>CAJDUD010000008.1_pt1 | contig 28379 bp, 24 predicted proteins | sample 7390161 | NCBI WGS metagenome assembly CAJDUD01 (sample SAMEA7055664, study PRJEB34461) | soil metagenome | biome: terrestrial ecosystem; feature: Peninsula; material: soil | place: Antarctica | collected 2016
ACGACGGTCGGTCGCGTGCAGACGCCAACGCTCGCGCTAATGGTGGAGCGCGAGGAGCGAATTCGTAAATTCGTTGCCCGTACTTATTTTGAAGTGCATGCGACTTTTGACGCCAAAGCCGGGCAATACCCTGGCCGCTGGTTCGATGAGAAATTCAAGAAGGGCGACGATGAACATGCCCGGGCCGAGCGCATTTTTGACACGCCAGATGCCGCCAAAGCCGACGCGAAAGCGCGCGCCCAGTCCATTGCCGCCAAATGTCTGGGTAAGACGGGTGTCGTCGAAGAGGAAAGCAAACCGACCACCCAGGCACCGCCGCTGCTGTACGACCTGACGAGCCTGCAGCGTGAGGCGAACTCCCGCTTCGGATTTTCTGCGCGCACGACGCTGTCGCTGGCGCAGTCGCTGTACGAACGACACAAAGTATTGACCTATCCACGGACCGATGCGCGCGCGCTGCCCGAGGACTACGTCGACACGGTCGCAGAGACGCTCCGCGGCCTCGAAGAAACCAATCGCTACGGAACCTTCGCCCGCGAAATCCGCACCAAGAAGTACATCCGCCCCAGCAATAAGCGGGTGTTCGATAACTCAAAAATTTCTGATCACTTCGCGATCATCCCGACGCAGCAATTACCACGTGCCAGCGGTGTTGCCGGGGCTCTGAACGAGCTCGAAGAGAAGCTCTACGACATGGTCGTGAAGCGCTTTCTGGCGGTGTTCTTTCCGTCGGCCGAGTTCCAGCAAACCACACGCATCACACGCGTTGAAAACGAAGCCTTCAAGTCTGAAGGCAAGGTCATGGTCAGCGCGGGCTGGCTCGCCGTGTACGGCAAAGAGGCCGACACCGAAGAGACTGGCAATCTGACACCCGTCGCCACAGGCGAAACGCCTAAGGCATCGGAAGTCAAACGCGGCCGCCTGCTCGCTATACCGAAGCCACGCTGCTCGGTGCAATGGAGAGCGCGGGCAAGCTGATCGACGATGAAGAGCTGCGCGCAGCCATGCGCGAGAAGGGGCTCGGCACGCCAGCCACGCGCGCGTCAATCATCGAAGGTCTGATTCTGCAAAAGTATCTGGTGCGCGAAGAAAAAGCGCTGAAGCCGACGCCGCAAGCGTTCTCGCTCATCACGCTGCTCAACGGCTTGAACGTGCCGGAATTAACGCAAGCCGAACTCACCGCAAACTGGGAAACCCAGCTCGCGCGCATGGAAAAGGGCGAAGTGAGCCGCGCCAGTTTCATGGCTGAAATCGGCGATATGGCCAAGCACATCGTGACCGCAGCCAAGGGCTACGAGAGCGACACCGTGCCGGGTGACTTTGCCGACTTAAACACACCCTGTCCCAAGTGCGGCAGCGCGATGAAAGAGAACTACAAGAAATTCGCCTGCACCAAATGCGACTTCGGTTTCTGGAAAATTCTCGCGGGTCGCCAACTGTCGACCGAAGAGGCTGAGACGCTGATTCGTGACAAAAAAGTTGAGGGCCTTACCGGTTTCCGCTCGAAACTCGGTCGCTCATTCGACGCCAATCTGCGCATGAACGCAGAGCAGGAAATCGAGTTTTATTGGGACGATAACGAAGGCACCGTCGGCGAAGGCGCTGATCCGGTGGACTTCTCTACGATGGAGGCCATTGGTAAATGCCCGAAATGTGGCGCGGGTGTGTTTGAGTTGCCGACCGCTTACATCTGCGAAGTCGCCGCCAAAAAAGAGAAGCCGCGCAAATGCGACTTCCGCTCGGGCCGCGTGATCTTGCAACAGCCGATTGAGCGCGAGCAAATGGTGAAGCTGTTGACTGACGGCAAGACTGATTTGCTCACCAAATTCATCTCGACTAAAACCAAGCGACCATTCAAAGCTTATCTGGTGGTTGAACGGAAGAAGGATGAAGTGAAAGTCGGTTTCGACTTCCCGCCTCGCGAACCGAAGCCTGGCAAAGAGCCAGCAGAGGCCAAGGCCGCCCCGGCAGCCAAAGCGACGAAGACTGCCGCAGCAACCAAAGCCACTAAAGCCCCGGCCAAGAAAAAATAGTCCATGGCAGCATCGCTCAATATTCGCCGTGCAGACGTTCGCGATGCGAGTGCTCTGGCGATGCTGTTTGGCGATTTAGCGATGCTGCCGTTTACGTCGGTGGCTCCCTATAGCAGCGTCGCGCATTGGGAAAAGAAGCTCGCGGAATACGCAGATGCAGCGTGCCTTCCACTGGTTGCGCTTGACGGCGAGGCGTTGACGGGCATCCTGTTTCTGCGTGCCTATCCGAATCACATCCGCCGCAAGCATTGCGCAACCATTGACCTGCTTGCGGTTCGGCCCGACTATCGACGCAAAGGCGTCGGTCGCGCGCTCATGGATGGCGCGATTGCAGCATGCGACCATTGGTTGCAAATGCGCCGGATCGAGCTCATCGTCGACACGCAAAGTGCGGCACTCAAGCATTTTTACGGCTCATTTGGCTTTGCGGAAGAAGGCATTGAGCGCGCTCATATTGTGCATGCGAGCCGATACGTTGATGGCACGGTGATGTCGCGCATCAATAGGCACAGCATGCCAGCCCCCGCTTCGCCGCCCTTGCCGAATCCGACTCGAACGCGCAAATCGGCACCACTAAAAATCACGGTCCGCGCTGCGACCGAAACGGATGCCGAAGCGTTCGCTAAAGTATTCTCTGATCGCAGCGCATCAAATGGCACGCTGCAACATCCCTACACCTCACCGGAGGTTTGGCGCACCAGACTCGCCGGCAACGTGGGTACGCGACAGGTCGTGCTGGTCGCCATCGTCAACGGTCGCATCGTCGGTAATGCCGGTTTGCATGCGGTCTCCGAAAATCCACGCCAGAAGCATGTCTGTAGTCTGGGAATATCGATTGCTCACGCTTATCAAGGGCGCGGTGTGGGCCGCGCTTTGATGAATGCGTGCCTTGATTTTGCTGATCATTGGGCGAACTATTCGCGCGTGGCGCTAACGGTTCACGCCGATAATATGCGCGCCATCAAACTCTACGAATCGCTTGGCTTTCAACATGAAGGCCGACTGCGTGATTTCTCGTTCCGCGAAGGCGGCTACGTTGACGCGTTGTTCATGGCCCGATTGACTACGTCGCTCACCAACGCCTCGTAGCGGCAGCCCAAGCCGCAAAAACCGGCCAACAGCAACGACTTTTTGCGGCGTGCGCCGCTCTTACAATACAACCTATGACACATGCTTTTTCAGCGCTCGATCAGGCCGTGACCGATTTCGCTCGCGACGGCGCGGTCGTCATTCGTGGCGCGTTAAGCGCAGAAGAAATCGCGCGTTTGACCAGAGGCATCGAAACCAATCTCGCACGTCCGGGCCCGCTCGCTGCAGTCGCAAGCAATGTTGATGATCCCGGCCGTTTCTTTGAGGATTTTTGTAACTGGCAACGCATCGGGGAATACGAACACATTCTCCGAGATTCCGCTCTACCTACCCTCGCAGCGTCCTTGATGAGAAGCTCGACGGCGCGCATTTATCACGATCATTTATTAGTCAAAGAAGCTGGCACGCGACAACCAACGCCGTGGCATCAGGATCAGCCCTACTACAACGTTGATGGTCGCCAGAACGTAAGTTTCTGGATTCCGGTTGATCCGGTGCCCCGCGAGACTACGCTTGAATTTCTTGCGGGTTCACACGATGGCACGTGGTACATGCCGCGAACGTTTATGAGTAAGCAGGCAAAGTGGTTTCCCGAAGGTGCGCTCGCGGATATTCCCGACATGACGGTGTCCGAAAATAAGCAGCGCGTGATCGGCTGGGCGCTAGAACCGGGTGATCTGGTGGCGTTTCACATGCTCACTTTGCATGCTGCGTCGGGCAGTGCAACAAGGCGACGTGTGTTCAGCGCCCGCTTTTTGGGCGACGATATGGTGCATGCGCCCCGCGCGTGGCGAACGTCGCCGGAATTTGCAGGTCTATCGAGCGAATTACCTGCTGGTGCTGCGATGGAACACGCCTTGTTTCCTGTGGTTTTCCCGCGTATTACGAATTGATTAATTTGCAGATTTTTGAGGCCCGTCAAGCAACATTCGTCGATCCCTCGTGAAGTCTGCGGTACCGAAACAACAATGGCATTCCCACTCCTCAGCCGTTGGCGCGCCTCCCGCGACGTCAACCACCAACTCGACGCCCTATTAGCACTGGCCGATGCGAATGCGCCGCTTGCGCTGCGCAATGTCTGGCTGATGGAGCTTGGCTACTGGCTTCGTCACAAGACGGCCTCCAGCGTTGGCTCGCCCAGTGCGTTCTCGGAGCACACACGCTTGCGTTTTTTGTTGCAGGTGCTGGATCGCAACCCGGTGCAGGCAGAGCGATTCGGCTCGATGTTGCGCAGCATTCTGAAAGACAACGACGCCCGCTCATTGTTTGCCGATACCGGGATGGCAGCGCGTCCGGCGCTCTTAGGCGAACTAATTTCCCGCGTTCAAGCGAAGTGCCTTCCCGTTGCACCGAACCAGGCCGAATTGTCCGTCGCGTTCGCCCTATTGTTTGTTTCGGAGCGCGACGCTGAATGGGTGAGCGCACTCGATGAGACGCTGGTTGCGCGACTGGTTCAACACGTGACGGCGAACCATGCTGCGACAGCCCCGCCAATGCCAGAACTTGCGGCAGCGCTCGCCGACAGCATCGTCCTGCTGTGCAACCAGATTGCTGCAGCGGCGCTAGAAGCGCCTATTCGATTGCGCCTCGATAACGCTAGAGAAAATGCGCGCGTGCTGATGAAGCTCTCGCCTTTGGCGCATGATCTGATCGCGACCGAGTCCACCAGTAGCGCCCGTTTGCAACTACTCAACCAACTTCATGCAACGCTCGCCTGCGCTCGCAGCGCTATCGACAGCGTGTATGAGCACCTGGAACGATACGGGGTGTCGGTGGACGTGGTGTTTCAGGTGGAGCGAACGCGGTTGCGAATAGAACGGGTAGAGGATTTGCTGGCGGTGTGGGCCGACAATCGATCATTGGCCGCATACCTCGCGCTCACGTCGCAACTCATCACCGCTAACTTAAATCGCAGGAGCGTCCGGGCATTGCTGGGTGAAACCTATTCGTTGCTGGGTCGCAAGGTCGTCGAGCGAAGCGCAGAGACCGGCGAGCACTACATTGCACGCACCCGAAAAGACTACTTTGGTATGGTCAAAATGGCTGCGGGTGGCGGCGCTTTGACCGCTGGGACGGTGTATCTGAAATTTTTTCTGAGCGCCCTGCATCTCAATAAATTCATTGAAGGTGTGTTTTTCTCGCTGAATTACGCGGGCAGCTTTTTGGCCATTCACTTTTCGCATTTCACGCTGGCGACCAAACAGCCCGCGATGACAGCGCCCGCGCTTGCGCAGAAGCTTGACGACGTGGGTAGCCCAGAAGGTCGTACAGCTTTTGTCGACGAAACGATCGCCCTGATTCGATCTCAGGCTGCGGCGATTGTGGGCAATCTGGCGCTGGTGTTTCCAGTTGCGCTCATGATTCAGCTGGCCGCGACGAAGGTATTTGACTACGATCTGATTTCAGCCGAAAAAGCGCAGGCGAGCATTGAATCAGTTTCGCTTTTGGGGCCTACGGCATTTTTTGCTGCGTTCACCGGAATACTGCTGTGGCTATCCAGCCTGACCGCGGGCTGGGCCGACAACTGGTTCGCCTTGCATCGGTTGCACGATGGGCTGGCATATCACCGGCGGCTGAATTGGGTGCTCGGCGCGGCGCGCACCACGCGAATCGCGAACTTTGCCAAGGCCCATGTAGCGGGTGTGGTGGCCAATACTTCGCTCGGCATTATGCTTGGGCTAATTCCAACTTTGCTGGCGTTCGTTGGCTTGCCAATCGAAGTGCGTCACGTCACACTCAGCACGGGCTCGGTCGCGGCTGCGATTGGTGTACTTGGCATTGCTACTCTAAAAACCGCTGCGCTTTGGTGGGCTGTCGGGGGCATCGCAGCAATGGCGGTGCTTAATTTGGCCGTGAGTTTTGCACTGGCGTTTTCAATGGCGTTGCAATCACACGGATTGCGCACTAGCGAACGGCGCTCCTTGCGCAGGGACGTATTGCTGCGATTGCTGCGCCATCCTCTGCAAGCGCTGCTGCCTCCGAAGTCGTAACTACCATGCGCTACTTTGCGGCGAGGTTGGCCGCGATCAGTGTGTTTTGCAACAGCATCGTGATGGTCATCGGACCGACACCGCCGGGCACGGGTGTGAGGTAGCCGGCAACTTCGCTGACCGCGGCGTAATCGACGTCGCCCACGAGCTTGCCGCCTTCGCGTTCCGGCAGGCGGTTGATGCCGACATCAATGACTACGGCGCCGGGTTTAATCATGTCGGCGGTGATGAAGCGTGGTTTTCCGACGGCGGCGACGAGCACATCAGCCTGCCGACATTGCGCCGCCAGATCGTTGGTACCCGAGTGGCAAATTGTGACCGTGGCGTTAGCGTGCAGCAAAAGCATCGCCATCGGCTTGCCGACAATGTTGCTGCGGCCCACCACCACCGCATGTTTGCCTCGTAAATCCGTCATCCCGATGTCTTTCAGCATCTCCATACAGCCGGCGGGCGTACAGCTCACAAATCGCGGCTCACCGATCATCAGTGCGCCCACGTTTTCGGCGTGAAAGCCATCCACATCCTTGTGCACGGCAACGGCTTCGAGCACACGCTTCTCCGCGATCTGCTTCGGCAGCGGCAATTGCACGAGGATGCCGTGAATAGTGGCGTCGTTGTTGAGCGCCTCGATGCATGAAAGTAGCTCGGCCTCGCTCGCATCGGCGGCGAGTCGATGAATCACGCTGTGCATGCCCACTTTGGCGCAAGCGGCGGCTTTGTTGCGCACGTAAACCTGCGACGCAGGGTCGTCGCCGACCAGCACGACCGCAAGTCCGGGCGTGATGCCACGCGCTGTCAACACGGCGACGTCGGTTGCGATGCGCTCGCGGACTTTGCTGGCAAGTACGTTGCCATCGATTCGGATTGCGGTCATGGTGTGTCTGGTTTGGCTAGCTCGCCAGCAGCGCTGGAGGGGGTCGGCGTGAGGCTGGAGGCGTCGGAAGATGAGCTTGCTTGGGCGTCAGGCGCGAGCGTTGCAAGGGGAACGATCACGGGCGGATCAGGCACATACGGGTATACCGTCGCTTCGGTCACGACCCAATGCACTTGCGCATCATGTCCGTGATGCGGCAATTCATCAACCATCTGTGTTTCGAAGCAGATGCCGATGCGCGCGCAATTGTCAGCGATTTTGGCCGACAGTCGGTCGTAATAGCCGCCACCTTGCCCAAGCCGCCACAAACCCTTGGTAAACGCGAGGCCGGGATAAATCACGCAATCGACCGTAATCGGCTCAATCGGCGTGGAGCGCGTGACGTCAGGCGCGCGAATACCCATTTTGTGTGGAATCAGCGCATCGAGATTTTTGACACGCCACAACGTCATCAGTCCCGCCACCGACGTAATCTTCGGGTAGGCCAGCGCTTTGCCGCGCTTGAGCAGCTCTTTGGCGAGATCATCCGTCACCACTTCTGATCCGTGGTTCGCAAACAGCATCACCGTCTTGGCGCGATGCACATCGGGATGTTGCAACAGCTTTTCGACGATGCGGCGCGACGCAGAATTGCGCTCTTTGTCGGACATCGCATCTCGTCTTGCGCGCATCTCAACGCGCAACGCAGGTTTGGGCGACGGCGCGGTCTCTGCGGCGGCCACAATGTCCGCCTGTACCGGTGTGTCTTCGGCGATCTCAACCGGAAGCGACTCGGGTTCAGGTTCCAGCATCGTGGCAAATCTATAATCGTTAGCTTCTTCCATCGCGCTATTTTGTCATTCCCATGAATGCACTGGTCGACTCCTCTCCTTACGTTCTTCGCCGAGACCGCTTGTTCGCGACCATCGGGGACGATATCGCCGTCATTCCGACGGCGCCGGAAGTCCTGCGTAATCGCGACACCGGCTATCTGTATCGCCACGATAGCTACTTTTATTACCTGACCGGCTTCGCTGAACCTGAAAGCGTGCTGGTGCTGGTCGGTGGTAACGAGCGCAAGGCGATTCTGTTTTGTCGCGAGAAAAATCTTGAGCGTGAAATCTGGGACGGATATCGCTACGGGCCCGATGCGGCTCGCGAAATTTTCCGTTTTGATGAAGCGCATCCGATTGAAAAGCTCAAGGAAGAACTGCCTAAATTGATGGCGGATCGCAGCGCGGTGCACACGCCAGTCGGCATGGGTGCTGCGTGGGATGCAGAGATTGCTGCCGCCATCAATGCGGTGCGCGGCATGGCCCGCACCGGTGTATCCGCACCGAACAGCGTGATTGACGTACGCTCGATGCTCGACGACATGAGGCTGATCAAGGACAGTCACGAGATCGCGTTGATGCGTCGTGCGGCGGTGATTTCGTCACTCGCTCATACGCGTGCGATGAACACTGCACGCCCCGGTCAATACGAATATCAGGTCGAAGCCGAGCTATCGCACGAATTCATTCGTCATGGCGCGCGAACGCCCGCCTACAACCACATCGTGGCCAGCGGCCCGAATGCGTGCGTGCTGCATTACAACGACAGCAATCGCAAGATGCAGGATGGCGATCTGCTGCTGATTGACGCCGGTTGCGAGTACGAAGGCTACGCCAGCGATATCACGCGCACCTTTCCCGTCAACGGCAAATTCACCGGGCCGCAGCGTGACGTGTATCAAGCGGTGCTTGACGCGCAACTAGCCTGCATGGACGCATTGAAACCCGGCAAACTCTTCAACGAATATCACGAGGTGGCGATACGGGTACTGTCCCAGCGCATGCTGGATTTGGGATTGCTCAAAGGCAGTCTCGATCAGGTGATCGAAGAAAAAACCTACATGAGTTTCTACATGCACCGCGCCGGTCACTGGATCGGCATGGACGTGCATGATGCTGGCGATTACCGCAAGAAGGGCGTGTGGCAAACGCTACAGCCTGGCATGGCGATCACTAATGAGCCGGGGCTCTACATTCGTCCCGACAAGGACGTCCCGGAGCATTTCTGGAACATCGGGATTCGCATTGAGGACGATGTTCTGATCACGGCAACCGGAAACGAAAACATGACAATCACCACGCCGAAAACGGTGGCTGAGGTTGAGGCGGCCTGCGCGCGCTGATATAGCATTATTCTGAAACCACGGCTGCACAGGGGCTATATTGATATTTCTCCAAAAGTCGAGTTTCATCGTAAACCGCTTCTTGCCCCTATCTGGTGGTCATTCCAGTGAAAAGCTGAATTGGCCGTGCAGCCCGTTGAGCGTCGCGTGAAAATCTTGATCGTAGGTGCAGGCCCCGTCGGCCTCGCCGCTGCACTCGCACTGAAGCATCGCGGCATTAGCGATGACATCACGGTGCTCGAAGCGGCGCCACAAAACGCCGTTTCGTTTGGCGATCGCAACATCGCTTTGTCGTCCGCCTCGTGGCGTTTTTTATCGCGGCTCGGGGTAACCATCGCTGCCATCGAGCGCGCGCCCATCCGCGAAGTTGAGATTACCCAGCGCGGTGCATTCGGCCTGCTCCGTCTGGATGCGGCAGACGTCAACGCAAAGGAGTTGGGGGCCGCATCTCCCTATCCCGCGCTGAAATCTGCGCTCGACGCTGCGACTAATGCCGCAGGTATCCAAATTCTCTATGGCGCGAAAGTAGCGTCCGTTCAGCACGTCGCGCGACACGCCGAAGTTCGTCTCGCCTCAGGCGAGCAAATGCGCGCCGATTGCGTGGCGCTCGCCGATGGTGCGGGTTCGGATCTGGTCGCAGAATTCAAACGCATTGAGCGGGATTCGGGCCAGATTGCGGTCATCACGCGCGTGTCGGCCAGCAAACCACGGCCGGGCGTTGCCTTCGAGCGCTTTACCGACGGCGGTGCGTTGGCGTTAATCCCTCGCGCCGACATGGATTGGACCGTCGTCTGGGCACGCCCGCGCGCTGAGGCCGAGCGCATGCTGCAATTGGATGAAACCTCGCTCAGCGACGAAATCAACGCGGCCTTCGGCAATACGATGGGCGAGCTCAAGCTGACCGCCAGGCTCACGAGTTATCCGCTCGTCTGGCGATTCGTCGAACCGCGCGTGAGTGGTGCCATCGCAGCGCTCGGCAATGCCGCACAGGGCCTACACCCAGTCGCCGCGCAAGGGCTCAATCTGGGACTGGCCGATGCGCAACAGTTCGCCGACGCGATGGCGAAAAGATCAAACAGCATTGCCGAAACGCTCGCCTCGTTTGCGCGGCAACGCGGCATAGATCGGCTCAGTCGAATCGGATTCACCGGCCTGCTTGCCTACGGCTTTGATCGCGGCGGCTGGCTGTTTGATGTGCCTCGCGGGTTGGGCCTGACTACGCTGCAGATGCTGCCGCCGCTGCGACGTGAGCTGACGCGACGATTGGCGCTGTAGGGGCGGCACCCGCCGCGAACGGTGGCACTGCGAAGCAGCGGTGGATCACACCACACATGACACAAAAAATGTGAATGAGTCACAAGTCCTACCTGCGCACGTAGGAAAGTGTTGCAATCAGATTTGTCAACCCGTTTTTGTGAAATATAGTGCCTAAATTTCAGGCAATTCTGCCGCTATAATCTGGGCTCTTCCCCGATTTCCCTCCCCCAAGATTTTCTGCACACACATGTTGCGCATCGGCCCTTATTCCCTCAAAAATCGGCTCGTGATCGCGCCGATGGCTGGGGTGACGGATCGTCCGTTCCGCAAATTGTGCCGCCAATTGGGCGCGGGCTACGCGGTAAGCGAGATGGTGGCGTCAAAGGCCGAGTTTTGGCAAACGCCGAAATCCATGCATCGCATGAATCACGACGGCGAGGACGCTCCGATTGCTGTGCAGATTGCGGGTAACGATCCAGAAGTCATGGCCGAGGCAGCGCGCTTCAACGTGTCTCGCGGCGCACAGATCATCGACATCAACATGGGTTGCCCGAAGAAAAAAGTGTGTAAGGCGGATGCGGGCTCTGCGCTATTGCGCGATGAAGCTTTAGTGGCTCGCATCCTCGAAGCGGTTGTATCTGCGGTTGATGTACCGGTAACGCTCAAAACGCGCACCGGATGGAGCCCCGATAGCCGAAACGCAATTCGCATCGCGCAGATCGCGCAGCACGCAGGCATACAAGCGCTTACGCTGCACGGGCGTACGCGTGCTTGTGGTTTCGACGACGGCACGGTGGAATACGACAGCATCAGGGCGGTGAAGGCATCGGTCACGATTCCTGTCATCGCAAACGGCGACGTCGATTCACCCTCCAAAGCGAAATGGGTGCTCGAATACACCGGCGCTGATGCCGTAATGATTGGTCGTGCCGCGCAGGGTCGTCCGTGGATTTTTCGCGATACCGAGTACTTTTTCGAATACGGCGAGTTGCCGTTTGCGCCTGAAGTCGCCGAGGTTACCGCGCTCATGCAAGCGCATCTCGAAGACCACTACACGTTGTACGGCGAGAACTCTGGCGTTCGCAGTGCGCGCAAGCACATCGGCTGGTACACCGACAGTTTGCCTGGCGGCGAAGCCTTTCGTGATGCGCTCAATGTGCTCACCGACTGCAAGGCCCAACTCGCGGCAGTGCGTACCTACTTTTCGCATATGGCTGATCAATTCGAGCGCTTGCCTCTGGCCGCTTATACGGAATACGCCGGATGCGCTGTGCACTAATCAATATTTACAAGTAACAACCCAAAGACGAGAGAACAACAACAATGAAACGACCCAAATTGAATGGCCATGCCGCCATCGCCGAAGCGGTTGGCAATTCGCTCAACGAATACATGGAAAAGCTCGACGGCGAGCCCGCCGACAATCTGTATGAACTGGTCATTGGTAGCGTCGAGAAATCATTGATCGCGGATGTGCTCAACCGCGCTCGCGGCAATCAGTCGGAAGCGGCGAGCATGCTCGGCATCAACCGCAACACGCTGCGCGCAAAGCTCGATAAATACAAAATCAAAACCAACTAGATCACTCCAGAAAAGCACGGTATGAACCGCAAGATTACGCGCGCCCTCCTTTCAGTTTCCGACAAAGCTGGTCTTCTCGACTTCGCGAAGGCGCTTGCCGCGCACGGCGTAGAACTCCTCTCCACGGGCGGCACTGCAAAGCTCATCCGCGATGCAGGCCTCAAAGTGATTGACGTAGGCGACTACACCGGCTTCCCGGAAATGCTCGATGGGCGCGTGAAAACCTTGCACCCGAAAGTGCATGGCGGCATCCTCGCCAATCGCCTGTTGCCGGATCACATGAGCGCTGTTGAAAACGCAAAAATTCCGCTAATCGATTTGGTGGTCGTCAATCTTTATCCCTTCCGTGAAACGGTTGCCAAGCCCGGTTGCTCAATCGAAGACGCAATTGAGAACATTGACATCGGCGGGCCGACGATGGTTCGCTCGGCAGCCAAGAATTGGGAAGGCGTTGCAATCGTCGTTGATGGTGGCGATTACGCGTCGCTAAGCAACGAGATGAACGCGAACGGCGGTGCGTTGTCACGCAAGACACGGTTCGCACTCGCGAAAAAAGCGTTTACCCACACCGCTGCCTATGACGCTGCCATTGGCAACTACCTCACCTGTCGCGAGCTTGAAGGCAAGCCGCGTGCTTACCCCGACGTGCTAACGCTGCAATGGACTAAAGCGCAGGACATGCGCTACGGCGAAAATCCGCATCAAAGCGCGGCCTTCTATCGGGACGAACTGCCCGCCGAAGGCACGTTATCCAAATACACACAGCTGCAAGGCAAAGAGCTCTCGTACAACAATGTGGGTGATGCCGATGCTGCGTGGGAATGTGTGCGTTCATTTGCCGATACTTGCTGCGTCATCGTCAAGCACGCCAATCCCTGTGGTGTTGCCTTGGGCGAGTCACCGCTCGCGGCGTACACACTCGCGCTAGCAACAGATCCAACCTCCGCGTTCGGCGGCATCATCGCATTCAATCGCACCGTTGACGCGGACTGTGCTGAGGCGGTGAGCAAGCAGTTTCTTGAAGTGTTGATTGCGCCGGAATACACGCCGGAAGCGCTGGCTCTGCTCGCGAAGAAGACGAATGTTCGAGTGTTGTCCGTGCCGATGAAGTCGCTATTCGACAGTGCCAATGCGCTGGAGATGAAGCGTGTCGGCGGGGGCTTGCTGGTGCAGAGTCCAGACACGCACAAGCTCGACCTGAACGCATTGAAAGTGGTAACCATCAAAGCGCCGGACATACAGCAACTGAAAGACATGCAGTTCGTATGGCAAGTCGCACAGTTCGTGAAATCGAATGCCATCGTGTTTGCTAAAGATGGGCGGACGCTCGGTATCGGTGCTGGGCAAATGAGTCGCCTTGACTCTGCGCGTATCGCAAAAATCAAGGCGGAGCATGCCGGATTAACGCTCGTCGGATCAGTCGTAGCGAGCGATGCTTTCTTCCCGTTCCGCGATGGCCTCGATGTCGTAATCGACGTTGGCGCAGTCGCCGTCATTCAACCCGGCGGCAGCATGCGTGACGACGAAGTCATCAACGCTGCCAACGAACGTGGCGTCGCCATGGTCACCACTGGCGTTCGCCATTTCAGGCACTAGACCCATGAAAATCCTGGTCATCGGTGGCGGCGGTCGCGAGCATGCGCTCGCCTGGAAACTGGCGCAAAGCCCGCGCGTGCAAAACGTCATCGTCGCGCCGGGCAATGCGGGAAGCGCCACCGAATTCAATTGCGAGAACGCGCTCGCCAACACGGTCGGGCAGTGGTTAGCGCTGGCAAAAAAAGAAAAAGTCGCCATGACGATCGTCGGCCCCGAAGCACCGCTGGCTGCGGGTGTAGTTGACGCATTTCGGGCAGACGGGTTAAAGATTTTTGGCCCAACGCAAGCCGCAGCGCAACTCGAATCATCAAAAGATTTCTCCAAAGCGTTCATGAAGCGCCACGGAATTCCAACGGCCGACTATGAAAGCTTCACCGACGCACAAGCCGCACATGACTACATCGACAGCAAAGGTGCGCCGATCGTGGTCAAGGCCGATGGGCTGGCTGCTGGCAAAGGGGTAGTCGTGGCGATGACGCTTGCCGAGGCGCATACGGCCGTCGACATGATGCTGGCGGACAATGTGTTCGGCGCAGCAGGTGCACGCGTCGTGATCGAGGCCTTTCTCACCGGCGAAGAAGCCAGTTTCATTGTGATGGTGGACGGCCGCAATGTGCTTGCGATGGCATCCAGCCAGGATCACAAGCGCTTGCTAGACGGTGATCGCGGCCCCAACACCGGCGGCATGGGCGCGTATTCGCCGGCGCCGATTGTGACGCCGGAGATGCATGCGCGAATCATGCGCGAAATCATCTGGCCGACCGTTCACGGCATGGCAAAAGATGGCATTCAATACACTGGTTTTTTGTACGCTGGCGTGATGATTGACGCTGACGGGCGTCCGTTGACACTCGAATTTAATTGCCGATTCGGTGATCCGGAAACGCAGCCCATCATGATGCGCCTGAAGAGCGATCTGGTTGATCTCGTGGAGCACGGTATCAACGGCACGCTCGATAAAATAGACGCGGAATGGGATCGTCGGGTGGCAGTGGGCGTGGTGATGGCCGCGCACAATTACCCCGAAAATCCACGTAGTGGGGATGCGATTCACGGCCTTGTTGCGGCCACTGATGACTCTCATGTATTCCACGCTGGCACGGCGAGAATCGATGGCAAGATCGTCACTTCTGGTGGCCGTGTGTTGTGCGTCACAGCCCTGGCAGATACTGTCAAGCTTGCGCAAAAACGAGCCATTGAAATCGCTGAAAGTATCTCGTTCGACGGCATGCAGATGCGCCGGGACATTGGCTGGAGAGCGATCAAGCGATGAGTGAAACTGGCTCGCCCAAGGCAACGTTGGTGACGCGAGACGACGTTGCTGGCGTGCGTAAGTTTTTGCTCGGTTTGCAGCAGAGCATTGTTACTTCACTAGAAACCGTCGATGGCGGCACATTTATTCGTGACGAGTGGCAGCGGCCCGAAGGGGGTGGCGGTATCTCAAGATTGATAGAGAGTGGCCGCGTAATTGAGCGGGGCGGCGTAAATTTTTCGCATGTGCTTGGCGGCAAATTGCCACCGTCCGCCACCGCCATGCGACCTGAACTTGCAGGTGCCCAGTTTGAGGCGATGGGCGTGTCGCTCGTCGTTCATCCGTTGAATCCCTACGCGCCGACAACGCACATGAATGTCCGGTTCATGATCGCAACACCGCCTGAGGGCGATCCCGTATGGTGGTTTGGCGGCGGCATGGATCTGACGCCCTACTACGGTTTCAGCGAAGACGCCGCGCATTGGCATCAGGCGGCTAAGGACGCTTGCGATCCATTCGGTGCCGATCTCTACCCGCGCCTAAAAAGGCAGTGTGACGACTATTTTTACCTGAAACATCGACAGGAACCGCGCGGTATTGGTGGCACCTTTTTCGATGATTTCAGCGCGCTCTCCTTTGCTCAGAGCTTCGCGCTCATGCGCTCAATCGGCGAGCATTTCGAGCCTGGATACGTGCCGATTTTGCAGAGACGCATCGCCATGCCACACGGCCAGCGCGAGCGTGACTGGCAGCTCTATCGGCGCGGTCGCTACGTTGAATTTAATCTGGTCTGGGACCGCGGAACACACTTTGGATTGCAGTCGAATGGGCGCACCGAGGCGTTCTTGATGAGCATGCCACCGCTGGTTGCCTGGCGCTACGACTACAAGCCTGAACCCGGCACTTCGGAAGCCGCCTTGTATACCGATTTTCTGATCAGGAAAGACTGGGTATGAAATCGCGCGACGGTGAGGTTGCAATGCGGGACGACTCGCATCTTGAAGAAGTTTTCGTTTCTGGCGAAGACGTTTTCAAAGGCAAATTGTTGCATGTAGTCCGCGACACAATCACGTTGCCGAACGGTCGTGCTGGTTCGCGCGAATACATCAAGCATCCTGGAGCCGCCTGTATCGTTGCTGAGTTTGAAGACGGCAAACTGCTGTTAGAGCGGCAATATCGCTATCCGATGGGCAAAGTCATGATCGAGTTTCCAGCCGGGAAACTGGATCGGAGCGAGAACCCTTTAGTCGCCGCGCAGCGAGAGCTGAAAGAAGAAACCGGTTATTGGGCGCGGTCTTGGCACACGCTGGGTCACATGCACCCGCTGATCGCTTACGCCGACGAAATCATTCACCTCTTCCATGCTAACGGCCTAGTTCAGGGTGAGGCGAAGCTTGATCAGGATGAGTTCCTTGAACTGTTCGCTGCGACCCCGGAAGAGATCACCGCGATGATTGCCGACAACCGAATTTCCGATGGCAAAACAATCGTCGCTTTTTTCAGATGGCAATTGTTGCGCCGACCGGGCATCGTATAGCGATGCCCGTGGCCACCGTTCTGATTTTTACAGGGGCTGAGAGAACGACGCCTCAGTGGTCGTGGTGACTACCACGGTAGGGCTGGTAGGTGTTTCGGTTTTGACATCGGAGAACGTCTTCACGATGCCCAATGCGTCAGCAATCCAGTTCGTCGCCACACTGGTTACCTTCTGCCCGGACCCTGAGTAAGTCGTCACGAGTTCTGTGACAAATTTGCAGGCGCTTGGATAAGTACCTAAAGGCACCGTCACGCTTTCTTTGCCGATGTATGTGGTCTTGCCAACCTGAGTCACAGTACCAAAATTATTAGCGCGCGAATAGGTCAGCACGCGGTTGATACTTATGACTTGCCCCGAGGTAAATTGACGTGGGTACACGGTAGGAGCAGAGTAGTAGACCTCATTGAGCCCGTTGGCATCAATGGTGGTCGTTCCAAGCGAGGACCAGGTCGTCGGGTCATCAAGGATCATGTTGGAAAACGAAGGGGCAGAGGCAAAACGGTCGACTACCGCTCGCGCATCAGGATGACCGTTGAAATTCGTGGGGCCGTTGTCGAGAAAGCGCTGAAAGCTGGTGGGCGTGCCTTCGCTATTAATGGATTGATAGCTGATCCGGAGATTGGGATAGTAAAAAGTACCGCACTTCTGCGTAGAGTCCACCGTCGGCGTAACGTCGGTTGCACCGGTCACACAAAAAGCTGCGCCTTCGCCTGCAAAACCCTGAGCCCGAGCGGCGTTATAGGTTTCGGGGGAAGTGGTGTAGCGATGATTAGGCGTTTTTCCGCCCGCCGCCGCGCGAAAGCCGCGATACACCGTTTTAGTACCGGTCGGACAGACCCCGCCTTGTGCCTGGGCGACTGCGAAATCGTACCCCTCATAGTTGAAACCATTTAGGTTTTGAGCCTGAATCTGCTCACAGTCCACACCTTCACGACCGTAAAAGTGGCTACTAGTGGGCGGCGAGTTCAGGCTGATGTAGAACCGGCAGATTCGCGTGGTATTGGTGGTCGCACCGTATGCCGTGACCGCGTCAAACGTCATCCCTGTACGCTTGAAATCCGCCTGCGCGTCCAAAGACTGTTGTTCAAGCGCTCTACCCGTAATGAAGTAGGCGTCTAGCGCTTTGTTGTAGAACTCCACGACTGTCACCGCCTGAGCAAAGACCGCGCTCGCACTGAGCGCAATCGTTAGAGCAAGTACGCCTCGTAGGTTTTTAGAAATTGACATAATTTTTCTCACACTAGCTGGATGATTGAATGGCCACTGGAACGCCTTCGTAACGAAACGCTCACCGTGAGTAACTCTGTGAAGGAGTATAGATACGGGTTTTGAGCTCGCACGTAGGACAGCGCCTTCATCGTGAGTGGGCGGTGCGCCCGCTATTCGCGCTTCATCAGTCCCCCGAGGCACCCTGTCTCATTCAATCAGCGGCGACGAAGGCAAATATTTGCCCCCCTAAATTCGCAGCGATATGCGCATAAAGCGCATCACGATACCCCAATTCGTACGGGCATTTTCTGGCGCCGTGACATGGGACGTTGAGCTTCGCGCACCAAGAAACGACAGTAAAACAGCATTCGACAACCAACAGCTTTTTTTATTTAACCATATTTAATAGGGGTTAGACGCTCAAAAGTGCCGTAGTTGACTTTCCATATTTTGAGCATGCAGCCCCTATGGGGCGGACGTTTCCGATAAAAGCGGCATCGTTAATCCGCCTTCGCCCCAGCCTTCACCCATGCCCCAATTTTCGCGCGCTCGTCCTCAGTAATTTGAGTGGCGTTGCTCATCGGCATGATGCGCGTCACCACTGCCTGTTGATACATCGCCTGCGCGTTTTTCACGATGAGTTCAGGTGTATGCAGCTGAATGTTTTTAGAGATCACCTGCGCGTTATGACACATGACGCAGCGTTGTTCTACGATCGCCTGAATCTCGGTCAACCTGGGCACCACCGCAACGGCTGGTCCTGCCGGTTGTGGCGCGGGCGCCAGCCACACGATCACGCCCAGAAGAATTGCTGCGCCCCCCGCGAACCAACCGTACTGCGGCGGGCCTTTGTGGCGCAACACAAAGAACTGACGGATCAGCGCACCGGCCAGCATAATGAGCACCAGCACCAGCCAGTTGTTTTCGGCGGCGTACGTCATGCTGTAGTGATTCGACAACATCGCAAACAATACGGGCAATGTGAAATACGTGTTGTGCACGCTACGTTGCTTGGCGCGAATCGGATGGATCGGATTCGGTTTTTCGCCTGCCTTCATCGCGGCCACTGTTTTGCGCTGGCCGGGAATGATGACCATCAGCACGTTCGCACTCATCGCAGTCGCAAGGCTTGCGCCCGTCAGCAAAAACGCCGCGCGGCCCGCGAACAAATGGCACGCGACGTAGGTCGCAACGAGCACATACACAAACACCAACGCCCCAACAATTGCGTCGCCATTCTTCTTTTGTCCGAACACGCGGCAGATCACGTCATAGACCACCCAGCCCATCACCAAATACACTAGCGATGCGGCAATCGCTGCCGCCGACGAACCCCACGCGAATACATTCTTATCGATCAAAAATGTCTGCGCGTTGAATAGATACAGCACCACAAACAACGCAAAGCCGCTCATCCACGTCCAGTAGCTTTCCCAATAAAACCAGTGCAAGTGATCAGGTAATTGCTTGGGCGCGACCATGTATTTTTGCGGGTTGTAGAACCCGCCGCCGTGAACGGCCCACAGCTCGCCGTCGACGCCTTTGTCGATCAATTCCTGCGACTTTGGTTTCACCAGTGAACTGTCGAGAAACACGAAATAAAACGACGAACCGATCCAGGCGATGCCAACGATCACGTGCAGCCAGCGCAACAATAAATTCACCCAATCGGCGATGTAGGATTCCATAGCGACTTAACTACCCCGATAAGTTGAGTACGTCCACGGCGAGCACACCAGCGGCACATGGTAATTGCCACCCTCATCAGCGATGCCAAAGTCAATCGGCACGACATCGACAAATGGTGGATCAGGCAATGTCATGCCCTTGTTTTTGAAATGTTCGCCAATGTGAAAAATCAGGCGGTAGCGACCACGCTTAACCTCAGCGTCTTTGAGTAGCGGCGCGTCGGTGCGGCCATCAGCGTTGGTGCGCGCGGTGACCAGCAATTTCGGGACTGAGTCCATGCAATAGAGCTCGATCAAAACATTCGCCGCAGGGCCTCCGTGCACGATGTCGAGAATGTGGGTGGAGAGTTTTCCCATCGCGCTACTCCGTGATCAGATCAAGCAAGCGCAGGCGAGCAATCTCGCCGACTTGCATCAAATTATTGTTGAACTCCATCGCACGCGTGTTGAGCTGGCGTGAACGGATAGCGCCAAAAATCGCGCCCTGAGTATTGTTACGCGCGACAATGATGAACGGAAAGCCGAACTTTGTGCGGTAAGCCATATTGAGTTCGCGCAGCTGCGCTATGTCCACCGCGGTCATTGCCGAGAGCCCCGCTGCGGCCTGCTCACGCGTCGATTCATCGGTGAGTGTGCCCGCAGCGGCCTCTTTACCAGCCAGCTCAGGATGCGAGTTCAGCAACGCCAGCTTTTCAGCCTCCGTGGCTGATTGAACCGTCGCCATCAAAGCCGCCAGTACCGTAGCGCGTGAGGTGAAACCAGTCTGCGGTTTCAGGGCAAACGCACGCTCTGCGATCCACGGTGAATGTTCGTAAACAGCGCCGAATGCAGACGAAAAATCCGAAGGTGAAAGGCGATTGATTTCGTTCAGTGTTGCCATAAATTCAAAAGTAGCCCCGGATGCTCACCTCCGGGTTTTGTGAGGCTTAATTTGACTGTAGCAGGCCGACGCCCTGGACGCGAGCATCCGGGCCTTGTCGAGGCCTCATCGCTTAGTGCGCATCCGCCTGCCTGGCAGCGTTAACCGCATCATTGGCGTCCGCACTTGCGCCGTTGAAAAAAAGGTTCAGCGCGAGCGCCACAATCGACGTCAACAAAATACCCGATTCGATCAGCGGATGAATAGCGTGCGGCATCCATTGCTTGAAATTCGGGGCGACCAACGGAATCATGCCCACGCCAATGGCAACGGCAACGATCAGCGAGTTGTGGCGATTGCCCTTAAAGTCCACCCCGGACAGGATGCGGATACCAGTAGCCGTCACCATCCCGAACATGACGAGGCCGGCCCCGCCGAGCACGACCGTGGGCAACGACTCCACCAGCGCGGCCATTTTGGGCAGCAACCCAAGGACAATCAGAATGATGCCACCTGCGACGCATACAAAACGACTCTTGACGCCGGTAACGGCGACCAGTCCGACATTCTGCGAGAAGCTGGTGTAGGGGAAGGTGTTGAAAATACCGCCAATGAGCGTTCCCAGACCGTCCGTGCGCAGACCTCGAGCCAAGGCGGGTTGATCGATATGTTTGTTGGTCATTTCGCCGAGCGCGAGAAACATGCCAGTTGATTCAATCATCACCACGATCATGACGAGTGTCATGGTCAAAATCATGACCGGATCGAATTGCGGCATTCCAAAAGAAAAGGGAAGAACGATGTCGAACCAGGCTGCTTTGCCGACCTTGTCAAAATTCATGATGCCCAACGCGGTTGCAACCACGCTGCCAATGATGATGCCTAAGAGCACTGAGATATTCGCAATGAAACCTTTGGTGTAGCGAGCGATCAACATGATCGAGACGAGCACCAGCGAGGCCACGCCCACGCCGGTTAGATCGGCGTACTTCGGGTTGGGCACGCTAGGCACTAGCGCGAGCCCACTGGGAACGGCGGGCAGCGCTGAGCCTGGTGCAGTTGCGACTGCAGCAGCATTCGCCAGCCATTTGGCATGTTCCGGGTTAACCATGGAAGGAGCAGTTGGCCCAAACGGGTTACCAAAAATCCAATTGATCCCGACCCGCATGAGACTGATGCCAATCACCGCGATGATGGTTCCGGTCACCACCGGCGGAAAAAAGCGAAGCATGCGGCTGACAATCGGCGCGATCAGTATCGAGACCGCGCCCGCCCCGATGATCGACCCAAAAATTAGCTGGGCACCAGCGACGCCAGGATTCGAATTCGCAATCGCAATCATCGGCGCTACGGCCGCAAAGGTCACGCCCATCATTACTGGCAATTTAATGCCAAACCACTGCGTCGCTCCGAGCGATTGAATCAGGGTTACCACGCCACACACAAACAAGTCTGCGGAAATGAGTAGCGCCACCTGATCAGGCGCGAGCTTTAGCGCACGACCAATGATCAACGGCACCGCGACGGCGCCTGCATACATCACCAAAACATGTTGCAGACCCAACGCGCCCAAGCGCGGTAGCGGCAGCACTTCGTCCACTGGATGGACGTCACTTAATGTCGACATTGCTAACTCCCCGGTTGTGTACTTCTTTGACATAGGATTTGTCATCCGGCCAAGGCAGGCACAGATGCAAGCTGTCTCAGTGTAGGCAACCCGCTAGCGCTTTGCCATATCAAAAGATCAATGAGGGTCAATCAGCGAGGTCGCACATTCCTGGAAACTTCGCGCAGTGCGCGGTCCAGTGGAACCACATCTGCGATTCGCTACTCAGAGGCCACGGCGTGATTCGCCAATGCCTCCAGCGCGCGCACAAGTGCAGAATGATCCGATTGACCAAACCCTAAAGCGGCGCATGCGTTCATCAGTTGCGCGGCACCTGCCGTTTGCGGCAACGCCACGCCCAGCGTTCGCGCGCTCTGCAGCGCGAGGTTCAAGTCTTTTTGGTGCAGCGCGATTCGGAAGCCCGGATTGAAAGTGCGCTTGATCATGCGCTCACCATGAACCTCCAGGATGCGACTGGAAGCGAATCCGCCCATCAACGCTTGCCTTACTTTTGCGGGATCAGCACCAGCCTTTGACGCAAATACCAGCGCTTCGCTAACGGCAGCAATGTTCAACGCCACGATAATCTGGTTGGCGACTTTGCAGGTCTGGCCATCGCCATTGCCACCGATCAATGTGATGTTCTTGCCCAGCAACTCGAACAGCGGTTTGACACGATCAAATGCAGCCTGCGGGCCTCCAACCATGATGGTGAGCGTGGCGGATTTTGCCCCGACCTCGCCGCCCGACACAGGTGCGTCAAGATAGTCGCAGCCCAGCGCGTTGATCTGTTTGGCGAACTCCTTGGTTGCCATCGGATCAATCGAGCTCATGTCAACGACAACTTTATCTTTGTTCACACCAGCAGCCACACCGTCTTCGCCAAAAAGCACTTTTTCGACGTCCGGAGTGTCGGGCACCATGATGAAAATGATGTCAGCTTTCTGAGCGACTTCGACACCTGAAGCGCAGGCGATTGCACCTGAATCCAGCAAGGTTTGCGGCGGCGCTGAACGCGAATGCACATAGAGCGTGTGTCCGGCTACCCGCAGATGTGCGGCCATCGGCGTGCCCATGATGCCAAGGCCAATGAACCCGAGATTTAATGTAGGCATAATCTTTTAGACTTCCCTATTTGTTGAGTGCTGACATCCAGCCGAGGCCATCTACGGTGTTCGTCTTTGGCTTGTATTCGCAACCGATCCAGCCATCGTAGCCAAGCGCATCGATATGCTTGAACAACCACGGATAGTTGATTTCTCCGGTGCCGGGCTCGTTTCGTCCAGGGTTGTCGGCCAGCTGAATATGGCCGATGCGCGGGAGGTAATTTTTCAGTGTATTGCCCAGTTCACCTTCCATGCGTTGGGCATGATAGATGTCGTACTGAACCTTCAGGTTGTCGCTGTCGATCTGGTCAAAAATCGCCAGTGCCTCCATCGTCCGATTCACAAAATAGCCGGGAATGTCAAACGAGTTGATCGGTTCCATCACGCAAAGAATGCCCGCTTTTTCGAGTTCTGCCGCGACATAAGTCAGATTGCTGATAAGCGTCGCCTGCGCCTGTGCGCCGGTAACGCCCGAAGGCAGTTTGCCCGACAGACAATTGATTTTCTTGCAGTCCAGGGCGTGCGCGTAAGTGATTGCGCTGGCCACGCCTGCCTTGAACTCGGCCTCGCGTCCTGGCACACAGGCAAGGCCTCGCTCGCCGTTGTCCCAGTCGCCGGCAGGCAGGTTGAACAACGCCTGAGTTAATCCATTCGCCTGCAATGCAGCTTTGAGCTCTGCGCCTGCGTAGGGATACGGTGCCATGTATTCCACAGCTTTGAAACCCGCAATGGCAGCGGCTTCGAAGCGATCCATGAACGGCAGTTCAGTGAATAAAAAGGTGAGGTTAGCGGCAAATTTTGGCATAGTGGTTCCTAGTCGAGCATGGTTGCAACGGCGGTCGGTGCATCGGATCGGTTCGTGGCGAGTTCTTCGAATTCGACCACGTTATTAATTTCAGTACCCATCGCGATGTTGGTGACGCGCTCCAGCATGATTTCGATCACCACTGGAACACTGTACTGCGCCATCCATGCTTCGGCCTGTGTGATGGCGGGCGCAATTTCTTCCTGTTTGTGTACGCGGATTGCCTTGCAGCCCAAACCTTCGACTACTTTTACGTGATCGACGCCGTACGCCTTCGATAACGTTTCAGTCTCTGGCGTATTGATGTTGTCAAACGCCAGTTGCACACAGTAGTCCATGTCAAAGCCGCGTTGACTCTGACGAATCAGACCGAGATAAGAGTTGTTCACCACGATATGGATATAGGGCAGTTTGAACTGAGCACCGACGGCTAACTCTTCAATCATGAACTGAAAGTCGTAGTCACCCGACAAGGCGACGATCTTTCGCGAAGGATCGGCTGCGCGAACGCCAAGCGCAGCTGGAATCGTCCAGCCGAGTGGACCCGCCTGCCCGCAGTTGATCCAGTGCCGTGGCTTGTAAACATGCAGGAACTGGGCACCGGCAATCTGCGACAAACCAATCGTGCTCACGTAGCAGGCATCCTCGCCGAACGCATTGTTCATGCATTGGTACACGCGCTGTGGCTTCATCGGTACGGCCTCGAAGTTGGTCTTTCGAAGGAGACTACGTTTGCGCTCCTGACATTCGCCAACCCAGACGCTGCGGTCCTTTAGAGCGCCTGTTGTTTTCATTTCTTTGGCGACGGCCACAAATTGCGCGAGGGCTAGCTTTGCATCCGATGCGATGCCGAAATCGGGAGAAAACACGCGACCGATTTGCGTTGGTTCAATGTCTACGTGAACAAATTTGCGATCTTTCGCATACACCTCGATCGAGCCCGTGTGACGGTTGGCCCAACGATTGCCAATTCCCAGTACGAAGTCCGATGCGAGCATCGTTGCGTTGCCGTAACGATGGCTCGTCTGCAGGCCGCACATACCAGCCATCAGCGGATGGTTATCGGGAATCGAGCCCCACCCCATGAGTGTCGGGATCACCGGAACGCCTGTCAATTCGGCAAACTCTACGAGCAAATCGCAAGCATCGGCGTTGATAATGCCGCCGCCCGCCACGATCAGCGGGCGCTCGGCAGCCTGCAACATCGCGATCGCTTTCTCGATTTGGGGGCGTGTGGCCGCTGGTTTGTAGACCGGCAACGGCGCGTAGGTCTCGACGTCGAATTCGATTTCTGTCATCTGCACGTCAAACGGAAGATCGATCAACACGGGTCCCGGACGACCAGAGCGCATAACGTGAAACGCCTGTTGAAACACACGCGGTACCAATGCGGCTTCGCGCACAGTCACCGACCACTTGGTCACCGGCTTTGAGATCGACTCAATGTCCACCGCCTGAAAGTCCTCTTTGTAGAGCCGTGCGCGTGGCGCCTGACCGGTAATGCAGAGAATCGGAATCGAATCGCCGGTGGCTGAATAGAGTCCGGTGATCATGTCGGTGCCTGCCGGGCCAGAAGTGCCAATGCAGACGCCGATGTTGCCTGCAACCGCTCGCGTGTAGCCCTCGGCCATGTGCGACGCGCCTTCGACGTGGCGCGCGAGAATGTGCGAGATGCCGCCGTGCTTACGGATTGCCGAATAAAGCGGATTGATCGCGGCACCGGGCACGCCGAAAGCCATCTCGATGCCTTCCTTCTCCATTACGTATACGGCTGCCTGCGCGGCGGTCATTCTGGCCATGAGCACTCTCCTGTAGTTTGCGACTTTTGATGAGTGGAAGTTAGAGCAGTTTGCGTTGTTGTTGAAGATGGCTAACGCCCATAACATCTATTCGTAAATGGAATAAATCACTACACTCTATCTATGGACAGACTTGATGCAATGCAGGTTTTCGTGCGCGTCGTAGAGACGGGTAGCTTCTCGAAGGCAGCTCAGGAATTTCAGACGACGCAACCTACGGTGACCAAGCAGGTAGCGGCGCTAGAAGCACGATTGAAAGTGCGGCTCCTGAATCGCAATACGCGGGGGGTTAGCCTTTCCGAGCCGGGTGCGTTGTTTTATGAGCGTTGCAAGCAGTTACTGCAAGATGCAGAAGCTGCGGAGCAGGCCACACGCGCCGCGCAGAGCGAGGCGCAAGGCACATTGCGAATCGGTACCTCCGTGGCGTTTGGTCGTCGCGCCATGGTGCCACTCACGCTTGAATTTATGGCGCTGCATCCGCAGATTCGAGTCGATCTGTCCTTTGAAGATCGCTACGTTGACCTGATCGCGCAAGGCATTGACGTAGCGCTGCGTATGGGCAAACTAGCCGATTCGAGCCTTGGCGCTCGCTATCTGGGCAATAACCCATGGACCGTGGTCGCGACACCTTCATACCTGAAATCTGCCGGCGCGCTGAAGCGGCCTGGCGATCTTTCACGACATAACGCCCTCGTCTATAGCAGCGTGCAGGGCGACGACGTTTGGCATTTCACCAGCCCGCGCGGCGAGCGTCTCCCTACGCCTGTCAATGGACGTTTCCGCTCCAACAATCTTTCCGCCGTATTGACTGCATGCCGCGAAGGCCTTGGCGTGGCCGCGCTGCCGCGCTACGTGGCGTCCGAATCCCTACGCTCGGGCAAGGTGGTTGAACTGTTGAAGGACTTTCAGCTTCCCGATCAGGAACTGCACGCCGTCTTTCCGTCGCCAAAACGGGTGCCCGCCAAGGTACTGGCGTTTGTCAGTTACGCCCAAAGCAGATTCGTTGACGGTTGGTGGAATGCGAGAACGAGCGATCTCAAATAGGGCCTATAAGCTGGCAAGCGTGTGTGAAATGCAACTTGCTCGCTAGACTTGTGCGTCAGACAAAGAACCGCTATGACCTGGACTCCCGAATACCCGCGTGACATGATCGGCTACGGGCGCAACTCGCCTCATGCAAAGTGGCCCAATCGCGCCAAAATCGCGATCAACTTCGTGCTCAACTTCGAAGAGGGCTCCGAGAACTCGGTGCTGCACGGCGATACCGCTTCTGAGACATTTCTTTCGGAAATCGCGTTCGCGCCAGCCTTCGAAGCGCGTCATCTTTCGATGGAGTCGATGTACGAATACGGCTCGCGCGTGGGTGTGTGGCGCATTTTGCGAGAGTTCGCAAAACGAAACTTGCCGCTGACAGTGTTCGGTGTCGCGTGGGCGCTCAAACGCAACCAGGAAGCCACCGAGGCCTTCTGCGAGCTAGGCCACGAAATCGCCTGCCATGGCCTGCGCTGGATTCACCATCAGCACATGGATGGAGAGGATGAGAAGCAGCAAATAGCGCTCGCCACGCAAATGATTCGCGAGATGACGGGGGGGCAATGGCCCTACGGCTGGTACACCGGTCGCGATAGTCCAAATACGAAACGCCTGGTGATCGCTCAAGGTGGCTACGAATATGACAGCGACTACTACGGTGATGACTTACCGTTCTATTTGCCCGTACCGATGCAGGACAGCACCGTGCAGCGTCAGCTCATCGTGCCCTACACGCTTGACGCGAACGACATGAAATTCTCGTCCGCTGCGGGTTTCAACAACGGGCAGGATTTTGCTCAGTATCTGATCGACACGTTTGACGTGCTCTACGCCGAAGGCGAAGACGCACCAAAGATGATGAGCGTTGGTATGCATTGCCGCATTCTCGGAAAACCCGGCCGTATGACGGGCTTAGTCAAGTTTCTGGATCACGTCGAGAAGCATGATCGGGTGTGGGTCACGCGGCGCATTGACATTGCACGGCACTGGCGCGCAGTGCATCCAGATGCCTTATAGGAGCGCCTTGCCGCGAACGAATGCAGACTAGAAGCTTCCCTATCAATCAATGTGTGGTCGCGGCAAGCCGCTCCTGAAAGAACCTATGAAATTTGGTACAGACATTCTCAAACAGTCCGACGTTCTTTCAACATTCACGGAGGACGCGCCGCTGGTCACACGCACCTACTTGTCGAAAGAGCACAGGCAGGCGGGCGAGTACCTGATCGGCCTCATGCGCGAAGCCGGCATGAGCGCTGGCTTCGATCCGCTCGGCAACATCGTCGGTCGCTACGAGGCGGGCGTTCCTTTTGCACCGGTGGTAATGACGGGCTCGCATCAGGATAGCGTGCGAAACGCGGGCAAGTATGACGGCCTCTTCGGCATTCTGTCGCCGATAGCCTGTGTAAAGGAACTCAATCGACAGGGTAAGCGCCTGCCGTACACCCTCGAAATTGTTGGCTTTGGCGACGAAGAGGGCGTTCGCTTTGGCGTAACGCTGATTGGCAGTAAGGCGATGGCGGGCAATTTTGACCCGACGTGGCTCGATAAAAAGGATGCGGCAGGTGTCACGATGCGTGAGGCCATTGCGCAATTCGGTGGTGACGCCGATCTATGGCGCGATTTAAACCGCAGCGGCGAACAACATGGCGATGTGGTCGCGTTTGTGGAGTCGCACATTGAGCAAGGCCCCACACTGCTCGATGAAGAGCTCGCTGTCGGCGTGGTAACCGCCATTGCTGGGGCAACACGCATGAATGTCACAGTGACAGGGCTTGCAGGCCATGCTGGTACGGTGCCCATGCCTATGCGACAAGACGCTCTGACCGCCGCCAGCGAAATGATTTTGTTCGTCGAAAAATTTTGTCGTGAACACGACGGTTTGGTTGGCACGGTGGGCAAGTTGAGCGTGAA
>CAJDUD010000009.1_pt1 | contig 27438 bp, 24 predicted proteins | sample 7390161 | NCBI WGS metagenome assembly CAJDUD01 (sample SAMEA7055664, study PRJEB34461) | soil metagenome | biome: terrestrial ecosystem; feature: Peninsula; material: soil | place: Antarctica | collected 2016
TCACCGGCGCTTGAGGGCTTGGCACCGCAGGCTTTGGCAACACCGCCTCTGCCGATTGCGGACAGGGCGGCAGGAACGCATCGGCCACGGCGCGACGAAAGCGTTGATCAGCCGAGAGCGAGGGCGCGACCGAAGGCGGCGCGCGACCACGTTGATTGTTTAATTCTCTGGCTGCGTCTCTTGCGACCGCCGAGCGGGATTTGTAGGGATCAAACCCATCAATATTTCCCGGCAGCAGTCCGGAAGAGCGTTCTCCGTTCGCCCCGGCTGGCGTGGTCACCGTGCCGTCGCTCGTGCGTGGCCCTGGTAGCGAAACCACCGCGCCTGAGCGACCACCAGCAGCGCCTGATGAGGGCGGGCTGGCTGATGTCGCGCCACTCGAACTTGGCGCGCCACCCATTGGTGCGGCAGACGCAGCGGGTGATGCCGACGCGGAGGACGCGGCAGCAGGTGTGGCGCTTGGAGCAGGCCCAGTCAAAACCGGCGTGGCCGCAGTTGCCGCAGGGGCAGGCGTGGCCGCCACCGGGGCGGCTTGAGGAGTAGCTTTAGGCGTTGGCGCTGCCACTGGAACCACTGGCGCAGGGGTAGCCGGAGACGGCGACGCCGCAGGCAATACTGGCGCCGATACTGCGGGCGTTGGCGGAACCGGCGCGGGCGTCGGGGCAGCTTTTACCGGCTCGGGCGCGGGAGTCGTTGTCGGGGCATCCATGACGGGCGGCGGCGTAATCGCAGCGGGCACGGGTGGCGCCTCTTTCACCTCGGGCTTCGGCGGCTGTGCCTCAACCACAGGAACCGGAGGCGGCGGGGTCGGTGTGGGGGCAGGCGGCTGCGGCGTCACCACGGGCGGTGGCGTTTTCAGCTCGGCTGGCTTGAGTGTGACGAGTTCCGGCTCTTTCGGCACGGGTTGCGGCGCAGGTGGCTTCTCCTTGATTTCAATTTTGGGGGCGGGCGGCGTGATGGGCACGACACGCTCAAGCGGCGGCGTTGGCGATTCCACTTTGGGAATCGGTGAATCAAGCGCTTCAGCGCGAGGCATGGTCGTCGGTGCGGCAACAATGACCGTCGCGTTGCGCGGTGCGTCCACACGCTTTTGCTCCAGTTCGGCTTTCGCGGGTTCGGTCGTTTTCGGCGATTCCTCAGGAGCGCTCAGAACGAGTCGCGCATTAAACCGCTGGCTCTTGTCCGGCGCGGCGTCCGTGTTTGGCGTGCGCCACCCAAAGCTATCCCCACCAACCTGAATGCTCAATACCGCCAGATGAACCAGCAAGCTCAGGCCAATCGCCCACAGCAAGCCGCGCTGAGCTTTGGCTTGCATGTCGTGCGCAATGGCGCGGATGTCGGTGATGGCTGCGGTCGTCATAGTTATTTCAAGAGTGTATGCGGGCAACCCAGTTATGACGGGCCCTAGTGCTAGCCTTCTCCCAAATCACAAAACAAGGAGAGCCCCATGAGTAACCGCGACGACGACACAAAGTTCAAACGACGCAGCCAACAGTGGTTCGGCAAACTCGATAAAGACGGCTTTGCGCATCGCTCATGGATGAAAAATCAGGGCCATCCGAACGACCTGTTCGACGGTCGCCCGGTGATCGGCATTTGCAACACCTGGAGCGAGCTGAACCCGTGCAACGCACACTTTCGCGAGATTGCCGATTTTGTGAAAAAAGGCGTGTGGGAAGCCGGTGGCTGGCCGCTGGAATTCCCCGTCATGTCCACTGGCGAAGTGCTCATGCGGCCGACCGCGATGCTCTATCGCAACTTGGTCAGTATGGACGTTGAAGAGAGCATTCGCGGCAATCCGATTGACGGCGTAGTGCTGCTTATGGGTTGCGACAAGACGACGCCGTCTCTGGTGATGGGCGCTGCTTCTTGCGACATCCCAACCATTGGTTTGTCTGGCGGGCCGATGTTGAATGGCCGTTACAAAAACGAGATTTTGGGCAGCGGCACGGGCGTGTGGCAGATGAGCGAAAAAGTGCGGGCGGGCACCATGCGACTTGAAGAGTTTATGGATGCCGAGGCAGGGATGCACCGCAGCAAGGGCCATTGCATGACGATGGGCACGGCGAGCACGATGGCGTCGATGGTGGAATCGCTTGGGCTTTCGTTGCCCGGCAATGCGGCGATTCCGGCGGTGGACGCGCAGCGTTATCGCCTCGCCCAATTGACCGGCCGACGCATTGTCGAAATGGTCAAAGAAGATCTGCGCTTAAGCCAAATTCTCACGCGGCAAGCGTTCGAAAACGCGATCAAGACGCTGGCCGCGATTGGCGGCAGCACCAACGCTGTGATCCATCTGTTGGCAATGGCGGGGCGTATCGGCGTACCGCTCAAGCTCGATGATTTCGAGTTGGGTTCAAACATGCCGAACCTCGTCGACATTCAGCCAAGCGGCAAACATCTGATGGAAGATTTTTATTACGCGGGCGGGTTGCCGACCGTACTGAAATCCATCGGTGATTCACTACACAAAAATGCACTCACGGCGAATGGCAAAACGATTTGGGACAACGTCAAAGACGCGGAGAATTTCAATTGCAACGTCATTCGACCGCTCGATAGTCCTTTCATGGCGAACGCAGGCATCACTATCCTGCGCGGCAATCTCGCACCGAACGGCGCGGTCATCAAACCAAGCGCCGCCACCGCAAGCCTGCTGCAGCATCGGGGCAAAGCAGTGGTGTTTGAATCCATCGAAGAACTGCACGAACGCATCAATGACGAATCGCTCGACATCGACGAAAACAGTGTGATGGTGCTCAAAAATTGCGGCCCGAAAGGCTACCCCGGCATGGCCGAGGTCGGCAACATGCCGTTGCCGCCGAAAGTGCTCCGCAAAGGCATCTCGGACATGGTGCGCGTGAGTGACGCCCGCATGAGCGGCACCGCGTACGGCACCGTGGTGCTGCACGCCGCCCCCGAAGCCGCCGCCGGTGGCCCGTTGGCATTCGTGCAAACAGGCGACTGGGTCACGCTAGACACCGCGGGCCGCAAGCTCTCGATGGAAGTATCAGACGCCGATCTCGCACGCCGCAAAGAAGGCTGGACACCGCCGAAACCGCCGCTAGATCGTGGTTACTGGAAGCTCTATATCGATCATGTGCTGGGTGCGGATACTGGAGCAGATCTGGATTTTCTGGTTGGGAAATCGGGGACGCCAGTGTTAAGGGAAAGTCATTAGTAGATGTCGCCGCCGCTTTCTAATTGAAGGCTTCGGGCGGCGCTAGCCGCGCAACGCCACAAAGAAGCAAAATTAGAGTCAGAATTGCCAACCTGCTCGTAGCAGGAATCTCTGATGGCGCAACGGCGACATAAATCTTCTCGCTTGCACCAATATCGACTCTACTTATGCCGTCACCGTTGCCGTCCTGAATGCGATCCGATCGGTAAAAGTCCGTCGTCGGCAACACGAGTCCAACGTCACTTCCAACGTCTATCGCCGGAGAACCTTGCTCCAAGCGAAAATTGTTACTGCCGGACGCGACAAATAGCGGGTTCGCGAGCAAATTCCCATTAGTTCCCGTCTTGTCAGTCGTGCCAACGTTGCCTTGTAAATTTCCAAACATCAGATTACTCGTCCAAGTGGCATCGAAGGCTGTAATGGCAAAAACCACCTCTAAACCGATCCCGTTAAACGCAATGAGATTGTTTGCATACCTTTGGCCGGCATTTGCAACGCGGTGATCGATATAGACCCCTGTTTTGTTTCGGACTATTGTGTTGTTTACAACCCACGGTTCCGTGCCTTCGGGCAATGTCATATTGATCGCCCGACAGTCGTTGTCATGGATGATGTTGTTGACGATTACGGGGGAAGAACTATTCACAAAGGTCAGTACTCCAGACAAAAACTGGTCATCGCAACTGCTGCCTAAAAACTCGTTAGCCTCAACATACGGAGAGCCGCTGAACCCTGCAATCGCGGCGCCGAATCCTCCCACATCTTGGCGGTTGTTGAAAAACACATTTCGCCTAATGGTTGCAGATGAGTTCAGCAGATAGATACCCGCACCAAAAGATGCCGCGCCATTAGAGATCGTAAACCCTTCCAGGATTGTGTTGCGCGTCTCGGACGAGTCCAGCGTCACAACCGTACCCGCAGACTGGCCATCAATCACCGTCACTTGAGGCCCACCCTGACTGCGGAGCGCGATGGCTTTTCCGCGAAGATTAATCCGCTCAAAGTAAGTGCCAGGCGCTACGAGGATGGTGTCACCCTCATTTGCAACATCAATCGCACTCTGGATTGAGGATTGGTTGGCCGGCACACTAATCACTGTCGCCGCCGAATGCGCTCCGACGACACTGATCGCCGCAACCGCCACTGCACGGAAGAAAACGCTCCAATTCAATGGTCGTTCCTTTATGTTGAAGCTTGGAGCGTTCATAACTAATCCGATATTGTGCGGCGCGATGCGCATGAGAATAACTGATGGGACTTTCCCCCGTCAGCGCGGTATCCGACAAAAGGCGCGCTTTCATTTAGGGTACGGGGCCAAGTCTTTCAAAATGGCAGCAAACGACGAACGCACACATCGTTTCACTTTGCGCCATTGCCACTGCACTCCCTAAACGCAAAAAAAGGCAAATGGCCATAGCAAAGATAATTCCCAAAACCATGTTGCGCGAAGCGAACGACGACGTGCGCGATGTGAGCTATTGGTTGTCGCGCCCAGTCGCAGAGAGGCTTGCGGCTGTTGAGGCGCTGCGTCTACCTTTTATGGAGGTGTTGCCGCTTGCTGAACAAAGACTTCAAAGAGTTTATCGAGTTACTACTCTCAAACGAGGTTGATTTCCAGGTCGTCGGCGCACATGCGCTGGCGATGCACGGGCGGCCTCGGTACACAGGCGAGCGTTACATTTAGGAGCGGCGCTAACCGGTCAACGTCGCACGGTTGATTCACGCGCTTGATGCGTTCGGCTTTGCATCGCCGGGCGTTGATGCACAGGATTTTCTGGAGCCGCAGGCGATGGAGCAATTGGGCTATTCGCCCGCGCGAATTGATTTGCTTACGACAATCGACGGAATCACCTTCGATGAAGCCTTCGCCAACCAGGTTAAGTTCGATATCGGCGAGCTTAAATTGCCAGTGATTTCGGTGGACGTTCTGATCCGAAATAAACTGGAAGCCGGACGCATAAAACATCGAATACGGGGCGTCAAAATACATCGTCCACTATCGGCAAACGGTCCGGTACTAGTGGCCAATCCCACGCGCCATTAGCGCGGCGCAAATCATCACGCCTGACAAACAGTGCAGCTCCCAAACGATTAGTCGGCGCGTGGCAAACCACGATGCAGCCTCGGGCAGCGCGCTGTCCTGCTTAACGGCGCGCGACCAACGAATAAACCGCATCGTCGGCATCACTGACAACAAGCCGGTCGCCACAAACAATGCGATCTTGAGCCAGAACACCGGGTTGCCCGTATAGAACGCATAGCCCTTGACGCCGTAGATAACTCGCAGCACGCCCACAATCAACAGCGCGACGGCCGAGACACCGTAGAACCCGTCAATCCGCGCGATTCGTTGCAACACATCCTCCGACGGCGCGCCCCGCAAAATGACCCATTCCGCCATGATCAGCCCAACCATGCCAAACGCAAGCAGGTGGTGAAACATGGCTAGAACGGTGTCGGCAATCATGGCGGTACTCACTTTAGTTTGCGATATATGTGTGCGATTTCATCACGACCGCAATCATGCTCGCGTTCTTCAAGCGGGGCGAAGTGCACAACAACGCTTTCGAAAACTCAAATGCATCGCGCGCGCCGACTAGTTCCGACGTTGACTTAGAACTTGTGTCCCGGTGACGGATTCAAGAATCAGTCGCGACCACGCCGGGTCGTCGCCGGACATCACAGGTTCAAACGCGAGATCTGTACCGTCACGCAAACAGTCTTCGCGCCGTTCTGAAACAATGTTTGCGGCCGTGACTACGGCATCGGGTGAATTCCAGTCGCCGAATTCATCGCGAGCGATGTTATCGGGATTGATATGTGTACAACCCTGCATCCATTCATGTCGCAGCACAGCCTCAGTAATCGATGTCTTGCCGGCTCCATTGGGTCCGGCAACGACAATCAATCGTGGGCGAAGTGCCTGAGACAAACTAGCGACGCGGCAAATTGAACTGCTTGCGCAAGTATTCCATGCGAGTCTGCGCGGCACGCAGATCAGCGGCCATCATTTCACGCATGCGCGTATCGCCGATTGCGCGCTTTTCATGAACAACCCGCAAGACGTCTGCCATCACTTCGGCGAGCTGTTCGTCGGTAGGCTCCTGATCCACGGCGAGTGGATCAAAAAACGGTTGAGTGGATGTGTTCATGTTTCGATATTAACGCAGTCGAAATGGCCGCGCTACATACTGCGTCGATACTGTCCGCCCACCTCAAATAGCGCGTCGGTAATCTGACCAAGCGAGGCGACTTTCACGGTCTCCATAAGCTCCGCAAACACGTTTCCGCCGTTGATCGCAACCTGCTTCAACTTCGCAAGCGCCGCACCAGACTCAGCCTTGTGAACGTTGTGGAAATCAGCCAAACGCTTCAACTGTCCCTGCTTTTCCTCATCCGTTGACCGGGCGAGTTCCAGCGTGTCTGGAGCATTTTCGCCGTGCGGGTTGCGGAAGGTGTTGACGCCGATGATGGGGTACGAGCCGTCGTGTTTTTTATGCTCGTAGAACATGGATTCTTCTTGAATCTTGCCGCGCTGATATCCGGTTTCCATTGCGCCGAGCACGCCGCCGCGCTCGCTGATGGCTTCGAATTCCTTGAGCACGGCTTCTTCGACGAGATCAGTCAGATCGTCGATGATGAACGCGCCCTGATTCGGGTTTTCGTTTTTAGCGAGACCCCATTCGCGGTTGATAATGAGCTGGATCGCCATAGCGCGGCGCACCGATTCTTCGGTTGGCGTAGTGATCGCTTCGTCGAACGCGTTGGTGTGCAGGCTGTTGCAGTTGTCGTACACCGCGATCAGCGCTTGCAGCGTGGTGCGGATGTCGTTGAACTGAATCTCCTGAGCGTGCAGGCTGCGGCCGCTGGTTTGAATGTGATATTTGAGCTTCTGGCTGCGCTCATTCGCGCCGTATTTTTCGCGCATCGCGACGGCCCAGATGCGCCGGGCTACGCGGCCGAGCACGGTGTATTCCGGGTCCATACCGTTTGAGAAAAAGAAGCTCAGATTCGGCGCGAAATCGTCGATGTGCATGCCGCGTGCGAGGTAGGCCTCAACAAACGTGAAGCCGTTTGAGAGCGTGAACGCGAGCTGCGAAATCGGGTTCGCACCCGCTTCGGCGATGTGGTAGCCGCTGATCGACACCGAGTAGAAATTGCGCACTTTGTTCTGCACAAAATACTGCTGTATGTCGCCCATCACCTTGAGCGAAAACTCGGTGGAGAAGATGCAGGTGTTCTGTCCCTGATCTTCTTTCAGGATGTCGGCCTGAACGGTGCCGCGCACATTTTCCAGCGTCCACGCTTTGATCTTGGCCAACTCGTCGTCGGTCGGCTCACGTTTGTTGTCAGCGCGAAATTTGCTGAGCTGTTGTTCCATCGCGGTGTTCATGAAAAACGCGAGGATGGTCGGCGCGGGGCCGTTGATCGTCATGGACACAGAGGTGTTCGGCGCGCACAGATCAAACCCGTCGTAGAGCACTTTCATGTCCTCCACGGTCGCAATCGACACACCGGAATTGCCGACCTTGCCGTAAATGTCTGGGCGAACAGCCGGGTCGTTGCCATACAGCGTTACGCTGTCGAAGGCCGTGGAAAGGCGCTTGGCGGGCATGCCTTCAGACACTTTCTTGAACCGGCGATTGGTGCGAAATGCGTCGCCCTCGCCCGCGAACATACGCGTTGGGTCTTCGTTCTCACGCTTAAAAGCGAACACACCCGCCGTGAACGGAAAGCTGCCGGGCACGTTTTCTTTCAACTGCCACTTCAGGATTTCGCCGTCGTCTTCGTAGCGCGGCAGCGCAACTTTTTTGATCTTGCTGCCAGAAAGGGACGTGTAAGTGAGTTGCGTGCGAATTTCTTTGTCGCGGATCTTTACAACGTATTCGTCGCCAGCGTAACTCGCGACCGTTTGCGGCCACATATCGAGGAGCTTTTTGGAACGTGCATCGAGCGCCTGTGTCTTGCTATCGACAAGAGTATCGATACTTTTAGGCACGGCCTCCTTACATTCGCCGAGCATGCGGCGCGTAGCCATCAGCTGCTGACGCTCGCGGGCGAGCCGCGCCTGCTTGTCTGCCCATGTGTGATACCCGCGCACCGTATCAGCAATTTCAGCCAGATAGCGCACACGTGCCGACGGAACGATAGCGGCAGTTTGCGATGAAGCATGGGTGGTGACGCGAGCGAGTTTGCCTGCGGCGAGCTTGAGTCCACCATTCGCTTTAGCAACCAGCACCGGCGCAATCGCCTGGTACAGCGCTGTGACGCCATCATCGGCAAAGCGGCTCGCCATCGTCCCGAACACAGGCATCTGATCGGGCGATGTGCTCCACGCTTCTTTGTTGCGCTGTACCTGTTTGCGTACATCGCGCTGCGCATCCTGCGCGCCTTTGCGGTCAAATTTGTTGATCGCTACAAAGTCAGCGAAATCGAGCATGTCGATTTTTTCAAGCTGACTGGCTGCGCCGAATTCTGGCGTCATCACGTAAAGCGAAGCATCAACAAACGGCACGATGGCGGCGTCGCCCTGCCCGATGCCGGACGTTTCGACAAAGATCACGTCAAAGCCACTGACCTTGCAGGCGGCAATCGCGTCCGGCAACGCTTTCGAAACTTCTGAACCGCCGGAGTCGCGTGTCGCGAGGGAGCGCATGTAAACATTCTCGCTATTGATCGCATTCATGCGGATGCGGTCGCCGAGCAACGCACCACCAGATTTGCGCCGTGATGGATCAATCGAGATGATTGCGATCTTTAGCTTGTCGTCCTGATCCATTCGGAAGCGGCGTACTAGTTCATCTGTGAGTGACGATTTACCAGCACCGCCCGTGCCCGTGATGCCGAGGCTAGGCGTGTTTTTTTGTGCGGCGAGTTCGTGCAGGTTTTTGACCGTCGCTGCGTCCACAGCGCCAGCTTCAAGCATCGTGATCCAGCGCGCGAGCGCATTGCGCTTGCCCGCTTTGAGCGCGTCGACCGTGAGCGCCTTTTGTGACAAATCGCTATCGCAAGTGGCGATCATGTCGTTGATCATGCCTTGCAGGCCGAGCTTGGCACCGTCCTGTGGCGAAAATATTCGCGTCACACCGTAGGCATGAAGTTCTTCAATTTCAGAGGGCACGATCACCCCGCCGCCGCCGCCAAAAACTTTGATGTGTCCGGCGCCCGCATCACGCAGCATATCGATCATGTACTTGAAATACTCGACATGGCCACCTTGATAGGACGACATCGCGATACCGTGCACGTCTTCCTGCAGCGCGGCGTCAACCACTTCTTTCACACTGCGATTGTGACCGAGGTGAATCACTTCGCAGCCGCTACCCTGAATGATGCGGCGCATGATGTTGATAGAAGCATCGTGCCCGTCGAACAAGCTCGCTGCAGTGACGAAACGAACCTTGTTTTTCGGCCTGTAGACAAGATTTTTGCTATCAAGATTTGACATAACGCACTCCAGCAGCGGACAGAAATTCAGCAAGAATTGAATTGTCGCAGATATCACCCCAAGTTGACGTTAACGTCAACTTGGTGGCAGTTCTTCAACGAGTACGGCGACACTCGGAGCGGTGACCGCCTTGCCGCCTCTTTGTCCTACATCAACAGGTGTATGCACTGGCCACACAAGTGAGCGTTCTCGCAGTATCCTTGACGCTGACTCACAAGGAGTAGCTATGTTCAAGAAAATTTTGATCCCAATCGACGGTTCTGACCTGTCGCTACGTGCCGCAGGCTGTGGCATTCAACTCGCGAAGGAATTGGACGCTGTTGTCGTGTTTGTTCACGCGCTTGCGCCTTACATCATTCCGTATTCAGCAGACGTTGCCATGCTCGACAGCAAAACGCAAAAACTGTTTGAGGACGAGGTTAAGGCGGGAGGGCAGACGTTACTTGATGATGTCAAACGACTCGCCACTGGCGCTGGCGTCGCGAGCGAATGCATTCAGGCACCAACGGGGCGACCTGAGGTGTTGATCGAAAAGACCGTTCGCGAACTGCATTGCGACTTGGTCGTGATTGCTACTCATGGCCGCGGCGCGATCGGGCGCTTTGTGATGGGCAGCGTCACAACGCGACTGCTTCCACACTGCCCGGTTCCAGTGCTGGTGTATCGCGATGAATCGATGTCCACTGAGTCGCACTGATTGAAACAACAGCGAGCGAAAAACCGCTCGCTGTTACACACTGTTACCGAGCGTTCATCGTCCGTTTGCAGGCGACGTCGAAACTTGTAACCACGCCAATCAAGGCGTAGTTCTCAGGAGACCGACATCATGCACGCGCACGTATCCCCGATGCTTTCCAATAATCGTCAGGGCGCATTGTCGTCGCCGTTTGCTGGCACATACTCAGCGCGTGACTATGTCCGGAACACCCCGCTCGATGAGATCGTCGCATTGGGCCGTGTACGCATGGTGACCGAAGGCACCGCAATTCACCGGGCGGGCGATGCGTTTCGCTCGGTGTTCTACATTAAATCTGGCGCCGCCAAACGCGTACTGATTCAAGAGGATGGGCGCGAGCAAATCCTTGGTTTCCCGATGCCCGGTGACATCGTTGCAATTGAGGCGATTTCTGCCGGCACCCACAGCACCACGGTCGTCGCCCTCGACATTTGCGCAATCGTGGAAATTCCATTCGAAGCGCTCGAAGCATTGGCCTCCGAGCGTCCTGACGTCGCTCGTTTTCTGTATCAACGCATGAGTGCCGCGCTCCGTGAAGAACATAGTTGGCTCGCTGCGCTTGGACTTTTCAACGCCGACGAGCGACTGGCTACTTTTTTGCTTGATCTCTCACAACGATTCTCAGCCCGCGGTTTTTCTGCCCAGCGCTTTATGTTGCGCATGACACGTGCCGAAATTGGCAGTTTTCTCGGACTGACACTCGAAACCGTGAGTCGCGTTTTTTCGCGCTTCCAGAAGCTCGGGCTGCTCAATGTAACGCGCCGCGAAATTGAGTTGCTCGATATGGCCGCACTCTACAAGCTGGCACATACGCGCCCTGCGCACTAGAGCTTTCTAGCGCTTTAACGCTTGCCGGATCGCGCGAGCCAGTTGATCGCGTGAATACGGCTTGCGCAAAAAACTAATGTCGTCATTCAGGCCAAATTGCAACGGTAGCGCGCTGCGCGCATAGCCAGACGCGTAGAGCACGCGAAGCATTGGCTTGATTTTTTGCAGTGTTTTCGCCACTTTTGGCCCCGTCTCGTCGCCCGCCAGCACCACATCGGTAAACAGCAGGTCAATGTCGGGATTGGCGCGAACGCGCGCGATGGCTGAGCGGCGATTGTTCGCGGTGAACACCGTATAGCCTAGTGCTTTTAGAAAACTCACTGCGACGTCCATCACGTCGGCGTCATCCTCAACAATCAATACACACTCTGATCCTGTAGGCGCTGACACTGCTTCGCTGTGCTCGGTTGCCTTGCGACTCGAATCTGATGCGACAGGAAGGAACAAATTGATTGTGGTGCCCGTCCCGACCTCGCTATACGCTGTGACGTGGCCGTGCGACTGTTTGGCGAAGCCGTACACCATGCTGAGCCCTAACCCACTACCTTTACCGATTCCTTTCGTCGTGAAAAAAGGCTCGAAGGCTCGCCGCATTGTTTCGCGGGTCATACCAGTACCGGTGTCGGTCACACTAATGCAGATATAGCGTCCGGCTCGCCAATCATCGATCGAGCGAACCTCGTCGGCAGTCAGATCAACTGCGCTCGCTTCAATCAGAAGCTTACCGCCGCCAGCCATCGCATCACGCGAATTGACAGCCAGGTTGAGCAGTGCCGTTTCCAGTAGACCACCATCAGCCAGCGCAGCGGGAAGTGACGCTTCCGTCTCAACCTGAATCTCGATATTGGGACCGAGTGTGCGCGCCAGTAAATCGCGGAATGAAGCCAGCAATTCGGGGATTGGCACTGCCGACGGACGCAAGGTTTGTCGCCGCGCAAATGCGAGCAGCTTGGCGGTCAGTTCGGCGCCCCGTTTTGACGCACGATGGGCTGACGCAATAGCACGTTGCGCGAAAGGATCAGGCAGGTGTGTTTCTTCAAGAATCTGCAGGTTGCCCGAGATGACCGTCAGCAGATTATTGAAATCATGTGCGACGCCGCCCGTGAGTTGCCCGAGAGATTCCAGTCGCTGCGAAAGCAATAGTTTCTCCTCGGCCACGGATCGCTGCATGGCGTTCGATGCGATATTGGCGACGGCTTCAAGGAATGCCACGTCATCGGTCGTAAAGTGATGGGCCGTGGCCGAACCGGCAATCAAGAGCCCGCTGATGCGTTCACGGTCACCCACTGGCGCGATGACGAGACTTCGAATGCCCGCTTCGAGCAGCAAGGGACATATGGCAACGCTGGACGTTGCCGTGTCGCCTACCAGCAAGGGCACCCCGCTCTCCAGGACGGCGCCAGAAAGCATCGATTGTGTTTTTTCGATGCGCGCGCTGGTAACTCGATGCGCGAGCGGGCCGACGGCAGCATCACAACGCAACGCTTCGTCGCTTGCTTCCTGGCCAAATATGGCAACCATATCGGCCGCCAACGGTAGGAGCGCACATTCGACGGCATGCTTGCCGACGGTATCAAAGTCTCGCTCGCGCAACGCCAGCTGGCTCACGCGAGCGAGCGCATTGGCACGCACCAGTTCGCGTTCCGTTCGGCGCGCGTTCAAGCGTTCACTGACATCACGCATGATGACAATGACTTCGTCGAAATCGCCGCTATGGGTGGGGGCGAGCGAGATTTCAACTGGAAACTCATGCCCGCTTAGCTTGACCGCTTTGAGCGCCAATCCCATTCCCATCGGTCGCCGCTCAGCTTGTGTCTGAAACCCTTCGCGCAGCTTTGCGTGATGACGCCGCGTGGTAACAGGCACCAGACGCTCGACCGACAGGCCGCGCAATTCTCCGGGCGCAGCATCGAGCAGGCGCTCTGCTTCGGTGTTGTTCAGCCGGATACGCCCACTGCTGTCGACCACCAGAATGGCGTCCGGCGCAGCGTGGAATAAAAGCTTGAACGCGTCTTCGCTGCGCGTGACCATGGTGTTCTCTTTATTCCTCAGGCTGTCACGAGCACGTAGCCTGCGCCGCGTACCGATTTGATGATGCGTGGATCTTTGCCATCGTCACCAAGCTTCTTGCGCAGGCGCCCGATTTGCACGTCGATCGTACGATCAAACGGCCCGGCATCGCGACGGTGTGTACGTCGCAACAAATCGTCGCGACTTAAAAGGTGCCCCGGCTTCTCAACCAGTGCTGCAAGGAGCGCGAACTCACCCGTGGTCAAGGCAATTTCATCGCCGCTCGCATCGGTCAGTTTGCGTCGTTCGACATCCAGCATGAAACCGTGAAAACGCAGGGAGTGCGGCGAATCGGTTGCGGCTAGCGACGGTTCCAGCTGCGCCACAGCCCTGCGTCCAACGCTGCGCACGCGCGCCAGCAATTCGCGCAGCTCGAAGGGTTTAGTCACGTAATCATCAGCGCCAATCTCGAGCCCCACGACCCGATCAATGGTGTCGCCCCGCCCTGTCACCATGAGCAGGCCGCCAGACCAGTCGACGCGCAATCGGCGCGCAATGGCGAAACCGTCCTCCATCCCGAGGTTCACGTCCAGCAGCACCACATCCGGCGTGTGGGCAATCATGACGGCGCGCAACTCGGCCTCGGAGCTGGCTTCGAATACTTCGATGCCCTGTCTGCCGAAATACGTCGCCAGCAAATCACGAATGTCTTCCTCGTCATCAACGATCAAGACGCGAAGCGGATTGACACCGCGCTCGGCATTGGAACCACGTAGGGACATTGCGCCGCGTGGCGATTGAATATCTGTCAAGCGAAAACTTCCGGAAGGGCACTAACAATTCCTCCGTATTATCGTGTTGACGCTGTTCTTTTTCCCGACGAGCGCATACCCAGCCCGAACCAACCGGGTTGAACGCAGCATCGGGATGATCGAGCGCTCTCACTCTACTCATTAACTTTTCGTTTAAATGACGACTGTTCCGGAGATAGCTTCTGTTTTTGTCAAAAGTCGACAATCGCAATAAATCGGCTCTAGCCCCTATACAATGGTCATTACAAACGAAAGATGTTTAATTTCGGACATCGCCTGCACGGCAGGCTGCGCGGTTTGAGCGGCGCGCCACTGCTTCGTCAGCGCGCTATCAGTGCGACATCAGCACGGGCACCGTCATGTGTTCCAACAAAGTTTTTGACACGCCGCCCAGCACCCATTCGCGCATGCGCGTGTGCCCGTAGCCGCCCATTACGATGAGATCGGCGTCAAAATCATTGGCCCGAGACAACACCGACGAACCCACATCGCCGCCACTCGTGTCGCGATTCACCGTGACCTTCACGCCTTGCCGCGCGAGGTACGTTGCAACGTCGATGCCTGGCTCATCGCCGTGTCCCCCCATATTGGCTTTGGCGTCAAATACACTCACCCGAACGTCGTCAGCACGCCTAAAAAAAGGCAGCGCGTCGGTTGCGGCGCGGGCCGACTCACGGCTGGCGTTCCACAGAAACATCGCTCGACGGCCAACCGTCCTGAAGTGACCGGCATAGGGAATGATCAACACGGGGCGACCGCAACCCAACATCACGCTCTGCGGCAAATCAGCGGGGGTTGACGCAGTTGATTTCCCCGGTTCGTTTTGACCAATGACAACCAGATCGGCATAGCGCGCGTCGGTACACACGTGATACGCGGGATCCCCACGATGCACTCGGCTTTCGTAGGACGGCAGGCACGCAGCCTTCACCTTCTCCACAAAGCGCTCGGCCGCAGTGGCTGCCAGTTTTTCCATGTCATCCATCGCTTCGGCCATGTAGCTCGGCGTGCCATCAAGGCCGTACGTGTTCGAAAGCGCGATCATGCCCACTGTTGCCACCCCCACCAGATGAGCCTCAAATGTTTGCGCCAATTCGATGGCGATGCGGATACGCTCTAGCGCACGATCGCTGTTGTCTACGTGAACGAGAATGGTTTTGTAGCTCATGAGATTTCTCCAATTGACGCTGAAATTCGTTTGCCTCAACCGCATATTGCGCAAGAACACAATGCGGATCGATGATGGATCAAGCATGCGCGTTTCAACCTCACGGCGCGTTGACATAGCGCAAACGTTCAGCAGGTCAGTGCGCCTAAGCTTCCGGTTCGAGAGCGTAGAGTCGTGACCAATTTGCGCGCTGCGCTCCGCAATTTTCTTGATTGGAAAGGGGCAAAAGAGTCATGCGATTAGCGTTATCAAGCGAGTCATTTCAATTAGATTGGATACGTGCCACGACATGGCTTAGCCACGCCGCGCACTGTTTGATCGCGCTCGTCACTTTTAGCGCTTTATCCGGTTGCGCATCCTTGTTACCCACTTCAAAATCCGAAGTAAAAATGCCGTGGCAAGACTACGCCGAGGCGAAAGCAACGTTTGATCGAATCATCATCCAGCGCACCACACTTGATGAGTTAAATGCAATGGCCATAAGCGCCGACGTCACCCCGAATATCGTGTCGCTCAACCACACCGACTTAATGCACCGGCTGGCCAATGTGCCTTTGCTCGATCCAGGAATGCTCGACGATGGACTACGCGCCTGTCTGGTCAAACGACAAAAATGTACGGGTCTGGAGATCGAGCAAACGCATACTGAACGCGAGCGTATCGGCAACTTTTGGCTTGATGTACTCGGTTTTCGACAAGAAACGAGCGTCACCGGCTGGCGTTTTAACGCCGTCATCGTGCTCGACGAAAACGTTGTCGTTTACAAAGTATGGAGCGGGCAGCCAAACATTCGCAAATTCGAAGAGGAACGCAACCCTCTCGGGCCGTTACAGGGAATAGGTCCGGCGCTGTTCCGCAAGCTTCAATGATCTCGACTCATTCTCGCCGCCACGGTGCATGCCAGTCGCGCAATCGTTTCTGACGAACCTTGATGCAGCGCAACACCATTTTGCGCACAGCGAGTAGACTAAACCCCGCTAACGCAACTGATTTTCTTGAAAGGACAATTGCCATGGATACGATCGAAGGTCTCAACGCCGCCAAAGACAAATTGGCACATGATTTCCAGGCCGTCGTTGACGGTGCGGAAGAATTGCTACGAGTCACATCCACCAATACCGAGGCGGGCTACTCCGCTGCCAGAAAAAAACTGGAACATAGTCTCAAAGTAGCTCGTGATGAACTCAGTCACATTGAGCATGTTGCCAGGGCCAAAGCCAAACAGGCGGCACGAGCAACCGATGCTTACGTGCACGACAACCCTTGGCAGGCGATTGGCGCCGGCGCGGCGCTTGGCCTCGCCATCGGCGTGCTGATCGGTCGCCGCTAGTTATGCCTGCTGACGGCGAGGCCCCGGCAGGCATTGCCGGGAACCTGCTTCGTTCGGTGCAGAATCTGGGCGGGTCATTTCTGGCCATCGTGCAAACGCGCCTCGAATTACTGTCGACCGAGATTGAAGAGGAGTGGCTTCGCCTTGCCGGGTTCGTTCTTCTCGCCCTCGCGGCGCTTTTCTGCGTGAGCGTCGCGATCGTGCTCGCTGTAGTGTTCGTCGTTGCTGCGTTTTGGGATTCGTATCGCCTCTCAGCCATTGTTGGCCTGGGTGCCGTATTTGTCCTGATCGCAGCGGTGCTTTGGCGAATGCTTGTCATGCGCTACGCCGCGAAACCGCCGTTGTTCGCTGCCAGCTTGAAAGAACTTCGCAAAGATCGCGAACGCACGCCTACGGAACCATCATGAAAGCCCGCGACCGCGTAGCAGAATTGTCGGCGCGGCGTGAACGACTGCTGTTGATCACGTCCGAGCAGCGTGAGCAATTTGAACAACAATTGGCCCCCGTTTTTCGCAGCGCATCGATAGTGGATGCACGAGTGGCCGCCGTGCGTAGAGTTGTGGGCAACCCGTTTGTGATCGGCGCCGTGGGCGCTACGCTTTTTTTTATTGGCCCCAAGCGAGTACTCAGCTTTATCAAGCGCGGCTCGCAGCTTTGGCTGGTTGCGCGGAACGGGTTGCCGCTCCTGTCAGCTATGCTGAAACGGCGAACGTAGGTTTTCTTGCCTCAAACCAAAACTGACTGCAAATGCTCCACGGTGTTGACCGCCCAGCCCAACTGATCGTGCACGCGTAGACGTAGCGCATCGGCAGCATCGCGTTCACCGTGAACTACGAAGGTTTGCTTCGGTGGATTACGGAACTGCGATAGCCAACGCATCAGTTCGTCGGCGTCGGCATGTCCGGAAAAGCCTTCGATTTGACTGATTTGCGCGTTTATCTTGACGTACTGGCCGTGAATTTTTGATTCACGATCTCCGGCGAGCAATTTCGCACCGCGCGTGCCCGGCACCTGAAAGCCTGGGAAAACAATGTGATTTCGTGGGTCTGGCCCGTACGACTTCAAGTGATGCAGGATGCGACCGCCCGTTGCCATGCCGCTGCCCGCGATGATGATCGAGGGGAAGTTAAGCATGGAAATCTTTTGCGACTCTTCGGGCTTTCCGACGAATTTCGCACTCTTGCAAATCGCCTGCATCTCGGCCTGACTGATGCGCAATTCAGCCGCGTGTTCGCGATGAATGAGCGTGGCCTTTGTCGCCATCGGACTATCAAGAAACACCGGAAGATCCGGAATGACCCCCGCCCTTTTAAGACGAACCAGACACAGCAGCAATGCCTGCGCACGGCCCACCGCAAACGAAGGCATCAGCACTGTGCCGCCACGCGCAGCGGTATCGCGGATGATGGCCGCTAGTACGTCGGACACTGATTCGCGAGGGTGAAGTCGATTGCCGTAGGTTGACTCAACGAGCAGCACATCAGCGCTGCGAATCGCTGCAGGAGGCGCGACGAGCAAGTCATCTTTGCGACCCAAATCGCCGCTGAAGACGAGGCGACGCTTACGATGCGTGAGCGTGACGACTGCCGCGCCGAGTAAATGACCCGCCCGTGACAGCTCAATATCCACTGGGCCCACGCGATGTCGTTGCGCCCAATTGATGGGCGCAAATTGCTTCATGCAGCGGCGCACGTCGGCGGTTGTGTAGAGCGGAAGCGCCGGTTTGTGTTTACTGAAGCTGTGGAGGTTTGCATATCGCGCTTCCTCTTCGAGCAAGTGTGCGCTGTCCAGCAACATGATTTCGGCCAGATCGCGCGTCGGCTTTGTACAAATAATTTGGCCACGAAACCCGTCACGCACCAGCACAGGCAAATAGCCGCTGTGGTCGAGATGGGCGTGGCTCAGCACAACCGCATCAATTTCCCGCGGCGACACCGGAAACGGGGCCCAGTTGCGTAGTCGCAACGTCTTGAAGCCCTGAAACAGTCCACAGTCCAGCAGTATCCGCTGGTCGCCCGTTTCGACAAAGTGGCGCGACCCGGTAACGGTATCGGCCGCGCCTGCAAAGGTTATTTTCATGGCATCAAGCACGTTGAGACCCCCTTGATATCAGCGTTCAAAGTAGCGCGGCAATCGAGCGATCAGCCGACGGTTCTCACGACCTATGCGTGGTGATGCGGGCCCAGTCGGGCTTTAGGCATCGCAAAAAAGTGCCGCGCGTGATCAATCAGTTGACCCGCCGAGGCATGATCCATCGGTTCCACCTTAACGATGCGCTTTGCAAATTCAGGGCGGTGGCTATCAGCGTACTTGTGAAACTCCGTCTTCGCGTCCGCCGGCCCAACGAGCAGGATTTCAGCGCTTTCCCCGACGGCTGACATGACATCAAGGTAGTAATCAGGATGTGATTTGCTGTTGCCGTCGCCGACGGCGTCCGCCTTGTGGTGCAAATGCTCGTTGCCGTGCTTCGAGGTCACGGTGGTGACTTCGTCATTTTCGCGGTCAAAGTGAATGACCTGAGCATGGCGATGGTCGATCCAAACGAGCGCGTGGTTGGTCTGCATTGTTATGTTTGATCTTGTTTAAATGAACAGTTCAACGTTACCGGGTTTGCTGGGCTGTACATTGACGCGAATCAAGCATTTCATGGAGATGACATCAAAGTCGAAACGGCGCATACTTACGCATGGCTCTCCCTCACGCTCACTCTGGTCAGCTCATCGATATTGGCGCTTTTGGCGATGCGTTCGCCACCGCCAGAACGACCGCGCTGTTCAAAACTAATGAAATTGAAGTCATGCGCCTGGTATTACCGGCGGGCAAGTCAATGCCTGCGCACAAAGTACCTGGCGAGATCACCGTTCAGTGTCTCGAAGGAAAAATTGAGTTTGCGTACGATGGCGGTAGCACCCTGCTGAGCGCCGGACAAATGCTCTATTTGGCAGGCGGCGTTGAACACAGTCTGCTGGGGCTTGAAGATGCATCGGTGTTGGTGACTGTCGTCTTGCACAAATAGAAAACGCACTAAAGCGATGGGCGCGTCAACCTATCAGGGTGTTGTGCGTCTGCGCTTCATGTCGTCGCTCATCTCGTGGAGCGCGTCAACAGTCGTGAGCTGCGCCGCTGCAGGAAACAAAATTTCAGACTCGGTCTTGAGATGCTCTGCGTACAGTGCGGCGAACGTAGCGATTTGCTGCTCAAATGCTTCTGTGACCACGAACTCTACGCCGTTGGCAGGGTTATGAGCCGATATCTCGACCAGCGTCGTTCGTAACGCAGCCCAGAGCTCGCTCATCTGCTCATGGTCGCTCAGCATCTGTTTAACAAATTGGGTCGTCATTGCGTCGTTCTGTTGCAACAGCAACGGGAAGACATGCAGCTCCTCATCGCCGTGATGCAGCGGTGCCGCAATATCGAAATAGCGCAACACGTCCACCGCCGCGCTCTGCGCCTTCGCATCAATGCCATGTGTTGACACGTGCGGAACGATTCGAGCCAGCAGGCGCAACGTGCGCTCCACGCGCTCGTGGCAAGCGTCGAGCATCGCATACGGCTCGTCGAGGCCGACACCAGGTGAATTGAAACCGGGAATCGCGCTGCCTTTGGTACCTATGGTGCCTATGGTAAGTGTTGATTTCATTGCTTAACGAGCTCTGTTGCGAGGAGTGCGCCGAACAAGATTGCCTAGCCGGCGTATCCGATAACCGCGATCACGTGACACACGCTCCCTGCGACTACGAAGAAGTGCCATACAGAGTGGAAATAGCGCACTCGTTCTAGCGCAAAGAATGCAGCCCCCACGGTGTATGCAACACCGCCAGCAACAAGCCAGAACACGCCCCAGGCGGGCACCAACGTCCAGACCCGCTCGAATGCAATCACGACAATCCAGCCCATGCCCAAGTAGGCCCACGTAGAAAACGCGCCGTAGCGGGCTCCACCGACGGCTTTAAACACGATGCCAACCACGGCAATGCTCCAGACTAACCCAAATAATGTGTAGCCCCACGCTCCGTGCAGCACGCCAAGCGTGAACGGGGTGTATGTCCCTGCGATAAGCAGATAAATCGCGCAATGATCCAGTCGTTGAAAAACAAGTTTCGCGCGACCACGCGGCAGCGCGTGATACAGCGTAGAGCAAAGGTAGAGCAGTATCAGTGTCGTAGCAAAGACACTCGCCGCAACGATGCTCGCGCCGCTACCTCGGGCCACCGCAGCAAGCACAACGATTGGAGCAGTAACGATCGCAGCAGCCAACCCGGCGCCGTGGCTGACACTGTTGGCGATTTCTTCGCCGAGCGTTTGCGGTCGCTCCAACAGCGCTGCGGTTCGACTCATCGTACGCCTGTCAGGGTTGCTGCGACGAGTCGTTTGAAGGGTGGCAAGCGTTGCCCAACCGCAAGGCAAAAATCACGTATGAGGCGAGCGTGCCTTGAGTCATCGGTATACATCCGGTGAGGGCGTGCGTTGCAACGAATAAAGGCAATGTAGCGCGCTGGCGAAGCACAAGCCTAACGGATCACCACCAATCACCGCGATGTCAAACATCGCGTGGCGCTTCATCCGCATTGCCCCACGTAGCCACACGCCGTACAAAAATCGCAGCCATCACGATGAATCATGGTGGGATTGCCGCACTCGGGGCAGCGCTTGCCCGGCATCGTGTGTACGGCACCTGCAGCATCCGGCGCGTCGAGCACGCCCATGTCATGAACCGGCAAGCCAGTTTCGTCAAGAATCCCCAACATCGCGTAACGATGAATGATCAAGCGGGCCATGTAAGCCACCGTAGACGGCCACATTTGCTGCCGACGCTCGCCGTGCGGCAGGCCCGGCACGAACGCCATAAACTGCCCCAAGGGTTCGGCATAGTTGAGCAGTTTACGTAGCTTCATGCCGATCCACGCTGGATCGATCACGCGCATGTCGAGCGAAAGTAGCCGTGCCACGCCGTCAAGCGCTCGCGGGTAGTTGCCGGAAAGTCCGAGCGCGCACGGGCGGGTTGTCACGCTGCCTTCGCCATCAGGCAAGGTGACCTCCTTCAGCGTCAGTGAGAAGCGTTCGCCAGCCACCGGGTTGTCGATGTCTACCGTCCACGCCAATGTTCCGGATGCACCGGTTTCGGGTTCGTCACGACTAAATAAGGCGTCCATCACCGGAGTCGGTGCATTTTGCGCTTTGTCTGGCAGCGCATTGAGCATGTCGCAGCGCCAGCGAATCACCGCAGCGGTCGCCGCGACGACGCCGGGGAACATACGCATCTGTCCGTGTGGGGGGAATGGCATTTCGAATGCACGCTCCTCAGCAACGGTTGCAAGCGTGTCGAGCTTGAGTTGTAACCAGGCAGCATCGTTGGCGCGCATATCCATCGATAGTGTTTTGGCGAGCGCACCCAGCCCACGTGGCTGCTCAGCACCATTCACCCACACTTCAAATGGACGTGATTTGCCAGACTCTTCACTGGCCAGTTCACCGACGAACAACGCGAAATCACCAAACGGATGGTGAATCATGTAGGTCCAGGACTGATTGCCACCGGGTAACTCAGGGCGGCCGGGCCAGCGAAGTGACGCGAGCACAGGCGCAGGTAGGCGTTTAAGCGCGAGCCGCTGATTGACGCCACCCGCCGAAAGGCTCTCACTCGCCTTTGCCGGTTCATGCGTGCTTAGCACGGAGCCGAGCACTGCATTGGGCCGATACGTTGCCAACCCTTTCAGGCCCGAGCGCCACGCGTCAAGATAGAGATCCTGAAATTCCGGATACGGATAGTCCGCTGGCACATTAACGGTTTTTGAGATGGCGGTATCAATGTAGGGCGCGACTGCAGCCACCATCGCAGCGTGCGAATGCGCGCTCATTTCCAGCGCCGTGACAAATGCGTGCGGCAGTGGTTCGCTCTTGCGAGCCTCGCCACGCAAATGATGGAACAGCCGCCACGCGTGATCCTCCACCGAGTATTCTTTTGTGCCGCCATCTGGCATGCGCTTCTTGCGTAGATAGCTCCAGCTAAAGGGCGGCTCGATACCGTTGCTAGCGTTGTCGGCAAAAGCAAGGCTAATGGTCCCGGTCGGCGCAATCGACAACAAATGCGAGTTGCGGATACCTGTTTTGCGAATGTTTGCCTTGATCTCTGGAGGCAGGCGAGACGCGAAGGTCGGCGCGCTCAAGTAAAGATCGGCGTTAAACAGCGGAAACGCTCCGCGCTCTTTCGCAAGCTCCGCCGAGGCGGCGTACGCGGTATCCCGCATCAGCTCAGAGATACGCCGGGCCATCTCACGCGCGGCCTCGGTGTCGTAGCGCAAGTTAAGCATCACCAGCGCGTCACCCAGCGCGGTAAATCCCAATCCCACACGCCGCTTGTTGTCGGCCTCCTGCTTTTGTTGTGGCAGTGGCCAGACCGTCACATCCAATACATTGTCGAGCATGCGAACAGCGACGCGCACTAACTGCGCAAATCCCGCTTCGTCGAAACTTGCTTTCTCAGTAAACGGCTGCGTCACAAATCGGGCGAGATTGATCGAACCCAGGCAGCAGCAGCCGTATGGCGGCAACGGCTGCTCCGCGCACGGATTGGTAGTACTGATAGTTTCGCAATACGACAAATTGTTGTCGCGATTAATGCGGTCCAGAAAGAGTACGCCGGGCTCGGCGTGGTCATACGTGCAGCGCATGATCTGATCCCACAGTGTCCGGGCGGGCAGCTCACGGTAGACCCATAACCCGCGTTCGGTTGAATCCAGTTGAAATGCGCCCGCCGCCATTTGCGCTGCTCCGGGCTTGGCGAGATGGGTCAAACGGATCACGTCGTCATTGACAACTGCGTTCATAAATACGTCTGTGATCGCCACCGATACGTTGAAGTTTTTTAAGTCGCCGGTGTCTTTGGCGTGAATGAACTCTTCAATGTCTGGATGATCACAGCGCAGCACGCCCATCTGCGCGCCGCGTCGCGAACCAGCAGATTCCACCGTTTCACAGGAACGATCAAACACGCGCATGTACGAAACCGGGCCCGATGCGAGTGACTGAGTGCTGCCAACGGCGGCACCACGAGGTCGAATACGCGAGAAGTCATAGCCAACACCACCGCCACGACGCATCGTTTCTGCTGCTTCAGCAAGTGCTGCGTAGATGCCTGGATGTCCATCTTCGATATGGGTGATCGCATCGCCCACCGGTTGCACGAAGCAATTGATCAACGTTGCCGACAGTGATGTTCCTGCGGCAGACTGAATTCGGCCCGCTGGAATGAATCCGTTTTCTAGCGCATGCAGGAACTGCTGCGCCCAATGCGCTCGATGCTCGGCTGGCTCCGCTTCTGCCAGTGCCATAGCCACGCGCGAGTAGACGTCGGCAATGCCCCTCTCGTCACCTTTGGCGTATTTCTCGAGCAATACCTCTTCACTGATTGTTTGCGCTGCCAGTGCGCTGGTCGTTTCAACGGCGGGTAGTAATTCGGTCATTTCCGATCCTGTGAAATTGAGTCACTCGATGATCATCGCGTGGACTTAAAAGTTGTCCGCAAATAAACCGCGATGCCTGACTGGCCTTTTTGGTCTCATTCGGGCGGCCTTTAGCCCGGTTTTCCATCTTCGCGCGGACGCCCGTACCAGAGCCCGTACCGAAGTGCCCACGATACGCTTGCTAACGCCCAAAGGGAAGCGGCGAGCGGCGTGAGCCACGGTGGTGACGATGGCCATACTGCGGCAACGATGCGTAGCACCGTTGCAATTTGTTGTATCCAGAACAGTGTCCAGATAAGGTCGTCTGCGACCAGATGGCGGCCGCTGTGCCCCGCGCTAACACGCGTGGCCATTGCAAATAACGTGGCTCCCATGAATCCCATCGTGAGTGCGTGAGTTGGGGCAAGTCCGAGCGAAAGCGCATCGTCAGTTGCGAACATCAAACCATGCGAAATAGCCTGCAACAAAACGGCCAGTCCGAGCCATAAAAATCCGACGTGGAGCATGGCCAACAACCGTGCTCGCAGACTCTGCATGAGTCCCCACTTAACCGCCATTGTCAGCAGCACAGCCGCCGAAGCTAGTTCTAGCGACGTCTGCACAAAACGAACAGTTGCCCCAAGCGGCCACACGGTCAGATCGAGAATCGAAAAAAGAAGCTCAAGACCGATGACGCCAACAAACACGCCGAGCAGCCACATCGGTCGCCACGCGTTGAGCATCGGCACCACGTTGGCCGTAAAGAAAGGAATCATGCGATGCGACACAGCAACGTATACGATGGCCATGCAGCCCCAGATACCCACCAGTACGGCAACGCGCGCGACCGTAAACGCCTCCAGAGCCAGTGCGAGCGGAATGCACCAAAGCGCGAAAGCGCCTGTCAGAGTGCCGACTAACACCAGCTTTGCGTGTATCCGGTCTGCCGCACGGCTACGGGTAACCATGCGCACAAATGCAACCACAACAGACGTCCAAGCGGCGGCGGCTAACGCGACACACACCGCTGCCGTGTCAGCGTCAAGATGCACGGCGACCATGTATCCGAGCCAGGCAAAAACATACGTGGCCACCGGGCGCAGCAATGCCCGAGCCTCTACCGCTGGATGCCCGAGCCATTTAGGGCCTGCTGTAAACAGAAAACCGATGAAGAACAGCGGCATGTAGCCAAATGCCATCAAGACGCTGTGTGCGATAGGACGCGGTACAGCCCAGTGCACGGGAATACCCATCGTACTCAAACTTAAAAGTAGCGCCCACCACAGTGAACTGACGGCAAGAATCGTGACCCCAGCGGCAAATGAGAGACGATGTGGTGCCTGCAAGAGCGTGGATAGTTGCCAACGCACTTTCGATCCTGGCAGCTCGCTGATTGGTGACGCTACCGGACGGCGACCCCCATTGGACAAAGGTTGAATCGGTATCGTCTTCATGGAAGGACCTGGCTACAAAACCGCAGCAGACGTTGAGGGTAGAGGCGTCATCATGCGCTCCATGAGTGCATACACTGATCGGATCGCCTGTCCAAACGGAAGCGCACCAGAACCGCGAAAGAAAAGCCCCTTCTTCACGTCGCCCCGCAGCGCGGCGGCAAGCTGGTTATCAATACAGAACTGTCCCCAATCGGCGATGCCGTCGCGCAGTCCACATTGGGTCAGACAATCAAATTTTTTCGTACAGCGAGTCTTGGCGTGGGCGATGGCCTTCAGTGCGGGTTCTACTCGCAGATAGTTCTTCATCCACGTCGTCGCGACCGCGCGCGCAGGCAAACCGGCAACACTCAAAAACTCAACGGTATCCTCGTCCCGGGCGTTGGCCAGAACTTCTTTGAAGGCCTGATGTGCGTCGCATTCCTCGGTGACCGCAAACGGTGTTCCAAGCTGCACGGCTGCCGCGCCCATCGACTGTAAACGCGATACATCCGCAAACGAGCGAATGCCACCTGCTGCGATGAGAGGCACCGACTCTTCGAAACCCGCGGCGCGCAAAAATTCTTTCGCTGCAGGGATCACATTTTCGAAATCAAAGCGCGGATCGTTCACATCGGCAATACGCGTGGCACCGAGATGCCCGCCTGCAAAACGGGGGTGTTCGATAATGATTGCGGCAGGCAGACGCCCCTTGCGTTCCCATTTCTTGACGACCAGCTGAATGCCGCGCGCATCCGAAAGGATGGGGATCAAGCAAACGCTGGGATACTCTTTTGCCAGATCCGGCAAATCAAGTGGCAGCCCCGCCCCTACAACGATGGCGTCAATTCCACATTCGAGCGCCTTGCGCACCGAAGCGGCATATTCGCTCACGGCACGCATCACGTTAACCGCGAGCAGGCCACGACCTTCCGACAAGACCCTCGCGCTATGAATTTCCCGCGCGAGTGCCTCCAGATTCGCGCGATCAATAATGAGTTTTGACTCTGCGCCGATCGGCAGGGCTGCCGTTTGTTCCAGCAGATCAGGGTGATGATGTCGCAAGTCCACCGACGCAATCGTTCCCATCGCCCCCAGTGAAGCGACTGTTCCCGCCAATCGGTGGGCTGATACGCCGACGCCCATACCACCCTGAACTATTGGCAGCAATGCACGGCCATGCAACATAAGTGGACGCAAACCGCTGTGCTCAGCAAGCGCTGTAAGCTGCGACCACTGCGCGCTCGATTGACTAGTTGGAAGCTGAGAGAAAGGTATGTCGAGCTGCCTTGATTCTTGCATCGGGCTGGCGTGGATGGATGAGCACATAGCTATCAATAGCCTTGTTAAACGTTGTCAGGCGCAAGCGCTTCTTCATGATGCGTGTACGGGCCAGTTCCGCTATGACCGGCCTTCGAGGACGGCACGAATGATCCGCTCCTGACATCGAAGACATGAACCTCGCCGTCTTCGATGACGTAGTGCCAGCCGTGCAGCGCCAATCGCTTGGCCTCAACGCGCTCGCGAACCATTGGGTAGTCCATCAACCGTTCAAGCTGTAGCACCACTGCCCGTTGCTCGGTGCGTCGTAGCGCTTCCTCAGTGACGCGAACCGGCAATGCGGCTTCGCGGCCCAGCTCAAGCCATGCAGCAAGATTGTTCGCACCGGGCGGCACTTCTTCATAGAGCGCACGAATGCCGCCGCAGTGCGTATGTCCGCAGACAATGATGTGCGACACATCGAGATTCAGAACAGCGAATTCGATGGCTGCCGCCGTTCCGTGATAACCCGCCGAGCCGTCATACGGCGGTACGAACGCACCCACGTTGCGAACAATAAATAGCTCACCCGGTCCGGTGCCGGTCAGCAGATAAGGAACGATACGCGAATCCGAGCACCCGATAAACAGGATGGTCGGATGTTGACCGTCCTTCACCAACGCTTGAAATTGATCTTCAACGCCGGGAAAATAGTCGTCGTGAAAGCGGCGCAACCGCTGCAACAACTCGTCTGGCTGATCACTCATGATTCAGTTCTGCGGTTACCCAAAAA
>CAJDUD010000099.1_pt1 | contig 27132 bp, 19 predicted proteins | sample 7390161 | NCBI WGS metagenome assembly CAJDUD01 (sample SAMEA7055664, study PRJEB34461) | soil metagenome | biome: terrestrial ecosystem; feature: Peninsula; material: soil | place: Antarctica | collected 2016
CCGGTTTCCAGTTGACACTCCAGAAGCGTGTAGTGCCGTCCCTTAAGCGCTGGGCCACCAAACGCCTCGCGCACTTTGTAATGCGTTATCGCGGTTTTGCCGCCGAACACTACGACCGCCTGACGCGTGCGATCTTTCGGGTGACGGCCAATCATGTTCTCGATGGTGCCGCCTTTTTTCACCTCGCCGTGCACCAGCGCCACGTATTCCCGCGAGGCGCTGTGCGACTGAAGCTGACGCACGAGATGCGTCTGCGCCAGCGCAGTTTTGGCAACCATCATCACGCCGCTAGTGTCTTTATCGAGCCGATGCACGATTCCTGCACGCGCGACGTTCGCCAACTGCGGCGCGTGATGCAAGAGCGCGTTCAGGAGCGTGCCCTCGCGATTGCCGGCGCCTGGATGGACAACCAAACCTGGCGGTTTATTGATCACCAGCAAATGTTCGTCTTCAAAAATGACGCTGATCGGGATGTCCTCGGCCAACGCTTCAGTCTGAATTTCTGGCTCCGGCAGGTTGGCGACGAGGATTTCGCCACCTTCCAGCTTGGTCTTGCCCGGCAGAACTTCGCCATCTACCGTCACATGGCCTTCCTCAAGCCACGCTTTCAGCCGACTACGCGAATGCTCCGGAAAAAGCTGCGCCAGCGCCCCGTCCAGCCGGACGCCCGACAACGAGAACGGAATCGTGATTTCCTGAGTCATAGCCAAAGCCTAGTCGCGACAACCCTGTCGCGTCCAATTTCGCCACCTATAATCCAATTTGTGTTCGATGTTTCGATGTGATCCTCAGGAAAAGCAATGCGCCTAGCCGCTAAAGTACAAAGTCTTGTTTTCATGCTCTTGGCGAGCGTGCTGTTGTCCGGGTGCGGCTCGATGAGCGGCATGTTCGGCAAAACCGAAGACCCGCAAAAGCAGAGCGTAGAGCAATTGTATAAGCGCGCCAAAGAGGCGCTGTCTGCCGGCAATTACACCGAAGCCGTCAAGCTGTACGAAACGCTCGAATCACGCTTCCCGTATGGCGTGCAGTCACAACAGGCCATTATCGACACCGCGTACGCCCAGTACAAGCTGGGTGAACGCGCTCAGGCAATTGCCGCCGCCGACCGTTTCATCAAGCTCTACCCAAATCACGAAAACGTCGATTACGCCTACTACATCAAGGGTTTAGCCAATTTCATCGAGGACTTGGGCCTGCTGTCGTTCATCGCCACACAAGACCTGTCGGAGCGTGACCAAAAGTCTGCTCGCGAGGCCTACGCCACGTTCAAAACGCTGGTGGACAAGTTTCCGCAAAGCAAATACACGGGTGATGCTCGCCTGCGACTGCGCTATCTGGTCAATGCTTTGGCGCAAAATGATGCACACATCGCCCGCTATTACTTCAATCGCGGCGCCTATCAGGCGGCCATCAACCGTGCTCAGAACTGCCTGACTAATTTCCCGAACACGCCCGCCAACGAAGAGGCACTGCGCATCATGGTGCAGAGCTATCAGGCAATGGGCAATACTCAGCTTGCGACGGATACCGAGCGCGTCTACCGCTCGACGTACAAGCAGGCGGCTGTTACGTCCGGCTCAGCTTGGTGGAAGTTCTGGTAGAGTGTTCGAGCTATCAGCTTTTTGCTGAATCCCCTATTTTATCGGGGCTGGCGTTGCAAAAAGCCAATAATCGACTTTCGCTAAAAACAAGCTTTAACCCGGGTGTAGCAGTCGTTTTATAGCGAAGTTGTTAAGTTATTCTGGCTATTCAGTTATTGAATGATCGGATTGTCGCCACGCTCGTTGCGCGTCGAAAAACGCTGCCACATCGGCGCGCTCCCTCGTAAACGGCATTGGCGGCAAACTGGCTCGCAGAATCCGCCCATAGCCCTTTGTAACGAGCCTGTCGTCGCAAATCGCGAGTACGCCGCGATCGGTCTCAGACCGAATCAATCGTCCCGCACCCTGTTTCAGCGAAATCGCCGCCTGCGGGATCTGCCAGTCCATGAACGGACTGCCCCCGGCTTCTTCAAGATGCTTCATGCGCGCGGCGAGCACCGGGTCGTCCGGCGGCGCGAATGGCAGTTTGTCGATCACCACGAGCGAAAGCGCATCGCCCGCGACGTCAACGCCTTCCCAAAAGCTCTGCGAGCCAATGAGCACGGCGTTTCCCAGTTCGCGGAATCGACGTAGTAGCTCACCCTTCGGCGCTTCGTTTTGCGTGAGCACCGGAAAATCGAGGTCGCGCGCTTTGAGCAGGCTCGGGAACACTTCGGCACATTGACGCAACGCACGCAAGCTGGTGAACAGCAAGAAAGCGCGGCCGCCTGACAGTGCCACCAACTCCAGCGCCTCAGCGATGACCGCTTTGGTGTGTTCCGGTGAATTCGGTGGCGGCAGATTGCGCGGCACGTAGGTGCGGCCCGCGGTCGCGTAGTCGAACGGACTTGCCCAGGATTTCGATTTTGTGGCGTCGAGGCCCAATTGCCGGGCAAACAACGAGAAATCGCCGCCGGCCGAGAGTGTAGCGCTGGTAAATATCCAGCTGCGCGCCGCCGATTCCGTTTGCTTTTTGAAGACTTCCGCGACCGACAGCGGCGTCGCGTGAAGCTGCCATCCGCCCGCAGACACGTCGGCCCAGCGAATCAGATCGCCCCGTGAATCATCGCGCCAATCCGCTAACCGCCCGGCAACCGCCGTAGCGCGGGCCTTGAGCCCCGGCATTTCACAAACTCGCGCCGCGTCAGCGCATCAACGCGCAAATGCTTGCCCGTCCCCGCGTCAAAGCCAAGGCGCACGGCTCTTGCGGCCATTCCGACCGCTTGCGCGGCGTCCAGCAAATCACGCGCATCGCTCGCCTTTCGCCGCTGCTCCAGCTCGGCGTCACGCGCGAGTTCGGTGAGCTGCAACATACTGGTCGATTCGCCGAAAAACACGGTCGCAACGTCGGGCGCGCGGTGCGCTTCGTCGATGATGACGGTGTTACACGCGGGAAGTAGCTCGCCCAACCCGTCGTCTTTAAGCGCGATATCAGCGAACAACAGATGATGATTGACCACCACGACGTCCGCAGTCAACGCGTCGCGCCGCGCTTTCATCACAAAACATTCTTTGTAATGCGCGCAGTCACTACCAAGACAGTTTTCTCGCGTTGACGTGACCAAGGGCCACACGGGCGAGCCTTCTGGCACCGTTTCGCAATCGGCACGATCTCCGGTCAAGCTGCGCTCGGCGAAGGCGGCGACGCGCTGCACATGAGAGATGTGCTCCCGCGCCGTAAAGCGCCCTTCGCTGCGCGTCCGGTTCAGGTGGTAATGGCAAACATAATTGCTGCGACCCTTGAGCAGCGCCGTTTCTACCGGAATTTGCAGCGCCGCTCGCACCCTCGGCAGATCACGGTCAAACAGTTGATCCTGCAGCGTTTTCGTGCCGGTAGCAATGATTACTTTGCCACCAGAGAGCAGCGCCGGGACAAGGTAAGCGAAGGTTTTTCCGGTGCCGGTGCCCGCTTCAACGATGAGCTGGGCGTTGTCGGCGATGGCTTCGGCAATGGCTTCCGCCATCTCAACCTGCTGGGTTCGCGAGCGGAAATTGGGGTGGGCGGCGGCTAGTTGCCCGGCGGGGCCAAAGATACGGGCAAGATCAGAATTCACCAGGTCGCCTCTAAAAATTCATTTCCAGGGCGCATTGCGGCGTTGCTCGGTGCTCGCAATCCTCATGTACGCACAACGTACATTCCGGTTGCTGCGCGCCGCGCGCCTTGCACTGCATCCCTATAAATGAATTTTTAGAGGCGCCCATCACGGATGGATTCTATGGGTGAGCGTCAGTTTGCCAACACGCCTAAAATCTACGGCTCGACTCAACGAACGAATAATCACTGTGCTGAAATCGCTTTTCTCGGGCTCGCCAAAATGGCAGAGTTCGAACGCCGACGAACGGCTGACCGCTGTTGCAGACCTTGCAGCAGAAGACCCCGCCCTCCATACGCTCGCGACCAGCGATGCCGACATGCGCGTGCGCCTCGCCGCGCTCGGCCGCACGATTAGCGTGGCAACGCTGAAGAGCGCGCTTGCTGACGCGGACGCCGGCGTTCAGGCCGCTGCTGCCGCCCGTTGGGGCACACTGGTGGCCACCAGCGCGCCTGAGGCTGACTTGCCATTGGTAGTCGTTGCCGCAGCTGTGCGCGAGGATTCCTCGGCGGCATGGAAAACAGCAGCCGCCGCAGTCGCCGCTGGCGACTTGACTGGCTGGCTCGCCAGCAGCGCGCCCGTCGGCGCCAAAATGGACGCGATCACTGCGACGAGTGATGTGGCGCTGCTCGACAAGCTGCATCTTTACTGGCGCGATCACGACAAACGAATCGGCAAAGCCTGCCATGACCGAGTGCTCTATCTGCAAACGCATGACAAGGCGTCGCAAGAAGCCGACGTGCTGCTCGCGCAATTGCAGGGTTGGTCCGAGGCGGACGAAGTGCCTTTGACGCGACTGGTCGATACCCAACGCGCCTGGGCGAAGCTCACCGTCGATAGTGAGCGCAAAGTTCGCTTTGACACGCTGCTCGCAGGTTTGCAGCGCAAGATGCAGAATGAGTCCGTCGCGCGCCGTATGCACGAAGCGCTCGCCATGCAAGTGGCAGGACTTTCACTCAAAGGCAAGAAAGCCGGAGAGATGAGTCCTGAGGAGTTGGACGCACTCGCTACAGAAGCAACCCAAGCCCAAAGCTCGCCAGTGCTCGACGCTGGGCTTGCGCAACAGCTGCAGCAGGTGCACGCGTCCATTGCTGTAGAGCAGCAAGCACGTGAACGTAATGCGGCTGGCGAAGCGCTGCTGGCGTCCATTCCCGCTCGTCCCCCGCGTCTTGAGCGCGTTGCCACCGCGAAAAAAGCGCGGCCAGCACGAGTTGAACCGGCGACGGTGGAATTGACGCAGGTTGAGACTGCGCCATCTGTGGCCGCTGCTGATACGTCGGCAGAGGCCGCAGCACCCTCCGTATCGTCAGAAGCCGTAGTCGAGCCAGCCGCAGAAGTTGCCGTGCCGGAAGCGGCTGCCGTCGCGCCGAACGCCGCGGCTATCACTGCAGAAGCTGCACCTATCGCGGCGGATATCGTTGACGCTACGCCGGCACCTGAAGTTGCAACCAGCGGTGACGAAGCGGCTGCCGAAGCAGTGGCAACGACGGCCGAAACCGTCGTTGAGCCAACGCCTGCCGCTACGGTCGCGGTCGCCGCTGAACAAGCTAAGGCGGAAGCCGATCAGGCCAAAGCGGTAGCCGAGCACACGCAAGCGGTTGCCGATTACGAAGCAGCGAGCAGCGAATGGAAAACCAGGTGGGCAACGTGGCTCGCAACAGCCGACGCGACAACGCGCGAACACTTCGAGAAGCGCCTGCAAGCACTTGAGAAAGCCGCGACGCCGAAGCCTGAGCGCATCGTCATTGCGCGCGCCGATGAGGCCGATTTAGCCGCAGCCAACGAAGCATTGACCAAGCTCGCGGAGCTGATCGCAGCAGGCGATGTGCGTGGCTCCCGTCACGCTGCGACCAAAATATTTCAGCAGTTCACCGCAAAGCGTTTTCCGAAGCTGGAAGAGCAAAGACTCAACGAGCTTGACGGCGAAGTCAAACGTCTGGAGAGCTGGCTCAAGTGGAGCGACGGACAGTCCCGCGACGTGCTGATGGCGCGTGCGGAAGCACTCAAAGGCGCAGAGTTAGCCCCCGATCCGTTGGCCAAAGAAATCCGCGCGATTCAGGAAGAATGGAAAGCGCTCGACAAGAAAAACGGCGGCGCGCCAAAGCCCAAGTGGGACAAGTTCAACGCGGTTTGTAAAGAAGCCTACGCGCCTGCCAAAGTGCACTTCGACACGCTGCGCAAAGCGCGTAACGAAAACGCCTCGGGCCGCGAAAAAATTATCGAAACCTTACATGCGTTGGCCGATGAAGCCGCTGCGCCGTTGCAAGAAGGTGCGACGCGTGACTGGGTGGATATCGAGCGCCGCAAATCTGCGATGTTTGATCAGTGGAAAAAAGGCGGTGGCGTGGCCAATGCGGCGTGGAAAGCGCTCGACGAAAAATTCGACGTCGCCCTGCACAAGCTTGACGGCGCCTTAGACGCTGCGCGCGAACCGGAAATCGCACGTCGCAAAAAACTCATCGCAGAAGCGCAAGAGTTGGCCAGCGCCACACCGTCACGCGAGGTCACCGACCGCGCGATTGTTGTGCAGCGCCGTTGGGCCGCCGAGCGTCCAGAAGGCCTGCCGCACTTGCGTCGCAAGGACGAGCAAAAGCTGTGGGACGAATTCAAAAAGCATACGGATGCCGTATTTAAGGCGCGTGACGCTGAGCGCGACGCCATGAAGGCGCAGTTCTCCGAAGCCATCAAGCTGCGCTACGCCGCGATTGACGCCGTCAAGGCGCTCGCTAGCGGTGAGGACGCCAAAGCGATTGAAGCCGCTCTGGCCAAAGCGCGCGTGCAATGGCGCGAGCCGCCGTACGTGGATCGCGACAAAGCATTCGATCTGGATCGCAAGTTTGAAGATGCCGTTGGCGCGGCGAAAAAGCACGCCGTGATGCTGTCGCGTGGCAGCGTCATCGGCGCAATGAAAGCGGCGCTCGAAAAGATTCCGGCAACCGACGCAGCCGATAAAACGGCTGGTGCGCTGGTCATCGATGCCGAGCTGATCTCAGGCATTGATTCGCCCGCAGAAATCGCCACCGCGCGTCGTATGCAGCAGTTGCGCTGGTTGTCCGAGCGTCGGCAATTACCAACCGCACCAGACGCCAAGATGACCGCGATTCGCACGCTGCTCGGCGCATTCAACGCGACCGGCGCGAAGATCACGTTGGGCGAGCGCGAGCGTTTGACGCGAGCGATTGAGGCTGTGGGCGCTGCGTAGCCGCGCTAATGCTGCTGCCCGGCTCACTGCCACCTGATCGCGCAACGCTCAAGGCGTTGTGTGATGGGCTGGCGGCGCTACCGGAAATCGCATCGCGGTTGCAAAGCGCGACGGTGACCGAATATTCGGAATCATGGAGTGATGCCGAGCGCGAAGCAGATGGCGCTTCGGGTGATTTAAACGACAGTCTCGCAGTTGCGCATCAGATAAACGAAGTTGGCGATGACGCGGTCACGCTGGCCGTCGCCACGCCGCTCTACGCCGCGCTTGGACTTACCGATCTCACACCGGTTGATCCTACAACGATCTCGCTTTCCGCTGACGAATCTCGTGCGCTTTGCGAAGCGGCCGATGAGCACATGCGGGAAGATGGCGTGCGGCTTCACTTCATTGACGCTGCGCGATGGTTGGTTACCTGCAATCGACCTATCGATATCCTCACTGAACGCCCCGACTGGATCATCGGCCAGTTGTTGCGACCCAATTTGCCACGTGGTCGTGACGCGCGTTTGGTCGAGCGCTGGATGAACGAAATGCAAATGTTGCTGCATTCGCATGTGGTGAATGTTGCGCGCGAGGAGCGCAGGTTGCCTCCGATTAATTTGGCTTGGTTGTGGGCGTTCCAATCGCCAGCGCGGAAGCTCCCGTCCCCTCAACGGAGAGATGCTATTCACGAAGAACATCGCTTTGCTATCGCGATGCGCAACGGCGATCTTGTCGGGTGGCAGGCAACGTGGCAATCTGTCTCTGCGGAGATTCTGTCAGCCCAAACTATCATCCTTGGCGACAGCCGTCCACGCCTTCGCCTAACCGTCTCAACACCCGGAATGATGGATCGTCTAATTGCTTCTTTCAGGCGCAAACCAACGCTCGCCGAAGTGCTCACGCAATTGCAGCAACCCCGATGATCGCGCCCGCCGCTGTTGCGCTGCACCGTCGCGCCGTCAACGAATCAATTTCAAAAACGCTCGAAGCCAGCGGTTTCTCGCCCCTCTTCTCTCGTCTCTACGCCGCGCGCGGAATCGTGCAAGCGACCGACATCGAATGGAAGCTCTCCCAGCTCCCATCACCCGCTTCGCTCAAAGGCATTGACGCGGTCTGCGAGCGACTGATTGAAGCCATCGAACAACGCGAACGCATCCTCATCGTCGCCGACTATGACGCCGACGGCGCAACGGCTTGCGCAGTGGGTCTGCGCGGGCTGCGCATGATGGGAGTGGAGGTTAGCTACATCGTGCCGAACCGCTTTGAGTTCGGCTACGGCTTAACGCCAGAAATCGTTGCGCTCGCTGCGAAAGAGTTGCCGAAAGTTATCGTCACCGTCGACAACGGAATCGCCAGCGTCGATGGCGTCGCTGCGGCGCGGGCACTCGGCATCGACGTCGTCGTGACCGATCATCATTTGCCCGGTGACACCCTCCCAGACACCCCCACCATCGTCAACCCGAACCAGCCCGGTTGCCCGTTTCCGAGCAAAGCGATTGCGGGTGTGGGCGTGATGTTTTACGTGCTGCTCGCACTGCGCAGTAAGCTGCGTGAGCGTGGCGTGTATACGCCAGAGACGCAGCCCGATCTAAATCGCCTGCTCGATCTCGTGGCGCTCGGCACCGTGGCCGACGTCGTGCCGCTTGACGGGGTCAATCGTCGTCTGGTTGAGGCGGGCCTACGCCGCATGCGCGAAGGTCGCGCGAATGTCGGCATCGCTGCGCTGTTTGAAATTTCCAAACGCGACATGAGCAAAGCCACCGCCTACGAGCTCGGCTTCATGCTGGGTCCGCGAATTAATGCGGCGGGCCGACTAGAGGATATTTCGCTCGGTATTGAGTGTCTGACCACCGACGACCCAGCGCGCGCAGTAGAAATCGCCGAAGAACTTGATCAGCTCAATCGCGAGCGCAAGAGCATCGAAGCGGGCATGCGCGAGGAGGCCGATCAGCTCATCACCGCCACCATCACGCCTGAGCAAAAGAGCATCGTGGTCACCGATTCGACCTGGCATCAGGGCGTTGTCGGCATCGTGGCGGGGCGTTTGCGCGAGGCGCATCATCGGCCCACCATTGTGTTTGCGCCGGGCGACGACGGCGAACTCAAGGGCTCGGGACGCTCGATTCCTGGCTTTCATTTGCGCGATGCGCTCGATCTCGTTTCCAAGCGCCGACCCGAGCTGATGCGCAAATTTGGCGGTCACGCGATGGCCGCGGGCCTCACCATCGCCGAGGTTAATTTTCCGGCTTTCGCGCGTGAGTTCGAGCGGGTTGCAGGCGATTTGCTCACACCCGATCAGCTGGAGCAACGCGTCGAAAGCGATGGCAGTTTTGCGCTCACTGAATTTGATTTCGACACCGCGCATGCGCTGCATCAGCATGTGTGGGGACAGGCGTTTCCGGCACCGATGTTTGACGATGAATTCACGGTCATCGACTCGCGCATCGTCGCGCTCAAACATACGAAGCTACGGCTCAAACGCGAAGGCCGAATCTTCGACGCGATTCGCTTTGGATGCACTGAGGTTCCGCCGCAACCGATGCGCGCAGCGTACAAAGTTTCGCTATCGGAATATCAGGGCAATCAGCGTCTTGAGCTGATTATCGAGCGCTGGTGGCCGGTGACTGCTACCGTAATTTAGGGCGCGCCGTTAGCGCGGTGTAGCGGCACGCTCCGCAGCAACGACGGCTTCAATTACATCAGCCAACACCACCGGTCGCGGCTGATCGTCGATCTCCACGACGACCAAATAGCCCACATCCGAGCCGCCAGAAACGAACGCTTTCACCAGCGCCAGTTGATCGCTGTGCACCAGCGTTCCGTCGTCTTTCGACCAATATTCCATCGCGACGAGACAACCCGCTGAGGGCGCTGATGGGAAGAAATTTTCACCACGGTAGTACGCGGAATTCACGGTGTTACCGTGCGCAAGAATTTCATCACGTCCCGCTTGTCCAGCGAGCAACGCCTCCTTCATCGGAAAATAATCGCGCCAAGAGGGCGGCAAAAAACGCACGTACTGTGCCTCGGTCCATTCGCGTTTGTTCGCCGTGAACCGGGCGTCTTCGTTGGCCTCTTGCGGTACATCACGCAGCTGCGGCTGACGGAACAACGCTAGCGGCGCTTCTACCGGCAACATCGATTCCAGATAAGGCGTCGGTCCAATCCAGCGATTGGTCGCTGTCCCCGTTCCCTTGATTACCAGCAAACCCTGCGGCGTGTTGCCGTTGGTAATCGTGCCCGGCAGATTGGTGCGTGCCATCGCCAGCTGCGCGATGTTGAAAATGCTGCCGTCAGCGTTCCTCACGAAGCGCCCATCCGCACCGCGCACCAGCGCCATGCCCATACGCTCACGGTCGTGTCGCTGGAAACTGAACACCACCGGATAACCGGCCACGATGGGCGCGGTGAGCAAATCCACGAGCGGTGGACGACGTGATAGATCCGCACGCGGATCATTGGTCAGACGATGATTGAGCGCCTGCAATCTCGGTTCGTTCACCCAATCGGGGAAGTTCGCCGCCATAAGCTCAGCGAGCCAGGCGCGCTGCTGAGGCGTGTCGCTGGCGAGCAAGAGCGTGTAAGCCCCAATCGCAAATTCACGCGGCGTTTTGATCTTCGGAAGCAGCTCGGGAATCAGCGGCGCAACCTCCTTGGCGTACAGCGTGTGCGCCGCGCTGAGCAGGCCCCGCTGGTACGCTGGGCTTTTTTCGTAGGACGATGGCAGTAGCGCCAGCAAACGCTCGCGGACGAGTTCACGCTCAACGTTGAAGAGTGCGGCGTTTGACAATGCGCCGGGGATTTTTTCATCGGCTTCGGTGCCGGGCGGCAGCGCAAGCACGGTGCGCAGGTTGGCGATTTCGGTCTCATAAACTGCCCGTTCGCCCGCTTGCGACGTCAGCACAGTGCTCATGGCGGTGGGTCGTAGCGCCGCCAATTCAGGCACCGTGCGCCGCACCGCACCGCCCGCATCCACGCTGCGTGGCGGCGTCGCGCATCCGGCGATAAGCGACAGCACGAGAGCAACTAAAAGTATCGGGAAAGGCTGGACTGATCGCATGGGCGTGGCGCTATTGAGTAGAACGCGAGAGCATACTAGCGCTCGCTTGCGTTCCTAAAACGTTCGAGTTCACAAAATTACGATCAGCTTTTTGCTGAAATCCCCACAGCACAGGGGCTAGGACAGAAAAAAGTAGATAGTCGACTTATAAAAAAATCGCGCGATAGCCCTTATTAAACGGCAATTTCATGTAAAAGCTGAATCTCGAAATCAATGCCGAAAGCCACCGGCTAGACTTCACTGGATTCGCTTCACACCGCCTAGGCAACATGCCGACCTCTCTATGACCGCCAGCACCCTCGAATCCAAAGCCACGCCGCGCGGCAAGTTTCCCCACATCCGCCGCGCCGGAGATTTTTTGTTTGTCTCCGGCACCAGTTCGCGGCGCAAGGACAACTCGTTCGCGGGCGTCAAAGTCGATGCCTTGGGCGTTACGCAACTGGATATTCGTCAGCAAACCCGTGCTGTGATTGAAAACATTCGCGACATTCTGGCCGCTGAAGGCGCGACGCTCGCGGATTGCGTGGAGATCACAAGCTATCTCGTCGACATGAACGATTTCGGCGGTTATAACGAAGTGTGGGCCGAACATTTCGATCACACTGGCCCGACGCGCACGACCGTCGCCGTGCATCAATTGCCGCATCCGCATTTGCGGATTGAGATGAAAGCAGTGGCTTACAAACAGAAAGCAGCGTGATGAACCCAACCATCGATTTCCCAAAATGGCTCATCGACAACGCGCACCTGCTGAAGCCCCCGGTCGGCAATCAGCAGCTCTGGAAAAACACCGATCTGATCGTCACCATCGTCGGCGGCCCGAACCAGCGCACCGATTTTCATGACGATCCTTACGAGGAATATTTTTGGCAGTTTCAGGGCAACGCCTTCCTCAACATCATGGATCGCGGGCAACGTGATCGCATCGAACTCAAAGAGGGCACGATGTACCTTATGCCGCCGCACCAGCGCCACTCGCCGCAACGCCCCGAGCCTGAGTCACGCTGTCTCGTCATAGAACGCTCACGACCCGAGGGCGTTTTGGATGGCTTTGAATGGTATTGCCTGAAATGCGATGGGCACGTGCATCGGGTCGAGGTGCAGTTGAAGAGCATCGTCGATGATTTGCCGCCGCTGTTCGCTGCTTTTTATGCGAGTGAGAAGTTAAGGACTTGTCCGCATTGTGGGGCAGTGCATCCCGGTCGGCTTGGATGAGCGCTGACATCCCGCTCGTGCCGCGGGGGCAGTCACTTTTCTTGCTTCGCCAAGAAAAGTAACCAAAAGAAGGCGACCCCGACATTCGCCCTGATCCGAGATTTGAAGCAAAAACGTCGCGCGGTCCGGAACTCGCTACGCTCAAACAACGGACCGCTTCATCGACGTTTCGCGCGGTCCGGAACTCGCTACGCTCAAACAACGGACCGCTTCATCGACGTTTCCACTCCAAATCTCGGGGTCGAATGGACGGGGACCCCGTTCAACTGACATTTGATCGCTGCACGATGAGGTTCACAAGAGCCCGGATGCGAGCATCGGGGCTCTTGTGAAGTCATTTAAGCAGTGAGCGATGTCGCGCCAGAACGCCTCGCGCCGTAGTGCGCCAGGTCGTGTCGCCCATTTCAATTTCACGATAAGCCGCATGCATTTGGCGCGCTACGACCGCAGCAGGAACCATTCCAATACCTGCGCCAAGCGCGGGTACTAGTACGGATGAAATTGGGGAGGCTCCCAGTTCGTTGTGCCGCCGAACGGCAAGAAGTGCAGCGCGAAACGCTAGGAACACGTTCACTGTTCCCGCAATTGATCCGGGCACTCGCATCGTTGGGGCACTTACCAAGAACGGAATGTTTGCATTGTCAGTAGGAACGACGATTGCTGCACCGACGGGTAGCTCACCATCAAAATCTTCATTTATCTTAGCCTTCACCCGTTCTTCAACATGCCAGCCAAAGTGGTGCGAATAGGCCAAGTCAATTCCACCGTCCATGAAGCCAAAACTGTTTGCGGGACTGATCACTGCATCTGCGCTTCGGCGAAGAATGTCGCACAGCTCAATTTCCACTGACGACTCGTCTTTGAACACGAGACGCCAAGCATCTTTTATTTCCGCATCGAAAGCGCACAAGTGAAGTGTGATTGCCATACTGGTAAACGTGAGGAAATTCTCACGAATCCTACCTGAACTGACGGTCTATCAATCCGAAAGGATTGCCGTAGTCCAAATCGCCAAGCGATCGAACAGTGGTTCGACGGGGTCCCCGTGTATTCGACCCCGAGATTTGGAGTGAAAACGTCGATGAAGCGGTCCGTTGTTTGAGCGTAGCGAGTTTCGGACCGCGCGACGTTTTCGCTTCAAATCTCGGATCAGGGCGGATTGAGGATGTTACCGTCACCCTCTCCCTAGCCCTCTCCCCTCAAGGGAGAGGGGACTGATTTGCGCTTCGCGGTGACTACGAGCACCCTCACCTGCCCTCCGGGCATCCTCTCCCGCACGCGGGCGAGGCCGATGCTTGCGCTTCGCGTGAACTACGAACTGGATCCCCGCTTTCGCGAGGATGACGCCAGTGTGCAAACGAAAGTGACTTGCTGTCGGGCAAACCCCGACCTGCCTGCGTTACAGTAACGCCATGACCTCCCCCTGCATCGACATCCACAGCCACTTTTTCCCCGCGCAAGCCCCCAACTTCGCGACAAAATTCGGCGACCCATCCGGCCCTTGGGTCACGCTTAACGATCACGGCGACGGCACAGGCATGATGATGCTCGGCGACAAACCGTTCCGCCCAGTGCATTCCGCTTTATGGGATGCCCAGGCGCGGATCAAAGAGCTTGACGCCAACACTGTCGCCACACAAATCATCTGCGCCACGCCCGTGATGTTCGCCTACGAAGCCCCCGCCGAGCAAGCGGCTTACGTGGCAAGCACTTACAACGATCTTGCGCTCGCGATGTGCGCCGACAGCGGCGGTCGCCTTAAAGCGCTCGCGCAGGTACCGCTGCAAGACGCTGATCTCTCGTGCAAAGAGCTGACGCGGGCCATGCGCGCGGGCTGCGTCGGTGTGCAGATTGGCAACCACGTCGGCCCGCGCGAGATGGACGACGAAGGCATCGTGCGCTTCCTCGCGCATTGCGCGGCGGAGGGCGCGGCGGTGTTGGTGCATCCGTGGGACATGCTGGGCGGGGATCGGCTCAAGCGCTGGATGAGCGCGTGGACGGTGGCGATGCCGGCGGAGACGCAGTTCGGCATCATGGCGATGATTTTGGGTGGTGCGTTTGACCAGTTGCCGACTGACCTTCGCATCTGTTTTGCGCATGGTGGCGGCAGCTTTCCTTACCTGTTGGGGCGGCTGGAAAACGCGTGGCATCGGCGCGATATTGTGCGCGGTATTTCTAAGCATCCACCGAGTCACTACCTGAATCGCTTCAGCGTCGACAGCGCGGTGTTTGATCATCGCGCGCTGCGTTTGCTAATCGACACGATGGGCGCGGATCATGTCATGGTCGGCAGCGACGCGCCGTTTCCGCTCGGCGAAGAGCACATTGGCGATCTGGTCCGAAACCAACCGGACGTAAACCCGGCTGACCGGACGGCGATTTTGAGGGACAATGCCAACTCGTTTTTTCGGCTGGCCTAGGGAAAATGCCGACATGCGTTTTTTGCATGCTCATTTACATTAATTGTCATTGACTGGTGCCAACGCGCCAATAAATCACGCAACGGAGGAAATATCATGCATAAACTGGTCGTAGCACTCACTGCCGCTGGCCTCGTATCGGGCGCTGCTTTTGCACAAACGTCGCCGCTCAAAATCGGCTTTGTCGCCGAGCTTTCGGGGCCGCAAGCGCCGCTCGGGCAAGATCAGTACGACGCGTTGATGCTGGTGATTGATCAGAACGGCGGCAAGCTCGGCGGCGTGCCGGTGCAAGTTATCAAAGAGGACTCGCAGTTGAAGCCCGACGTGGCCAATCAGGTGGTCGACAAGCTGCTCGAAAAAGACAAGGTGCAGATCATTACTGGCGTGACGTTTTCGAACATCATGATGGCCGTACATAAAAAGATTACCGACAAGGGCGTCTTCCTGATCGGCACGAACGCCGGGCCATCTCCGGTGGCGGGTGCACAGTGTTCGCCGTACTTTTTCAGCACCTCATGGCAGAACGATAATCAGGCTGAAGTCGTCGGCAAGTACGCCAGCGACAAGGGCTACAAAAACGTGATCACGATGGCGCCGAACTATCAGGCGGGCAAGGATTTCGTGGCCGGATTCAAGCGCTCATTCAAGGGCGGCACGATCACCGATGAAATCTACACCCCGCTGAATCAGCAGGACTTCTCGGCCGAACTCGCGCAGGTAGCGAGCAAGAAGCCCGACGCGCTCTACGTTTTCTATCCGGGCGGTCTTGGCGTCAATTTCGTGAAGCAGTTTCAGCAGGCGGGGCTCAACAAGAGCATGACTGTGATGAGCACGTCGACAGTGGACGGCTCGACGCTGCCCGCGCTCCGAGATGCGGCTTTGGGCATGCTCTCAGGCACGTTCTGGGGACCAGATTTCCCGAACGAAGCGAACCAGAAATTTGTCGCTGCCTTTGAGAAAAAGTACAACCGAATTCCTTCGCAATACGCTGCGCAAAGCTATGACGCCGCGCAGCTGCTTGACAGCGCAATTCGCAAAGTCAAAGGGAAAATTGACGACAAGAAGGCATTTCATGCGGCACTCAAAGCCGCCGACTTCAAATCGATTCGTGGCAACTTTAAATTCGGCACCAATCAGTTCCCGGTGCAGGACATGTACATGTTTGACGTAGCCAAAGACAGCAAGGGTCGGGTCAGCTTGCGAACGGTAGCCAAGCCGCTTACGAACCATGTCGACGCTTATGCGGCGCAATGTGTAATGAAGGCGTTGTAGCAACGAATCGTCTTGCCGTGCGTAGTGTGTAGGGTGGGCACCCCGTGCCCACCGGCATGTGATGTAGCGCAGACACGTTGAACGTTTCGCCGTTTGGTGGGCACGGGGTGCCCACCCTACAACCACTAGCTATCACTCGCTCTCCGCCAGGGAGCACGAACCTCCAGTGACCCTCCAACTCGCCCTCTCCCAACTCTTAAACGGCCTCCAGCTCGGCGTCCTGCTGTTCCTGCTCGCAGCCGGCCTCACGCTCGTTTTCGGGATCATGAGTTTTGTTAACCTGGCGCACGGGTCGCTCTACATGCTCGGCGCGTATTTCGGCGCAGCGGCCTTTGCCAAAACAGATTCTTTTTTACTTGCGATCATCGCAGCGGTGGTCGGTGCGGGCCTCGTCGGGCTACTTCTTGACCGCTTCGCACTCACAAAACTCTATGCCCGTGATCACCTCGATCAGGTGCTGGCCACCTTCGGATTGATTCTGTTTTTTAATGAACTTATTCGAATCATATGGGGGCCGGCGTCGGTGTTCATTTCAGCGCCAAAGCTGCTTGACGGCACCATCGATATTGGCGGATTCACCTATCCCAGCTATCGACTCGCGATCATCGCGGCAGGCCTAGCCGTGGCTTTGGGACTGTATCTGCTTATCCAGAAAACGCGCGTCGGAATGCTCATTCGCGCTGGGGCGACCCATGCCAATATGGTCGCAGCGCTGGGCGTCAATATCAAATGGCTCAACACGCTTGTTTTTGCACTCGGCGCGGCGCTGGCCGGGCTTGCTGGCGTCATGGCGGGTCCGATCGTTTCAGTGCAGCCAGGAATGGGTGAGCCGGTGTTGATTCTCACGCTGGTGGTCATCATCATCGGCGGACTCGGCTCGATTCGGGGTGCATTTTTTGCGGCGTTGCTAGTGGGCGTCGTGGACACCTTGGGGCGCGCATTTATGCCAACCATCATGCGCTCGCTGCTGGAGCGCAGCACAGCCGATGCCGCTGGCCCGGCGCTCGCCTCGATGCTGATTTATCTGTTCATGGCGGTCGTCCTTGCAGTAAAACCACAAGGGTTGTTCCCCGCCAATGTAGCGGCAGCACGATGAACGATACCAAACCTTCCATGTTGTGGCCCGTCGCAATTCGGTGGCGCGCGCCACGTACTGTGATTGCGGTCACGATCATCGCGCTGCTAGCAGTGCTGCCGATGATCGCGAGCGCGCTCGAATCGAGTTATTACGTAAGCTTTTCAACGCGTATCCTCATCTACGCGCTCGCGTCGATTGGGTTGAATTTCATCCTCGGTTTTGGCGGTATGGTCAGCCTGGGCCACGCGATGTACGTGCTGCTTGGGGCCTATGCGGTTGCCATTCCGTCCAGTCACGGCGTGACGTCGGGGTTCATACATGTAGCGCTGGCGGTTGGCGTGTGCGTCCCGCTTGCAGCGGGTCTGGGTGCTGTTGCGCTTCGCACCTCCGGCATCGCATTCATCATGATCACGCTGGCCTTTGCCCAGATGCTGTACTTCGGCGCGGTGAGCCTTAAAGAGTACGGTGGCGATGACGGCTTGACGATCCCCGCACGCAGCACTTTGGGCGGCCTTGATTTGGCTAACAATACGACGCTGTACTACGTCGCATTTGTCACCGTGTTGGTGGCGCTGTACCTGTCGTGGCGTGCGGTGTTGAGCCCGTTCGGACTCGTGCTCCGGGCCTCCAGGTCGAACCCGCGCCGCGCGACGGCTTTGGGGCATCCGATCTTTCGTTATCAACTCGCGGCCTATGTCGCGTCAGCGGTGGTGTGTGCGATTGCCGGTGTGCTGCTAGCGAATTTGACGCTCTTCGCATCGCCAGCGTATGGCGCATGGACGCTCTCAGGCGAGCTAATCGTAATCGTAATTCTGGGTGGACTCGGCACCGTCTTTGGTCCGGTGGTGGGCGCGATAATTTTGTTAGCGCTGGAAGAAACGCTGCCGACGCTGGTCGAAGCGACGCTGCCCGACTACAAGTCGAATTGGATGTTGCTGCTCGGGCTGTTCATTTTCTTCGTGGCGCTGCTGTTGAAGCGCGGCGTGTTCGGCTCGCTACCCGCCTCTGCTCGCAGTGAGCGCGCAGAGCCATGAGCGCACTGATCACCCATTCACTGGTCAAACGTTTCGGCGGCGTGCTCGCCACTGATCGCGTTTCGCTAACCGTTGAACCCGGCGAGCTGCACGCCATCATCGGCCCCAACGGTGCGGGCAAGAGCACCCTCATTGGTCAGCTTGCGGGCGAGATTTCTTCCGATTCAGGCAGCGTACGCATCCTCGGAACCGACGTCACGCACATGCCGACGCACAAGCGCGCGCAGCTCGGTTTGGCGCGTACCTATCAGGTGACGCAGCTCGCCAAAGAGTTCACCGCACTCGATAACGTGCTGCTCGCGGTCAACGCGCGCGCTGCCCACAACTTTCGCTTCTGGAGTAACGCACATCACGACACGGCCGCGATGCAAAAGGCCAAGGCCGCGCTCGCTACTGTCGGCATGAGTCACTTGCATCACGCAGAAGTTGGCACGCTTGCACATGGCGAACAACGCCAGCTTGAAATCGCAATGGCGCTCGCCACAGCGCCCAAATTACTGCTGCTCGATGAGCCACTCGCGGGCATGAGTCAGGGAGAATCATCCGGCATCATCGCGCTCTTGCAGTCGTTGAAAGGCCGCTACCCGATGCTGCTCGTTGAGCACGATATGGAGGCGGTTTTCGCGTTAGCGGATCGCGTCAGCGTGCTGGTGTATGGGCGCATCATTGCCACCGATACGCCGGATCGCATTCGCGAAAACGCGGAAGTTCGCGCGGCGTATCTCGGAGAAGAAGTATGAGCGCACTCCTGACGGTGGAGAAATTATGCGCGGGCTACGGTGCCAGCAGCGTGCTGTTCGACGTTGATCTCACCATCCGTGAAGGCGAAGTCGCCACGCTGTTAGGTCGTAATGGCATGGGTAAAAGTACTTTGGTGAAATGCCTATGCGGTTGGTTGACGCCGACGTCCGGACGCATCAGTTTTGCAGGCGCAGAAGTCGCGGGCGCAGCACCGCACGTCATCGGCAAATTGGGCCTTGGACTAGTCCCCGAGGGCCGCCAAATTTTCCCCAACCTGAGCGTGCGCGAGAACCTCGTCGCCACCGCCAGCACAGCCAACGGCAAAGCCTGGAACCTTGATCGCGTAGTCAATTTCTTCCCGCGCCTCGGCGAACGCATGAGCCAGTCTGGCGGCACGCTCTCGGGCGGCGAGCAACAGATGCTCGCCATCGGACGGGCGCTGATGACCAACCCGCGCTTGCTCGTCCTCGATGAGGCCACCGAGGGCCTGGCACCGCTCGTCCGCGCCGACATCTGGCGCGCGCTTGGCAAACTCAAAGCCGAGAAGCTCGCGATGCTGGTGATCGACAAGGAATTGGCGTGTAGCTTCGCGGCTAGTTAGGCTACCCATGCGGTCGGCATTTGCTGCGACGCGGTTTCAGTGCTTTCGCCAAAAGTCGATCTCGACGTTGGCAACAATCCAATGTACTAGCGATATCGTTCGTTGGCCGGATCAAACAAACTCTTCGTTGAATTGCGCGTCACCGGTGTCGACGCGGTCGCACAAAACACGGAACCCTCTCCCACAAATACACCCGCGGCAGAAAGCATTGAATAATCTGGCAATCCCGCACTGTAACGATGGTTCGGTGTCTTGTCGTTGGCGGCAGCACGAAAGCTGCGATAGATTGGCGCGACGCAGGAATCGACCGTAGTTTGAATAGCAAAATCAAACCCTTCCCAAGCAAAGGTGGGCAGATTTTGATCCCTGATGCCGTCGCAGTCCGCGCCCTGTCGACCATAAAAATGTGAACTGATAAAAGGTTGCGTCGCGCTTATGTAGAAGCGACAAATTTTTGTCAACGACGACGGGGCAGTGGCCAGCGAGGTAGCCTGAAAGGTCATCCCTGTTCGCTGAAACGCCGCCTGCAGGCCATCAAGCGTCGCTTGTTCGTCAGCGCGGCCCGTGATGAAATACGCATCCAGCGATTTGTTATAGAACTCGACAACCGTTACAGACTGTAGCAGCACGGCAACCGGCATGACTGTGACTGTAGCGGATGGCAAGCTCCTGCCAGCTGCGCTAGTTGCAGTCAGCGTGCACGTATAGCGCTTGCCGTTGGTAAGGCCAGAGACCGTAATCGGCGACGCGCTGCCAGACGCGACAATGTTTGCTGCAACCATCCCTGTGCCGCATGTTGCGGTGTAAATGGCAATCGGAGACACGCCGCCACCCAGTGGTTTGGAGAAAGCAATAGATGCCTTGCCGTCACCTGCGATTGCCGTGCCTATAAGCGGCTCACTGGGAACCGTGCGCGGTGTGCGATTGAGATAACTTTGGTACTGCAGGACACCTGCCAGGTCGAGATTGCCCGTGACAAAATCAAGCTGACCGTCGCCGTCAACGTCTACAACCTCCAATCTCCCGGGCATGTCAGCAAAGATGGCGCTGTTCACGGTGGTAAAAGTGCCGTCGCCATTATTTAGCCAGATCATGGGGACGCTGTCGATGATGCGACCATTCAAAATCCGCTGGGAACCGGTGGCAAAAAAGTCCACGAGTCCGTCGCCATTGATGTCAGCAGCGCGCAAGAAGTTCCACCATATGCCGTTTGTACGGCTGGCCGAAGCGCCCAATATTGATTGCGTTTCATCGGTAAATACGCCTCCACCCTGATTGATCAAGGCCTGAACAGCCGCACCTTGATCTTGCAATAGGCCCGACTGCGTAGAGAGCACCAGCAAATCCGGACGGCCATCACCATTGATATCGATTGACAGAATGTCATTTGACGTTGCAGTAGTTCCGAATGCTCCTGTAGGAAGCAAGGTTCGTGAGCGCTTGGTGAAGTCCCCGGTTCCGTCGTTGAGAAGGACGACATTGCGACCCAACCCGTCACCCGAAGAAGCCAGCACGAGATCGGGAAATCCGTCGCCGTCTACATCGACCAGCAGCGAGGCCAGAAAGGTACTACCGCCCGGAGTGGCTATGTCAATCGGGATGAGGCCGCTGACGTGCTTGAATGATCCATCGCCATTTCCGATCAGAAAATAAGCGATTTGCGGCGACGGGAGGTTGCCAACAAAGATGTCGGGTATCCCGTCTCCATTCACGTCACCGACAGTTGTGGAGTGCGAGAAATCAGGCGCTGACGGCAATGTGCTGGACTGGTTGGCATATGTCCCATCGGTCTTGGAAATCAACAGCACATTACGTTCAGCAGGAAACGGTGGGGCATCGAAGCCATGCGCAGCCACAAAAATATCCTGCTTGCCGTCGCCGTTGAAGTCGCCGGTGACAATCTCGCGCGGATGTTGAATTGACGGCAAGGCACCGTTTCCAAGCAGTTGTCGAGTCACGTCCGTCATTCCCGTTCCTGACGCGTTAGGTCTGAGTATGCGCATCGGCGTAACTTGCATAATTGGCGGAGCATTGCCAAAGCCAAGAATGAGGTCGCGACGACCATCACCTCGCAGATCCGCAGCGTAGGTAATAAAAATATTACCTGATCCAACTAGTATCGTCGAATCGCTGGCAGCGCCGCGCGGACCGGCTACAAAAGTAATGGTTGGCGCGGCAATCGTCGGCGCGACTATTAGCATCAGCACGCCAATGACCAGACGAGCAAAGGCGCGACGCGGGGCACCCACCAGGTCTTGCAAAACTTGTTCGCTTAACAATCTAGCTCTGAACGCGCGTATCCGACACAGTTTCCGAAAACGCGCCGCCACCGTGTGACTGAATTTGCTTTGCACGTTCATTGTCAGTTCATTTAGCGGAATGCGGAAACGTTGTCATACAAACACCTCCGCGACGACGTTTGTACACTTTAAGTTTGCGCCCCTCGCGTAGGCACTGTCAAGCACACGGAGTCGCCCGGCATAGCGCTACCTGACTTTTCCTGACCGCACACGCTAGAGCCGATCACGCAAGCGTTTGTTTTTAACCGACAATCAATGCAGTGCAATCGCAGTCGCAGCTAGAGAGACTGCGTGCTCCGGTTGATGTGCAGTTTTACGCCGCACTGGAAGCGTCGGCGTGAGTCACTTGCATCACGCAGAAGTTGGTTCGCTTGCACATGATGAACAACACCAACTTGAGATCGCAACGGCGCTCGCCGCAGCGCCCAAATTATTGGTGCTCGTTGAGCACGATATTGATGTGGTTTTCGCGCTCGCGGATCGCGTGCCCGCGTACGGACTCATCATGCGACCGATATACCGGATCGCATTCGCAAAAACACTTAGCCGCGCTTGCTCGTCTTCGATGGGGCCACCGAGGGCCTGGCACCGCTCGTCCGCGCCGACATCTGGCGCGCGCTTGGCAAACTCAAAGCCGAGAAGCTCGCGATGCTGGTGATCGACAAGGACGGAACTACAGTCGCAGCACGAGCGGCTACATAGTTTGCTTGGCGTGTAGTCCTCTGACGTTTTAGAACAAGCCGACAATCTGCCCATCATCATCAATATCGATCTGTTCCGCCCCCGGTACTTTCGGCAGGCCCGGCATGGTCATCACGTCACCGCACACCATAACGATGAACTCGGCGCCAGCGGCCAACCTGACCTCACGCACGGTCAGTCGATGGCCGGACGGCGCACCGCGCAACGATGCATCGCTTGAGAAGGAATATTGCGTTTTAGCGATGCAAATCGGGAAGTGGCCGTAGCCGCCGGTTTGCAGTTGTTCGATGGCGGCGCGCACCGAGGTGTCGGCGTCAACGTCTGCTGCACCATAAACTTTTTGCGCGACGGCGCGTACTTTTTCCCACAGCGGTGAGGCATCGTCATAAGCGAATTTCAGCTCACTGGGCGCGTCACACAGCGCGATCACTTCGCGCGCCAAATTCGCCGCGCCTTTGCCACCATCGGCCCAATGCGTTGCCAGATGAATCGGCACACCCATCGAGGAAACGCGCTGCGTCAGAAGTTCAAGTTCGGCTGCGGTATCAGCATCGAAGCGATTGATGCACACCACGCAATTCATACCGAACACGTCGCGTAAATTGCGTACGTGCCGCTCAAGGTTAGCCATGCCCGCGTCGAGCGCGGCGAGGTTTTCCTGCGAAAGATTTTCGCGCGATACGCCACCGTGATATTTGAGCGCGCGGATGGTCGCCACAAGCACGACGGCATCGGGTTTGAGACCGCTCTTTCGGCACTTGATATCGATGAATTTCTCAGCGCCGAGATCTGCGCCGAAGCCCGCTTCAGTCACGACGTAATCGGCGAGCTTGAGCGCCGTTTGCGTTGCGAACAAGGTGTTGCAGCCGTGCGCAATGTTGGCGAATGGCCCACCGTGTACGAAGGCTGGCGTGCCTTCCATCGTCTGCACGAGATTGGGCTTGAGTGCGTCTTTCAGGAGCACCGCCATCGCGCCCTGTGCCTTCAAGTCGCTTGCCGTCACAGCTCGTTTGTCGCGGGTATAGCCGACGACGATATTGCCAAGCCGACGCTTTAATTCTTTCAATGAATCTGAGAGACACAAAATGGCCATGACCTCGGATGCGACCACGATGTCATAGCTGCTCTCGCGCGGAAAGCCGTTGGCGGGGCCGCCTAGCGCCACGGTCACACGACGCAGCGCACGATCATTCATGTCAACCACGCGTTTCCACGCGATGCGCCGAACGTCAAGATCGAGCGCGTTGCCGTGATGAATGTGGTTGTCGAGCATCGCAGCGAGCAGATTGTGTGCGGCGGCTATCGCCGCAAAGTCACCCGTGAAATGCAGGTTGATGTCTTCCATCGGCACGATCTGCGCGTAGCCACCGCCCGCTGCACCGCCCTTCATGCCGAACACCGGGCCAAGGCTCGGTTCGCGCAGGCAGACCACGGCGCGTTTGCCGGTGCCCGCGAGCACAAGGTTCAGCGCGTCACCAAGGCCGACAGTGGTGGTCGTTTTGCCCTCGCCTGCGGGCGTCGGACTGATCGCGGTGACCAGCACCAGCTTGCCATTTGGCCGACTCGCCAGCGAGGCCAAAAACTCGTACGAGAGCTTCGCCTTGGTACGCCCAAACGGTTCTAACTGGTCGTCGGGAATGTTCAGCGTCTGCGCGATAACGCTGATCGGTTGCAAGGTGGCGTTTTGGGCAATTTCGATGTCGGAGAGCATGGGCAAGAAGTCTAGCGTTCCGGCCGCTCGCGTCGATGGGTAAATGTCCGTAAATGAAGCGCGTCTGCGTTTGTGGGAGCGGTTACGCCACGATTTGTGTTTTACGGGAGAATCGCGGTGGAACCGCTCCCACAATCACAATGCGTCATGCCCAGAATTCTCATCCCCGCCGCCGAAGTGGAAATCACCGCCATCCGGGCGCAAGGGGCGGGCGGACAAAACGTCAACAAAGTTTCCTCAGCCGTACAGTTGCGCTTCGACGTCCATGCGTCGAGTCTGGCGCACGGGGTCAAAACGCGGCTATTGGCGCTCGCCGATTCACGCATCACGACAGAGGGCGTGCTGATCATCAAAGCGCAAACGCAGCGGACTCAGGAGGCAAACAAGCGCGAGGCGCTGGATCGATTGCATGAGCTGGTGCAGAGCGTGGCAACGCCGCCGTTGAAGCGCTACGCGACGCGTCCGACGCTGGGCTCGAAGAAACGTCGGCTGGAAGGAAAGACAATCCGCGGACAGACAAAGGCGCTGCGCGGAAAAGTAGGATCGGAGCCTTGAATTTTGATAACAACTTTTGGCCGAAACCGCCATTTAATCAGGGCTAAATGCGATTTATTTTTATAGTCGACTAATGCAAAAATCACGCGCGCACCCACGTAGAATAGCCATTTCACGCCAAAGCTGTATGATGATATTGGCTTCGGCAACGGCAACACTCGCGCCACCCGACCGTTTGCGAATCCACGCTAATTTTTAAGCGTCGTCTTCCCCATCTGCCAGAGCAGAAAACTGTAAATGTCCGCAGACATGGCAATCCGCTGCGTCGCGGTGCTACCCATGCCATGACCGGCTTGCATATCCAGTCGCAAGAGAATCGGCTTGCCACTCGTCGTTGCGGCTTGCAAACGCGCCGCCGCTTTTGCACTATTCCACACATCTACGCGTGGGTCATTCATGCCGTGCACCAGCATCACCGCCGGATAGGCAACGCCGTCCTTGATCTGGTGATAGGTGCTCATGTCGAGTAGCGCCGGAAATTCAGCGGCGTTTTTTACGCTGCCGAATTCGGAAATATTGGTGATCCCGTTGGCGCTTTGCTCGGCACGCACCGCGTCCATGACGCCGACATCAAATATTGCGGCGGCGAATAATTCCGGCGCAGTCGTCACCGTGCGGCCAACAAAAATCCCGCCCGCGCTTGTGCCCATCACACCCAAGGTTTTTGGGGACGCATAACCTTCGGCGATCAAGAATTTTGCACACGCCACGCCATCTTTCCATGTGTTCGACTTGGTCGCCTTAAAGCCGCCGTGATACCAGTCCTGACCGTACACGCCGCTGCCGCGCACGTTAGCAATCGCGAGGACACCGCCCTGCTCAATCCACACCATGTTGGTCGGCGAGAATCGCGCGGATTCTGAGAAGCCGTAAGCTGCGTACGCCGTCAGCAGCGTGGGGTTCGTGCCGTTGCGTTTCAGTCCTTTTTTGTAGAGCAGAGTCATCGGCACCATCGCCCCGTCGTAGCTGGGGAGCGTCACGTCAACGACCTCAACATCGGGCAGATTGGGCATTTTTGGGTTGACAATCAAACCGGAATCAGTCGACGTGTCGCCCGCCAGTAAAAACGCGCGCGGCAATTCCGTCCATCCGCTCAACGAGTAAAGCACGTCGCTGTACGCATGCGCAGGATCGGCGTGAACTCGCGCCGTGCCCTTGAATGGCATTGCGACTGCTTCACCGGCAATATCGCCCGCCTTGTAGCGGCGCAACACTACTTGCGTGCCTTCGCGCACAGCGCCAATCATGGCGCCGCGCGTGAGATGAAATCCCTCAAGTACCGCATCTTTGGGCGCGGTGGCGACGGTCACCGCGAGCGACAAATCGGGCTTACGCAAATCGAGCTTTAGCACTTTGTTGCGCGGCGCATTTTTGTGCGTCAGCAAGTACAAATCATTGCCACGCAATTCAGCATCGGTGATGCCATCGGCGAATGCAGAAATTTGCTTCCACTTCAAATTCGGCTTGCCCAGATCGGATACCGGCGCAACGAACAAAAAACCTTCCTGCAACGTCGTGTCCGTCGTGCGCGCAATCATCCAGGGGCTGCCCGGTGCGAAGAAGACCACGCCGACATCGAGGCGCGCGAGTCCCAGAGTTTTAGTCACCGTTGGGCCGAATATCGCCTTCGCCTTCGACTCTGGATCACCCACCTTTAACCACAGCACTTTGCTGTCGAGATAGGCCTCCGTTTCCGCCTCGCCTTTGGTTGGCGGCTTTAGCTGGTTGAAGGTCAACGAACGGCTGTCGGGCAACCATTTGACGACATCGCCATACACGCGCGGAATCGGCTCTCCAATGGTCTTTCCAGTCGCTACATCGAGGATGTAGAGCGACGCATCTTCCGACCCGCCCGCTGACATGCCGTACGCGACGTATTTGCCATCCCACGACGGCGCAAAGTAATTGATCGCGTGCGGAACGCCGGTGCGCTTTGCCGCCACATCGGCGTCAACGAGCACACGCTCCACGCCTTTCAAGCCCACGCGCATCACGAGTTTGTACTGGCGTTCGCCCTTGGCGCGCTTCATGTAATAGACCCGCTCGCCGGGCATGCGCACGATCTCGTAGATCGCGTCACCGGCTGCGTCGGTCAATTCGGTGATGCGCTTTTCCAGCGCGTCACGAATGGCAATTTTGTCCAGTGTTTCGCGAGCGGCATCGCCTTGGCCCTTCAACCAGGTTTGCACCTCAGGAGACTTCACATCTTCGAAGTAACGATAGGGATCTTTGACAATGACGCCGTGAATCGTGTCGCTGACTTCTTTGACGACGGCGACGGGCGGCACGGCGAATGCGCTGGCGATTGAAATTGACGCTAACAGCGCGGCAAATTTCAGCCGACGAAAAAGTTGAGAGGCCATCATAAATATTTAGTGAAAATGAGCCGCACGCAGCGTAGCAATCAATTCTCTACGAATCTCAGCGCGTGACCCACGCCTCACTGCGCTTCCACAACTCCGCCGCCAGCGCCATATCTTGCCCGACCCTGCTTGGCGCCTTCACACGGCATTTGTCGTAGTACAAGCCGGTCTGCGCATCTACATCCGGCGAAGTCGCGCAGTACAACGTGGTCGCAGCCCC
>CAJDUD010000046.1_pt1 | contig 27092 bp, 20 predicted proteins | sample 7390161 | NCBI WGS metagenome assembly CAJDUD01 (sample SAMEA7055664, study PRJEB34461) | soil metagenome | biome: terrestrial ecosystem; feature: Peninsula; material: soil | place: Antarctica | collected 2016
CTTCTGCTGACTGACCAGCCTATTGATCTGCGCATATCCATCATTCCGGTGCAGTACGGCGAGAGCGTGGTGATCCGTATTCTGGACAAAAGCGCTGGTTTGCGCTCCGTCGATGAGATCGGTTTCAAGCCTTCAGACAAAGCGCGTTTTCTTGATCTGATCCGGCGCAGCTACGGCATCATTCTGGTGACGGGTCCAACGGGTTCCGGCAAAACCACGACGCTGTACGCCGCGCTGCAGGCGGTTAAAAAAGAAAATCTGAACATCGTCACGGTCGAAGACCCAATCGAATACGAACTCGAAAAAACCCGTCAAATTCAGCTCTTGCCGCAGATCAATTTTGGCTTTCCGCAAGCGCTGCGACACATTCTGCGGCACGATCCGGACGTGATTATGATCGGCGAGATGCGCGATCTCGAAACCTGCAAGATCGCTGTGGAAAGCGCGCTCACCGGGCATCTCGTTTTCAGCACGCTACACACCAACGACGCAGCCAGCACATTGGTTGATTCGCTCGGCGGTAATTGGCGTGCTCGCGCAGCGGCTGGTGCGCAAGAACTGTCCGCATTGCCGCGTACCCGAAGTCATCGACCCGTTGCTGCGCGAAAATCTAAATCTGACGGCCACGGACAAATTTCTAAAAGGGGCTGGCTGCGAGCACTGCCGCTTCACGGGGTTTGCCGGTCGCATGGCGATCTACGAATTGATGGTCATGACCGAGCAGATTCGCAGCCACGTTGAGGCAGGCGTGGCGAGCGACGAATTCAGAAAACTGGCGATTGCCAGCGGTATGGTTCCGCTGCCTGTCAATGGCGTCGAGCAGGCGCGAACCGGCAACGTGTCAATCGCTGAGATTTACCGGGCGTGCATGTAGCGTCAGGATGTTCGAGCGCGAGCACGGCCCAAACGAATTTACTGGCTCAATTGGCGACCGCGCCAGAGGCTTTGACCACTCGCTGCCACTTTCTGGCGTGTTGCCGACCACCTCAAAACCAAGCTGGGCTACGCGCGCACGAATGTCAGGCAGCGCCAGTACTGCCACGACATCATCGTGCCATTTAGCCAAGACTTCTTTAGGCGTTCCGGCCGGCGCGAACAAGCCAAACCAGGCAAGAGATTCGTAGCCGGGAACCGTCTCGGAGATAGGCGGCAGATCGGGTGTTGCTGCAAATCGGGAGGTAGTGGTGACGCCCAGTGCGCGCACCTTGCCAGCCTTGATAAAAGGCAGGATCGGTGGCAAATTGCCGATCATCAACTGCACCTGACCGGCGATGACATCGGTGATTGCCGGAGTTGAGCCTTTGTAGGGCACATGCGTCATCTCGATGCCAGCGAATGCTTTCAACATCTCGCCGTTTAAGTGCGCCGACGATCCAGTGCCGCCGGAAGCAAACGCATATTTGCCTGGTTCTTTTTTTGCCAGAGCGATGAATTCAGCCACTGTTTTAGCGGGGACGGACGGGTTAACGACGAACACGTTAGGTGCCGACGCGACGAGCGTGATGGGTGCGAAATCTCGCACCACATCGTACGAAAGTTTTGGATACAGCGCCTGATTGATCGCATGCGATCCCGCATTGCCCATGATGACCGTGTAGCCGTCGGCCAGCGACTTGGCAGCTGCTTCGGTGCCGACGACGCCGCCTGCACCCGGACGATTTTCAACGATTACGGGCTGCCCCCAGCGTTCGGTGAGCTTTTGCCCGATTGAGCGGGCCAGAATGTCGGAGCCGTCACCCGGCGTGCTTGGAACGATGATTTTTACGGGTTTCGACGGGAAAGGCTGCGCGCTTGCCATCACCGCGAAAAGTGTGGTCGCCGCTGCCACGATCCAGTGTTTCATTTATTGCTTCCTTATTTTGATGTCGAAGTTGTTGTTGCCATTATGCTGGCACTATGAAAATTCGAGCCGTCACATTTCACGTTTTGCACGTCAGCGAAAAAACAAATTGGTCGTTCGTTCGCATTGAGGCTGATACTGGGCTTGTCGGCTGGGGCGAATGCTCGTTGAATGGCTGGGAAACCATGCAGCGCGAATACTGTGCGCGATTTGCCACTGAACTGAGCGACCGTCACATCGACTCAGTCGCCAATGCCGACGCAGCGTGCCGCTTGTATCTGCACTCACCGGGCGGCATGGTCGAACATTCCGTGCGCAGCGCCGCTGAGCAAGCATTGCTAGACTTGCTGGCGCAGCGCGACGGCGTTCCCGTATGGCAGCTGTTCGGTGCCGAGCAAAGAACCAGCGTGGAGGTCTACGCCAACATTAATCGCGCCACACAACCACGCACGCCGGAAGGTTTCGCCAACAGCGCGAAGCATGCAGTTGCCAACGGATTTGGCGCGATCAAGCTCGCGCCGTTCGACGGTGTGTTGCCCATCAATGCCGAGAGCGCTATCGGCGCACCGCTCATTGAGGCCGCGCTGGCGCGAATTCGTGCCGTGCGCGAGGCGGTGGATTTTGGCGTCAAAGTGATGGTCGATTGTCATTGGCGACTGACGCCAAAAACGTCTCGCTATGTGCTTGATCAACTACGCGATGTGAAGCTGCATTGGCTGGAATGCCCAATCAGCGAGCAGACGCCATGGCACTCAGACATTCGCGCCATCCGTGACTACGCAAACGCGCATGACGTGCGACTCGCAGGCGCTGAGATGCAAGCCGAAGTGGAAGGCTTTCGACCATTCATTGAGCGCGGACTGTACGACACCATCATGCCGGACGTGAAATATTGTGGCGGTATCGGCCCGATGCTTCGTATTGCTGAGCTTGCCGAAAAACACGGCGTGCAAACAGCGCCGCACAATCCGACAGGACCGATCTGCAATTTCGCCAGTTTGCAGGTGTGCGCTGCCGGAATCGGCTGTGATTTTCTGGAATTACAGGTCGGAGAAAGCGAATTTTTCACGACTGCCGTGGATGGCGTCGCGCCGCTGTTCGAAACGGGTCGCTACTTGCTGCCAAGTCAGTTGGGAATCGGCGCCGCGGTCAACGAGCAGAAGCTCAAGGAAAATCCGTATGCCGCCGTCAGCGGCGGCCTTGATCCGTCGCTTGGCTAGCTGTGGACGTCAGTACGAAGGCGATACTGCTCGCGCAACTCGCGTTTGAGCACTTTGCCAATCGCGCTGCGGGGTAGTTCGTCGATGAAGGTCAAGCTCGCCAGTCTTTGCGTTTTCCCGAGCTGTGCGTTCGTCCATTGCAGCAAGGCTTCGGCTGTGCTGTCGTCGCCGACGTGGCGCACAACGTACGCGACCGGCGTCTCGCCCCAGCGCTCCGAAGGCATGCCGACCACAGCGACATCGGCAACCGCCGGGTGCCCGCGTAACACCGCTTCCAGATCACTCGGATAAACGTTGTATCCGCCGCTGATGATCATGTCTTTTTTGCGATCAAACAGCGTGAGGAAGCCGTCCGCATCAAAACGACCTACGTCGCCCGTGCGGATAAAGCGCTTTCCGCTGGCGTCGAACCATTCGGCCTCGCGCGTCTTCTCGGGCTGGCCGTGATAGCCAGTCATCATGCCGCCGGAATGGCCGACAACTTCGCCGCTCGCGGCGATGTCGCCTCGCGAAAATTCATTGCCCACATCATCGATCAATCGAATGTCGCTTCCCTCGGCGGGTCGACCCACCGTGTGCAGTTTGTCTGGGTATAAATGTGCTTCTAGGATCACCGTGCCGCCACCTTCGGTCATACCGTAGAACTCGATCAGGCCGCCCGGCCAGCGCTTCAACACGTCGGCCTTGAGCGTTGCGCCGAATGGCGCGCTGGTGCTGAATTTGAAGGCAAACGAAGACAGGTCATGGGCGTCGAACGACGGATGCGCCATAAGCCGCTGATACTGCACCGGCACCAACATCGTATGCGTGACGCGATGCTTTTCAGCAAGCTGCAAATAGCCTGCTGCGTCAAATTTCGGCATCAGAACGACGTGTCCGCCAAACGCAATCGTTGGAAAGAAAACCACGAGTGTGGTGTTGGAATAAAGAGGCGTTGACAACAGCGTGACTGAATCTGAACCATATCGATAATTCGCCGCGCGACGCACGTGCGACCAGCGCATCGAGAAGGCTTGCACGATGCCTTTGGGTTCGCCCGTGGTACCGGACGAATAAATGATGTTGAACGGCCAGGCAGGCTCTGGTTCCATCGCTTTTGGACATGCGGCAACGGGCTCTAGCCACGCATCAAAACTTTGGGCGCTGTCAGAATTTTCGAGCGCAACACGAGGGATTGCGCCATCGTGCGCGGGGCCGACGACGTCTGCTGCGCTGCCGTCGGTAAACAAAATGCGCGCGCCGGCATCGTCAATCATGCGCGCAAGACTTGCAGGCGTTGAACCCGGTGCGAGCGGTGCGACCGCCACACCTGCACGCAATGCGCCGAGAAAAACCGCTGCATAATTCACCGATGACGTCGCGCAAATCGCGATGGATTCGCGCGCTTTCACGCCGTCACGTTGCAGGCTCGCCGCGACGCGATCCATGAGCATATCGAGCTCGCCGTAGGTCAACGTGCGCGCTGAATTGCTCTCCGTGAGTGCCGGGCGATTCGGCGCAGCTAACGCGTGCAGATGAACCAGTTCGGCCACGCTGCCGAAGTCTGCGTTGATCGCCGAATGGAAGTCCTGCATGCAGTTCGGCTATTTCAGTTCAGTGAGCGCCGCTTCGAAGGCAGCCTTATCCGAAAGCGTCAAACACTTCACGTCTGGCGCAATGCGTTTGACCATACCCGCCAGAACTTTTCCAGGGCCGCATTCGACGATATGAGTGACCCCTTGCATGGCGAATTTTTCGATAGTTTCGATCCAGCGCACAGGTTTGAACAATTGTTCGGCGAGCACTAAACGAATGCCTGCGGCGTCGCCCGCAACGTCGACTGTTGCGTTGTGCAGCACGGCGATTTTCGGGGGTTGGAAATTAGCGCGATTTAAGGCAATGGCCATGGCTTCCGCGGCGGGGCGCATGAGTTCACAGTGACTCGGCACGCTCATCGGCAACATCAGCGCACGCTTTGCGCCCGCCTCTTTCGCGAGCACGATGGCGCGTTCGACGGCTGTCCTGTGACCTCCGATGACGATCTGTCCCGGCGCGTTCAGATTGCAGCAGGAAACCACCTCACCCTGACTGGCTTTCTCGCACACTTCGGCCAGGGCACCAGGCTCGATGCCCAGCACAGCTGCCATTCCGCCGATGCCTGCAGGAACCGCGTCCTGCATCGCCTGCGAACGGGCTTTGACCAGTTTCATGGCAGACGCGAAATCAAGCGATTCAGAGGCAACGAGCGCGGCGTATTCGCCCAAGCTATGCCCTGCCACGAGCGAAGGTTTCGGGCCGCCAGCGGCGAGCCAGGCATTCCACACGGCGACGTCAGCGGCGAGCATAGCGGGCTGGGTGTTGGTCGTGATGTTTAGTTCTTCCGCTGGGCCGTTGGCGATTAACGCCGCGAGCGGTGAACCGAGCGCCACGTCAGCCGCAGCAAGGGTTTCGTCAATCTGGACTAAGCCTGAATAGCCCGCCATCATTGCCACTGATTGAGAGCCTTGACCGGGAAAAACGAACGCTAGTTTCATATCAGCTTTCTCTTCAAAGCCCCGTTGCATAGGGGCCATTGCTTCATTTGTTGGATAGTCAACTTATGATGCTTTTCGCGTATAGCCCCTGTGGAACGGTGCTTTCGTTGAAAAGCCATAAGCTCAATGTCGTCCGTGCGGAGCACACAAGTTCAGCGTGCGGTGGCATCGAACTCACCACCGAATCAGCGCGCTACCCCAGGTAAAGCCGCCACCAACGCCCACTGTTTGCACGATGTCGCCCGGCTTAATGCGGCCATCGCGCACTGCGGTGTCCAACGCCAACGGAATAGACGCAGCGGAGGTATTGCCTTGCCCTTGCACGGTCACAATCGTTTTTTCGGGCGCAACGCCCAGCCGTTTGCCGGTGGCGTCGATAATGCGCACGTTGGCCTGATGCGGCACTAGCCAGTCGATTTCTGCGGCCGTCATGTTGGCCATTGCCAGCGTTTCGTTGCAAACTTCAGCCATCACGTTGACCGCCATTTTGAACACGGCCGGACCGTCCATGTGCACATGTGGATCACCGTAGACCACGCCGTTTCGCACGTGGCCCGGCACATTCAGGATGGCGCGACGGCTGCCGTCAGAATGCAATTTGGTCGCGAGGATGCCCGGCGTTTGCGAACGCGTAACCACGACGGCTCCCGCGCCATCGCCGAACAGCACACACGTGGTGCGGTCGTTCCAGTTGAGGATGCGGGAATAGATTTCAGCGCCAATGACCAATGCGTTTTTGTAGGCGCCCGTCGCGACCATTTTGTCAACGATAGACAAGGCGTAAACGAAGCCTGAACACACGGCTTGAATGTCGAACGCTACCGCGTTTTTCGCGCCAAGCTTGTCCTGCACGATGCAGGCGGTGCTCGGAAAAATGACGTCAGGAGTCGTAGTGGCGACGACCAGCAGATCGATGTCCATCGCCGCGAGACCCGCAGCGTCGAGCGCGCATTTCGCGGACATAAGCGCCAGGTCGCTGGTCTCCTCGTCTTGGGCGGCAATGTGACGGGCGCGAATGCCGGAGCGCGTGCGAATCCATTCGTCCGAGGTATCGACGATTTTCGACAGGTCGTCGTTGGTGAGGATTTTTTCCGGAAGGTAGCTTCCGGTAGAGATAATTTTGGTGAACACGGGCAGTAGATTCACAGCGAGGATACTGATTTAATCAGCAAACGCGCCGATGCGGAAACGCACACCAAGAGCGCCCGAACGGGGGCTAACTGTTGCTAACAGCGGCCGCACTTTGGTTGGCCGCCGCCTGCGTATGAAACGCAGTGACACGCTCGGTCAATTCGGCGATCAGATTATGACGAGCCTCGTCGTCGGCTCGCTCGATGGCTGTGACAAAACCGGGTACGTCCGCGCCTCCGTGGCTTTTAACCACGATTCCGCGCAAACCCAGGAGCGTCGCGCCATTATGCTGCGACGGGTCGAGTCTGCCTTTAAAACGCTTCAACACTGGGTAGGAGAACGCCGCAGCCGCCTTCGACAGCGGCGTTCGGGCGAACTCTTCACGCAACATTTGCGTCATGAGCCGCGCCAAACCCTCAGAGGCTTTGAGCGCCACATTCCCGACAAATCCATCGCAAACGACGACGTCCACTTTGTCGGCATAAATGTCGGTGCCTTCGATATTGCCGATGAAATTCAAGTCGGTCGCGCGAATCAGTTCGGCAGCCGCTTTGACGATTTCATTGCCCTTGATGTCTTCTTCGCCGATGTTCAATAGGCCCACCGTCGGGCGGGCATTTCCGGTCAACGTTGAAGAAAGTGCAGCCCCCATGATGGCGAATTGCAGCAAGTGTTCAGCGGTGCAATCCACATTGGCACCAAGGTCCAACATCAGCGCGCCGTGGTGGGCATGCTTGTCGTGGTTCTTGAGCGACGGCATAACCGAGGCAATTGCCGGTCGGTCAATGCCTGGCAACGTCTTTAAAACGAAGCGTGCGGTGGCCATTAAGGCGCCGGTGTTGCCCGCGCTGACGCAGGCATCGGCTCGCCCGTCCTTGACCGCGTTTAGCGCAAGACGAAGGCTCGAATTTTTCTTGTTTTTGAGTGACAGCGCCGGGGAGTCATCCATGCCGACCACCTCAGTGGCGACGACGTGCGTGACGCGACTGGCGTTGGCGGCAGGAATGGCCTTTTCGGCAATCGCCAGAGACGACTGGAGCCCGACTAGCAGAACGTGCGCGTCGGGACGTCGGGCGAGAAACTGTGCAGCGGCGGGCAGCGTGACTGCCGCGCCATGGTCACCGCCGTCTACATCAATGGCAATTCGCATTGGTGCAGACGTTGCGTTGCTCGGCGACCGTAACTGTGTTCAGCAGGGGCGAGAAGCCGACTACTCGTCAGCTTTTGTCTGCACAACCTTTACGCCGCGGTAGAAACCCGTTGGGCTGATGTGGTGACGACGATGCACTTCGCCGGTCGTTGGCTCAACGCCCAGATGCGGCGCGGTGAGACCATTGTGAGCGCGGTGCATGCCACGTTTTGAAGGGGATTTTTTGTTTTGTTGGACGGCCATGATTGACTCCTAATTCGTACTGTCGTAACTATTAAAACTGACAACTCGCGCGGATAAAAAAGCGCTAATTAAATTCGTGTGTGTGAGGCGCATCGGCGGCATCACACTTCTGGCATCTCGGTACATACGGTATCGAGAGCAACAATTCATCTTCTACCAGGTCAAGCGCCGAGGTTTTTTCATTTGCCTCAACGCACTCAAACGCTTCATCTTCCCAACTCGCGAGCTCTGCAGCGTCTTGCGCCACATGAATCACGGATCGCGAATCCACAGGCATTTCAAACTCCGCACCGCAGGACTGGCAGGTCAAACCCACCGATCCGGCCACCGACACGACAAACCCGATGCGCCCGGAAATTTTGGCTTCCAGACATCGCACCGAACCGGTGATGCCGTGAACAATCGCGTCGCTCTCCGTGGTTCGCGCCAGCATTTCAGCGCTGAGCGGCCCCGCGATCTCGTAACCCAATCGCGCAAACTGCGATGCGTTCTGGCGATATTTCCAGTCAGCGTCGGTCTTCACTTTTTCGGGCTTTTGAACGTCTTTGATGCTAATTTTGGCCTCCAGACGATCAATTCGCGAGATACGTCGTCCGATTTGATTCGAACTGACATGCCTTCAGCCGGGAACACGAAAGCCCATGATTATAACTATTTTCTGAGGGCGGCGCTACTACACTTCCGTCTATATGACCTACCCGCTTATTCTCGCCTCAACCTCCCGCTATCGCCGCGAACTGCTCGAACGACTGGCGATCCCGTTTTCAGTCGTTAAACCCAACGTTGACGAGATGCAACGTGCCGGCGAATCACCGCTGGCAAACTGTCGCCGATTGGCGTTCGAAAAAGCCGCCGCCGTCGCAGCCCAACACCCAAACGCCATCGTCATCGGCTCCGATCAGGTGCTCGATCTCGATTGTGAGGCGATGTCCAAACCCGGCGATTTCGCCACCGCGCTGGCACAACTCAAGCGGTGTCAGGGCCGCACGCTCGTTTGCTACACGGCGCTGTGCTTACTGGCACCGGAGCATGCGCCGCTGACTGACGTGATAACGACAAAAATCGCCTACCGCAATCTCCCTGACGACGCCCTAATCGCGTACCTCGAGCGCGAAAAGCCGTTCGATGCGGCAGGCGCGGTGAAAGTCGAGACCAACGGTATCACCCTGCTCTCCGCTGTGCGCAGCGACGACCCCACGGCCATCATTGGGCTGCCACTGATCCGATTGACTGATTTTCTGCGTGAGCTGGGCGCACTATGAGCGGAACGCTGTACCTCGTGCCTAACCTGCTGGGGCTCTGCGACCCCGCTGACGTATTGCCTGCCCGCACATTGCTCAGCGCCCGACAACTCTCGCACTTCATCGTGGAAACCCCAAAAGTCGCCCGCGCTTTCCTGAAAACTGTGTCGCCCGCGCGAGTGATTGCCGATATCGCGATGGTGCCCTGCGATCCAGCCAAAACAGCGATTGATCAATGCGCCGCATGGCTCAAAGCGGGCGTTGACGTCGGCGTAGTATCGGATGCCGGTTGCCCTGGCATGGCCGATCCAGGCGCGGTGTTCGTAGCGCTCGCGCATCAGATTGGCGCGAAGGTCGTGCCCCTAGTGGGGCCCTCGTCGGTACTGCTCGGCCTGATGGCTAGCGGAATGAACGGTCAGTTGTTCACATTCCACGGCTATCTGCCAAGCAAAGCGCCAGAGCGCGAAGGTGCATTGAAAATGATTGACCGCTTGGTCAAAACTACCGGCGGTACACACATATTCATCGAAACACCGTACCGCAACGCGCCCTTGATTGACGCCATTCGCGCGACGGTCAGCGGCACCATTGATCTATGTGTCGCGCAGGCGCTTTCAACCGCACAAGAAATCATCGTCTGCAAACAGCTCAGCGCGTGGACCGATGCGGATGGCGTGCGGCTCTCACAGAAAGAGCCGACACTTTTTTTGCTGGGCACACGGCAGTAGTCCTCGTTTTCTCGTCGTGCATGGCACGAGTCGGTCAACCGCTTTATCGTATCGGCCAGATTCCTTATGGGCCACATGCGATTTTCAGCGAAAGTCGATTTTTGTCATAAATCGGCGGTAGCCCCGGTTGAAGCGCCATTTCACGAAAAAGTTACTGCGAGTTGATTGACGTCCCTGTGGTAGCAGCGACAATGGCGTGCCGACCACTTTTCCTCGACATCGCCTCAATTGCATGCAACCCGCTATCCCGACTGACCTCGTGCGCCACGAGCTTGAGGCGGCTCGCCGCAGCACCAGCGTCTGCTTCGCTACCTGGTGCAGGAACTGCTCGGGGATCGCTTGGCCAATTTACGAGAAATTCATCTCGGCGTGCACATATTTGGACGTGCAGCCGCTCATTTCGACCCCGCTACGGACAGCACCGTCAGGGTAGAAGCACGCCGACTGCGGGTGCGTCTCAAGCGCTACTACGCAAACGCTGGAGCCAGCGCACGGGTGATTATCGAACTGCCGCTGGGAAGCTACATCCCCACGCTGCAATGGACAACCTCGCTGCCACGGACCGATGACGGCAACAAACTTCATCCTGTACTGGCTGTGCTTCCGCTCGACGGCCTGGGTGGCATCGAAAATAGCGACGTTTCGGCATGGAGCGACGCGCTCACCGAAGAAATCACCGACGCGCTGGCCCGCTCGCCTGACCTGCGAGTGGTCGCTCGCACGTCGGCAATGCAATTCAAAAACGTTCGCCGTGACATTCGCGAAATCGCAACGGCATTGTCAGCCGATATCCTCATCGAAGGCAGCCTGCAGCAGGAGAATGATCAGCTGCGTGCCATTGTGCAGATCGTCGCGGCCAACGACGGGCTGCATTTGTGGTCGGACTCGGTTATCGGTGCCGCCTCCGCGCGTTTCCGCTTTTTTGACAGAGTGACCGCCATGGTTCGTGCTGCGTTACCGGGCGTTATCGCAACGGTGCGTCACGAGCCAGAGGCAACCGTCATGACCGCTAGCAACGTGTCTGGCAACGAGTCACCGCATGCGGATGCTTATGCCACTGCGTCCGCATCAAGCGCTGCTACGCCCGTCGTCTCGGAAGCGGTTCGAGATCTTTTTGAACGCGGCACTATCGCGGTTCGCGTACGCACTACCGATTCGATTGCCCGCGCCACGGCACTTTTCTTGCAGGTCACGGCCGACGCACCCGACTTCGCGCGCGGACACGCGGCTTACGCCATCGCACTGCTGCAAGAGGTGGGCATGACGATGCGCGCGGCCGCCGACGTGGCACCGCTGATGCGGGCTGCGGTTTCGAGAGCATTGGCGCTCGATCCGCAGCTGCCTGAGGCGCACGCCACGCTCGGTACGTTTTGTTTCTATTACGAACACGATTGGCCAGGCGCGGAGCGCTCGCTGTTGCGCGCCATTCACTTTGGCCCGAGCTTTGCCTCCGCGCATCGCTCGTACGCGTTCGGCCTCATGTTCATGCGTCGCTTTGACGAAGCTGAACACAATTTTTCGAAGGCGCGAGCGCTCGATCCGCTGGGTGATGTGTCGCAAGCTGAAAGGCATTACCGCGAGACCATCGTACGTCATCCCGATCTAAGTATCGGTCACTGCGGGCTTGCGCTGGCGAGGGTCGGTCGCATTGCCGACGCCAGGCGGTCGCAAACCGACCTGGTGGAGTACGCCAAAACCGCATTTGTTTCACCGTATCAGTTCGCGATGATCGAATGCGCCTTGGGCAACGACGTTGCGGCGCTGCATGAACTGGAGCGCGCGGCAGTCGCGTGTGACTACAACTTCTTGTGCAGCGCGGTCGATCCCGCCTTTGATCGACTGCACAACACGCCGGGCTGGATGGCGCTGATGCGTCGCTTCGGCTTTCCAGAGAACTAAATCAACGCGGCACGAGCGTCGCCGCACTTTGTGACGCAACCGGTGTGTGCTTTGCGATTTGTCACCTATCTGTAACCTGCTGCTGGTTGTCTGAGCCCGAGCAAAGCTGCACAATGAATTTGCAGCAATTTTCGCTGCTCAGTTGCTCTGACAAAAGGGGGTTGCATGACACTCGCCGCTGTGCTTCAACGCTCACTGCGCGCCGCCATCACTGCAACAGCGACGATGGTGATCGCGATTGCCGTCTGGGCCGATCCGGCTGACCCGTCTGACCCCCGCGTCGTCGCGCTAGCGAGCAGCCTCAGTAATAGCCCCGCTGCAATCCATCAGTACGTCCGCGACAACATCGGCATCGAGGTTTATAGCGGAAGCATGCGCGGCGCGCGCGGTACGCTGGCCAGTAAGGCGGGCAATCCGCTTGATCGGGCGAGTCTGACCGTCGCTTTACTGCGGGCAGCGGGCTTTGTTGCTCGATACGCGCAGGGCACACTCAGCACGCCACAGGCGGAGGAACTGTTCGCGCGAATGTTCACTGACCCTGCACGAATTCTGGGATGCAGCAATAACCCGCCAGGTTTTTCAGGTAACGCGCGAGCCGACCTGGTTGCCGGACTTCAAAGCCATACATGGGTTGAATACCGCAGCGGCAGTAGCGGCCCTTACACGACCCTTGACACGGCATTCGCTAGCGCGTCGCCGGGGCAAACTTTTACCGTGGTCACGCAGAATTTTGACGCCATCCCAGTGAATCAGCGCCATACAGTGCGCATCCGCCTTGAGGTTGAAACGTTTACACAGGCTGCGGCCGCCTTCGGTCTTGCGCTTGGTAGCCAGATGGTGCTTGATCAAAGCTTTGATTCCGCCGACCTTGTCGATAAGCCTATAACGGTCAGCCATTTTGTCGATTCGTATACGCCCCCTTCGCTCACTATCGCGGCGACGCAGAACAAATATTCGCCCTACCTGACCGTCGGCGACAGCCGCACAAGTCTGAGCACCTACGAGATCATTCGCGGCAGCGACTACAGCGAAATCCTCACCAGTTTTCCTATCGGAAGCATTCTGGTAACCGGCGTTTTCGTGAACATTGACGTGACCGACTCATCGGGGCAAACGACGAGTTATCGCCGACCGATGTATGACCGTATCGGTTACGTAACACGCATGCTCGGCGGCTCGGTATCGACTTCTGCTGCCGCCCTCACACAACCCGTATTGAGTGAGCTCGATTTGATGACGATCAGCGTGAGTCCTGCCCGTCAAGCGCTTGACGATTTCGTGACACGCAAAGCTCGTCTCGACAGCATCCAGAGTCAGCTCACCGCACTCTCCGCGCAAGTCAGCGCGCTACCGGCACCGGGACTTCGCGACGCGACCCAGCAGGCAACGGTCAGAGGCGCAATCAATGCCAGTCGATACGCCCTGATTGCTGGCAATGAGCTGGCACTTGCTTCGTTGCTCGGTGCTGCCGACAAGCAAGCCGACGACCACGCGCTACGAACCCTGGTGAAGGCGTACATCGCCTCGCCGAAAATCACGCTGGCGCAATCACGGTTATTAACCGATTCGATTGTGACTTCGCTCGATATCAGGAAAAACGATTTGCGTGTAATTCCGTTGCCGGGCATTGCCTACCAAAACGCGCGAAATTTCGAGCGAAATCGTGGACTTGGCGAATCGATTCTCGAAGGCCAAATTCTCTCCAGAATGACTGGAGACCCGAGCCAGTCTATCGCCTCGGTGCTTACCGGAATGCCTGACGCCTCCGGCTATCTTCCTGTGACGAGTGTGAATCTGAGCGTGATCGACACGCTGAATTTGTCGCAGCAGGCGAAGCTGCGGATCACAGAGGCGGTGCACGCTGGACGTGCCATCCTCGCGCCAATTAATCCAGTCATAGTGAGCGGAAAACCGGTCACCGCATGGCTTGAAACTGATCCTAACACCGGGTACACCATTAGCACCATGGAGGACGGCTCGCACGGTTCCATCGTCGAGTACGCGTTCACGCTTAAAGAGTTCTACACCAATGGACCTACCGCCAATCTGGAGCATCTGATCGGTCGTGTGGAAGCGGTCGGCCTATTCGGCATCGCGTTGACCGCGGCGATCATAGAGTCCGTAGCGCAAAACCGCCCCTTTGATGGCATCGTTCAGGATCTTCGCGCCACCGTCGGGCCCATTCTTAAAGGTATCGTCAAAGATCTCAAGACGCTGCTCAAGGGCTGGAAATTACTCCCCAAAGATCTGAAAGCCCAAGGTGGTGCGGTCAAGGAACTGATGACGGGTCTCGTAGATGGTCTTGATGACATGGCGAAAATGTTTCTCGGCGAGAACGGTGACCCGCCGCTGCCAGGCACCCTCTTCTCCTCGGCCACGCCGCAGCTACCAGGCCCGCAAGCACCCAGCGCGACGCCGGGATTGACGCTTTCGAGCGCGATTGATACTCGCTTCACTCTTCCGTTCGGCGGATCGGAGTTTCCCGGCGTTTATCTGGTTCGTGCGGTGAATACAGGCCCAATGGCCGACACGTTCCGATTTAACTCAACGGGGGGTGGCTCGGGCCTCGCGATCACCGACGTTCAATATGTATTGCCTTCCCTGAAAATTCCTGCGGGCGGCACCGCTGAGTTTCACGTCTGTATGCAGCCGAACCCCAACATTCCGACAGCAGGCACGCCCGGCAGTTTCACTATTAACGGTGCGAGCGTCACATCGCCCACGGTCACCGCCACCGTGAGCGGCAGCTTCACAACACCCGCTGCTCCGGCTCTGTCGATCTATGTGCAACCTGATCCGAGCGCGGCCCTTCCAGGAACCGCGGTCCCGGTGATGCTTACCCTCAACTCATTGGGCAATCAGGCGGTGAACGTGTCATTGGCGCTGCGACCGTTGGCCGGTCTGACGGTAACGGGGCTTCCGTCAAGCGTGAGCCTGGCTGTCGGCGAGGTCAAATCGCTGCCACTGACGGTTACCATCGCGGCGGACGTCACGCCTGGTACTGATTTCAGCGAGTTGGTGACAGCGGCGTTTGGCGCGTCGAGCCCAGTGCAGACGACGTTCAACGTTAATGTGACATCGGCCATTTCCCGTTGCATCGCACCGTCTGCGGTGCTGGCTGTCCAACTGGGGCGCGACAACTTGTCAGGCCTGCTCGGCATTCTCGCGGCGGACGTCGATACGCTTGCCACGCACCCCGACTCGGCGTCGGAGAAGCAGGCCGTACTCACCGAGATTGATGCCTTGATTACCCTGCTGAACGCGCCCTTTGTTGCGTCCACCACTTCGGGATTTGCCGCTGCACGAGCGACATTGGCCGCCGCCAGTGCGGGCGCGGTAGGGGCGGCACTCAGCTCGCTGGACACGCAATTTTGTGCGCTTAGAGCTGCGTTGCAGGCAGCGTACGGCAACGGCTTCCGCGTTTATCTCAGTCCTGCGGTGACGACCAATCTGCCGAACGCGAACACTCACGTCGACATCAACATTTTCAACGACACCGCCAATCCGCGCGCCATGAATCTCTCGGTCACGGGCTTACCGAGCGGGGTGACCGCCACATTCAACACCGCGCGCGTGGTTGTGCCCGCGAACAACCACACCAACTCGTACCAGACCCCGGAAACTTACGTCACCTTCGCCAACGGCAGTACGGCGCTAGCGTTTGACTACCAGATCGTCGTCACTCCTGAGGATGATCCGGCGAGCGTTAAGTCGGCAGCTGGACAACTAACGGTTCGCCCGGAAGTGATTCGTGTGGTCGACGTCACCACGAGCCCGCCGTATGGCAACGCGGGGACCAGCTTCACACCCACCGTTCGCCTTTTGAGCGCGGTCAACGATTCACGAGCCGCGTTCATTCGCTACCAGATTCGAGATCGCAATAACGTGGTGATGGGTACTTCAGGACCGCTTTACTACACCTTCGCCATCGGCGACAACGTACTCACGGTGCCGCTGAATGCATTCTCGACCACGGGTTACGCCGATGGGCCCTACACAATCACCGGCGTCATCACCGATGCGAGCGACAACGCCATCCCCGGTGCGACAGGCAGCGGTTCGTTCTTCGTCGGGCAACCGTTTGCCGCGACTATCACCGTCGCGCCCACTTCCATCGCGCCCGGAACCAGCACGGTCAACGTGTCACTCAATCTGGATCGCAGCCTCGTCGCGCAACAAAGTATTAAGCTGCGCAGCACCCTCACGCTGCCCGCCGCGCCGATGTCCTTTGCGCGAAATGGAAACTACCTGTACGTCTGTCAATCGAGCGGCATCAGCATCGTGGATGTGACCAATCCAGATGCGCCCATCGCTGTGCCACCGAGCTTCGGCACCGCTTTGCTAACGGGTGGCTACAACAGCGTTAATTGCAGCGTCTACAGCAACCGGCTGATCGTCAACTTTGACCGCGATCTGGGCAGCAACACTGCGTCCCTAAAAGTCGCCGTGTTTGACATCGCCGGTACCAGTGCGACATCGCCTGTATTGATCACCCCAACGCCAATTAGCACCGGCAAACAATTCGGGTTTGGCGCGACTTTTCAGGGTACGAATGCTTATATTTTCACGCAGAAATATTTGTACAACCCGTTCTCTCAGTTCATCTTTGAGCAGCATGGCAATCTGCTGAAATTTGACTTCTCCAACCCGAACGCACCGGTGCTGTCGGGCGAGCTCTATCACGCCTTCACCGCGCCGACCGTCCCCACCGACAATCAACCGGACAGCGGCGGATCGCATCTGATCTATGGCGTCGCACCGCACACTGCGAACCAAGCGCTGCTGGCGACTACCAGCTCCAGCGACGGTAACTTCGCAGGCGGCTTGGGCAGACTGCTGACAATCGACACTGCTGCGCTCAACGCCAACTGCCCCGGCGCGGTCAATCCATGCATCGTATCAACGCTTGATGTGCCACAAACGAAAGTCCTCAGCGGTGTCGCGTTTCAGGGCGGGGGAGCCGTCGTTTCCGGCGATACCCAGGGGATTTACGACAATCTGAGCGGCTTCACTGGCAACGTCACGTTCAGTGCCATTGACCTCAACAATCCGTCGGCCCCTACCGTTTCGAGCACGCTGATAACGGGGCTCAACTATCGCGAGTCTGAGGCCTGCAATCCGGCTCGGCGCAACGGTGGATCGCCGCTGCGAGCATTGACCAATAATTACTACGCCATCGGCGCGTATAACAACGCGTCCTGCACCTGGGTGATGGCGCTGGTTGACGCGAACAATCCTGCTCAACTACGTGTGCTGCCCTACGACGTACCAGACAGTATCCGCGATTTTTCGCTGAACGGCAGCCTGCTCTACGTCATCACGGCAAGCTCGGTACTCGTGTTTGACTACACAGCAATCACGGGTCCATCAATCACCGCAAACGTAGTAGTTCCAAAGGGCACCGACGTCGCATTGGTGCCCGGGTCGTTCAATCTGGCACCGTCGTCGATCGCCAGCACCGCGACCATGGACACCTATACGTGGTTGCAGCCATCCGTCGCACCAATTACATGGCAAGCAACTGTTAGCAGTATGCAACCGGGCAGCAGTCGCGACGTGGCGAACGGCGGCAGCATCGGGTTCACATTGCCTACCCTAGGCTCAGGTACGTTGACGCTGGGCGCTGCTGCGGTCACCGCGAACCACATTGTCGCGATATCACCAGCAAGCCATGCGCCGCCAATACAAATCGGTGCGCCAGCCACTTTCACCATCACGCTCAGTAATCCGGGTGCCGCGCCGGTTACCTATTCGCTGGCCGTTCAAGGCGTACCCACATCTTGGGTCAAAGCACTGGTGCCCAGTGTTGTCGTAGCCGCGAACAGCACCGCCACCACGCCTCTGATCCTGCAAACTGACATCGCAGCCAGTGGTGGCGCATTCCCGTTCCGTGTCGTCGCAACTTCGGGCGCCGCCAGCGACGCCGCCGTCGCCTCACTTGCCAACTATTACTCGCCGGATTTGGGCGGTGACTACAGCAGCACGGTGTATAGCTCGACAGCTGTCGCCACACCAAACCCTGCCACTGGCGCGCTCGCCAATACCACGACAGTTACCGTCCGCCTGACTAACACGGGTACCGGAAGCGAGACCTATTACCTGGGTATCAACAGCCTGCCGATCAATATCGGAAATTTCTACTGGCATGTCAGCTTTCCGCAAGACACAGTGGCAATCGCACCGGGCGAATTTGTCGATCTCAAGGCAATGGTTGAAGTTCCCAACCACGCCGTGCTCGGCATGAACACGATCACACTCAATGTATATGCAGGCTTTGGCGGTTTACGCTCAACCGTCACCATTCTGGTCAACGTCGTTGACGCAGGCGTTTCGCTGAGTATTTCTCCAAACAGCGGCCCGACCAGTGCACCGTTCGTAGCGACCGTCACTAACCTGGCCTCGGTCGCTGACACCTTCGACCTCACCAACACCGGTCCGCTCGGCCCCACCGTAACAGCAGCGAGCAACGCCGTGACCCTCGCAGCAGGCGCGTCCACCACAGTGAACCTTACCGTCGGCAATGCCGCATCGTTCGCAGCGCCGGGCACAAGTTCATTTGGCATGCTTGCAATATCCCGAGCGAGCAGTGCTGCCTTTGCGCGGGCGAGCGCTGCAGTGACGATTCAGTCTGCGGCGGCCGTGAGCGTGATCGGGCAACCATCAAGTACGACGATCACAAGCACGCCGCTGACGAAATCAGTCAATGTGCTCATACAAAATCTTGGCAACACAGAGGACGTGTTCAATCTTGCGATCACTAGCAGCACGGGGCCCATCACCGCGCAGCTGATCGACGTGTCAGGCGGCACGACTAGTGCTGTTAACGGAATCGCGATTCCGGCGTTCTCAATCGCCGTCGTTCGGCTCACCGCGACCGTGTCCGGCGCAGCAACTGTCACGGTGCGCGCGACATCTCAGTCGAATACCAGCATCCAGTCGAGCGCCACCATCACGTTTACGACGGCCCCCACGTGCAACCTCGACATCGATGGCGACGGCCTCGTTCGCCCCAGTACCGACGGACTGCTCATCACGCGCTACCTGCTCGGACTCAGCGGCACGGCGTTGATCGAAGGTGCGTACAACCCCGACTTCGGAACGCTCGCAGAAATAACCTCAAGGCTTGGCGTTCTGAGCAGTAACAACTGGCTTGACATCGACGGCAACGGGCAGTCGCTCGCCGCCAGCGACGGCTTATTGCTATTGCGAGCGCTGTTCGGTTTCACCGAAACGACAGTTACCGACGACGCACTGGGAGCGCCGCCACAAGCGCGAAGCGATTGGGCTGCAATCCGCAACTACCTCAACACCACTTGCCAATTGGGGCTGCCGTAGCGGCTACGATACTTCCCGAGCTAAGTGCGCCTTCCCGGCCAACGGCTAGAATTAAATGGCTCAATTCATTGCCCGAGTGGTGAAATTGGTAGACACAGCGGACTTAAAATCCGCCGCTTTCGTGAATAGCGGGCGTACCGGTTCGATTCCGGTCTCGGGCACCAACTCCGCCGCTGGGCGGAGTTGGGTCAAATATGAGCCACCCACCGCGGCAACCCCATGCCGTTTCCCAAGCACTTCCGCCGTGGCCAGACAGCCGCAATTCGGTCGGGACAACTTGCGATCCGCGCGATTGGGTCAAATATGAGCCAGCCAACGCGGCTGCCTCATGCCGTTTCCCAAGCGCTTCCGCCGTTGCCGCCGAAACCTAATTCGCGCGCGAACCTTCGCCTCCTTCCTCCACAATCAGCGTCTGCCCATTCAGCAGAATCGTTCGCGGACATCACCAGAAATAACTGCGGATCAACTGCTTCACGTACGGCTTCACCTCCATTTGCACGTTAAATGTATGACACCTAGTGTCATAATTAAGCATGGAGAGAGTTTTTAAAACACGCCATTTCGTTCGATGGATGCGAAAGACCGAACTGACTGATCAAGCGTTGTGCTTGGCAGTTTCCGAGATGAAACAGGGTTTGATCGATGCCGATTTGGGTGGCGGCGTCGTCAAGAAGCGCGTTGGCATGGGTGGCCGCGGAAAGAGTAGTGGCGCTCGAACATTGATCGCTACAAACAAAGGAAGCCGCTGGTTTTTCGTATTTGGTTTCGAGAAAAGCGAGCGAGCAAATATCGGTGCTGATGAATTGGAAGGGTTACAGGCACTCGCGAAGGACTTGTTGAACCGCAGCAGTACGCAATTAAACGAGGCCGTCAGTGACGGCGCTTTACAGGAGATTTGTCATGACCACGAAAATTAATGCTAAGAGCCCGATTCTCGGTGCCGTTCATGAAACGGCTTCTGATCTGCATCGACTCGGATTTATCGATAAGCGAAAAATGCAGCGATACGATGTGCTGTGTTTGAAGCCCGTGCCCGACTACGACGGCGCTAAAGTGAAGGCGCTTCGGGCGAAACGACAGCTCAGCCAATCCGTCTTGGCTTCCTTGTTAAATACTAGTCTTTCAACGGTGCGCAAATGGGAGATCGACGAGAAGCGCCCGAGTGGACCGTCGCTTAAGCTCCTTGATCTGCTTGAACGTAAAGGCCTTGAGGTCATGCTCTGAAGGGCCGTGGGAAACAAAGTTTTGGCGAGGCAAGAACGTCCGACCGTTTTCTAAAAACCGAGCTATCCACGGCCAAATAAAGCTTTGAACTGCACGAAATTTAAGCAGTTGTAGACCCATTTCGCTTGAAAGCAGCCATCGCAAGTCATTTACCGACTGACCTCATATCCGCCGCTTTCGTGAATAGCGGGCGTACCGGTTCGATTCCGGTCTCGGGCACCAATCGCGCCATGAGCGCGATTGGGTCAAATATGAGCCAGCCAACGCGGCTGCCTCATGCCGTTTCCCAAGCACTTCCGAAGTAGCCATACAGTCGAACCTCAGTCGGGCCGACGCGCCATGAGCGCGATTGGGTCAAATATGAGCCAGCCAGCGCGGCTGTCCCATGCCGTTTCCCAAGGACTTCATTTAGTCGTACCCAGCCTCGGTTCGCGTGAGCAAGGCGCGACAACCCCGGTAGTGGCATTATTCGCACTTCACCTGTCAGATGCGGGAGGCTTATATGGCGAACAAACTCCAGATTCTCGAAGACGAAATAGGACGGCATTTGACAGAAAGTTTGGCGTCTGGCGAATTGAGCCAGGCCGCCAGCTACGGCAAGCCGATTGATCTTGGCGATGGCTACCGCGAAACGCCCGAAGAGCTCCGCATGGGCTTCAAAATCCTCAAGGATGCGGGGTTCGTACCGCCTGAAGTCGAATTGATGAAGGAGATCGCATTGCTTCGGGCCGAACTGGCCCGCGCAGAACATCCTTTCGACTCCGTCAAGTTGAGGCGGCAGTTGCTCGATCTTGAGGTCTCACTGTCGGTCGCCAGGGATCGCCTAAGCGGTAATCGCGAACGCTGACTGGCACTGATCGCATAAGTGGCCCTAGTAAACGACCCTCTGTCGCACGCCTGCGTGCCGCGAGCACCAAAACGCCGCCAACTTCCACTGCCCGTCACTCCGCGAACGCGAGCTCTAATTCGTCCACCAGCTTGCCCACATAGGCCACGGCCTGATGAATCGGCGCTGGAGTTGACATATCGATACCCGCAGATTGCATCAGCTCCAGTGGCTTCATCGTTCCGCCCGCTTTGAGCACGTTGAGCCAGCGCTGCACTGCGGGCTCGCCCTCTTCCTGGATCAGGTTCGCCATCGCGGTTGAGGCCACCAGGCCGACTGAATAGGTGTAGGGGTAAAGGCCCATGTAGTAATGCGGTTGCCGCATCCAGGTCATTCGAGCGCCGTCGTCAATCTCCACCGTGTCGCCCCAGAACGTACTCAGGACGTCGCCCTTGCGCTGGTTTAGCACGGCCGCCGTGATGGACTGCCCGGATTCGGCCAGCGCGTAGATCTGGCGCTGCAATTCGGCCTCCAGCAGATGAGTGACAAAGTTGTGGTGATACGTTCCGAGTACCTGCATGATGACCGAGCGACGCATACGTGGGTCGCTGGTTTTGCCCAAGATGTGCTGCGCCAACAGCATCTCGTTCATGATCGACGGTGCCTCGACAAAGGGCATGGCGGGGCGCGTGTTGACGTAGCGCTGATGTGCCATGGCGAGGCCAAAATGTCCGCCGTGGCCCAGCTCATGCGCCAGCGTAAACACATTCCGCATGGTGTCGGACCAAGTGATCAGAATGTACGGATGTACGGCGTAGGGCGATGCGCAAAATGCGCCTGACGACTTGCCAATGTTGTCGCTTCGGTCGACCCATCGCTGCTCCATCGTTTTGCGAGCAAAGTCGCAGTACTCAGTGCCCATCACCGCCAGCGAATCGAGGATGAGTTTGCAGCCTTCGTCGTAGGTAATGCGCGGGTTGAATTCAGCGTCGAGTGGTGCCTTGATGTCGCAGTACAAAAGCTTGTCGAGCCCCAGAACGCGGCACCGCAGCCGGGCGTAGCGCTGCATGTGCGGCGCGAGTTCGGCCTGGATGATCTGCACGATGTTGGTGTAGACCTTGCGCGGAATCTTGTGCGGATGCAGCAGGTAGTCCTCGGTGCTGGCATAGTTGCGCAGCCGCGCCATCACCACATTTTTGTTAACTTCGGTGGCAAAGGTGGCCGCGTAGGTGTGGTTGTAAGCTTTAAGCCCGGCACTAAAAGACTGCCACGCACCGCGCCGCACGCTGGTATCGCTGTGGGTTTCGAAGTTGGATTCGAACCCATTGATGGAGTTGGCATAGGTGTTGCCCGCGGCGTCGGTGAACGGCGCGAACTGAATGTCGTTGCTCTTTGAGCGGCCGTACACCATGTAAGGAGCATCCAACACTTCCCCCAGCGAGGCGAGCACGCGCTCGGTGTCAGCGTTCAGCCGATGCGGCTTCAGTTCCAGCAAATCGTGCAGGCGTATCTTGTGCACCGCCAGGCCGGGTTCTGTGGCCAAAAATTGCTCCAGCGCGCCATCGGGCAATTCCAATAGTTCAGAGTCAACAAAGGCGATGCTGGCGCCTAGCCGGGCTTCCAGTGCATCCACGCGCGCCATTGCGCTTTGCGAATCGGGGTTGGTGCCGTCTTGCGCATTTCGGAGATGCGCAAAGGCGCTGACGCGCACATAACGCTGTTGCAATACCTCAACCGCGTTGAGGCAGGCCAGCAGTGTGGCAGCCCCCTCGCCCAAACGGCCCTGATACGGGCTGACACTTTCGCGCGCCGCATCGACCGCAGCAACTTCGGCCTCCCAGGCGGCGTCGGAAACAAAGAGATCATCGAGATTCCATGTTTGTTCGGTGGGGACTTCAGCGCGGGAAAGGCGGGTGTGCATACGAGTTCTCAGCAAGCGGAGATTAAATAAAGATGCAATCGTAGCGGCAATCTAGCCGCAGGTCCGACTTTGGATCGTCGGCTGCGAAGCGTCAGGTTGACGCGCCTGTGCTCGGCTCCGTGCGAAACGCTTTCGGAGGCGTATCCGGCGCCGCCTTTTCGATCCGTTCGAATTCCGCGATCACCTGCGCGCCGAGCAGCAAGAGCGTCGCGGCGATCTCGAGGCTCAGTAGCACGACGATGGCAGTAGTCAACGAACCATAGACAACGCTGACCTGCGATAGCGTGGAGAAATACCAAAGGAGAACGTGGCGGGTGATCTCCCACAACAGCGCTGCGGTCACGCCGCCAATCAGCGCGTGCCGCCACCGCAGGCGACCGACTGGCATCACCAGATACACCGAAGTCAACACGAAGATCTCACCGGCGACGCCAAGCAGGTACAACAGTGCGCCCGACACCCCCTGCAGCGACCACTCGCGTCCGAGGAAGTCGACGCTCTCTTCACCGATCGCCTGCAGGCTGCCAGCCACCAACGTGACCAGCAGAAGCCCGACACCGAGCGAAAAAATGTAGGCGTAGGGCAGCAGAGCGGAGACGAAATAACGCCGACGGCGAATCGCAACGCGGTGCACAAAGATCACCGACATCGCGTTTTCGAGGACGGTGAAAGCGAGCGTGCTGAAGAACAGCATGGTCGCGAACAAGATCCAGCCGACCGTGCCTCGATTGGCCAGGAAGTTGCCGAGCTCGTTAATGATCGATTTCGACTGGCCCGGGACCAACCATTCGAGATAGCGCCCGATCGTGCTCAGTAACTGGTGCTGGTCGATCACATTCGACAACGCAATAACCGACAGAATCAGTAACGGAACAATCGACAGCAGCGCGTAATACGCTACAGCTCCGGCCAGCAGTAATCCCTGATTGGCACGAAATGCCTTCAACGTGCCCCAGGCAAATGATCCGGGATGTTTCAGTACGTGCCCGGCGGCTGTGCCGAGCATTTTGGTTCGCCACGACTTAGCCATCATTTGTGGAGTCTACCCGCTGATCGGGCGACGCCCGCTTGTCGCGACAGGTACATCGCTGCGCGTAGGCAATGCTCACGGCTGTGCGTTTCGCCAGATCAGAAACGGGTTTATCGGCGTACCGCGCCACCACTGTCGCTCTGGCCCCAGGCGAGAGATGGCGAAATGCAAGTGCGGCGCGTCGGGCGCTGCGTTACCGGTACTCCCTACATAGCCGATGATCTGCCCCTTCAGCACGGTGTCGCCTTCCAGGATTCCCTCAGCATAGCGGTCAAGGTGCGCGTAGTAGTACACGTACGTGGCATCAGTATCGAACTGATAGAGCGTAATGCCACCCTGCTTGCTAGAAAACAGTTTGACGACACGACCCTCCTCGACCGCAAGCACCGGGGTGCCGCGAGGTGCCATGATGTCCAGCGCTTCGTGGGTTGTGCCGCTCGAACGACGCTGGGTATAGCTGTCAGTCAGTTGCGCGGCGCTTTTTGCGGACACCGGTAGCGTCAGGCCGCGCGCGCGCAGGCGCAACACATCATCAGTAACGCCGCTAGCCACGGCGAATGATGGTGACGGAGATGCGCCGGCGTCTGCGGGTTGCGTCGCGCGCGCGACGAGCACAGACCGTGCACCCGACTGAGTGACCGGCGCCACTGGCCCGGCGGCAGCGGGTTTCGGCGAAAGCTCGTTTGCGACTGTAGCAATAAATAAGAACAGCACACACCAGGCGAGCGCGGAACCCCAAATCCAGGTGGCCGCGGTTGGCTTCACGGTCTGACCACGACCTTGAATCCGGCCTTCACCAGGGTCGACAGGCGCTCGGCGTCCCAATTGGTCATGTGGATGCAGCCGTTGGTTTCTGAGTGTCCGACGTTGGCAGGATTTGGCGTGCCGTGGATGCCCCAGTGCGGCTTGGTGAGCCCGAGCCACATACTGCCGACGGGGTTGTTAGGTCCTGGCGCGATGTCGACCTTTGGCGCGTCTTTCGGCGCGCTTTTCAGCAACTTGGGGTCGTAAGTGAAGCTCGGATTCTTCACTTCGTTCTTGATCGCCATTGTGCCGACCGGCAAAGGGTCATTGTTCTCGTTGCCAATGCTGATCGGAAATCCTGCCACGGGACGTTTTTGGGCATCAAGCACATACAGCACTCGCTCTGCCTTGCCGATCTCGATGGATGCCGCCTTTAACGGTGCGCTGCTCCCGGACACATTTGGCACCACGATCTCCTGGCCCGCCTGCACCTTGTGGCCGTGGTTGAGTTGCCGCAGGTAGGCAATGCTGGTGTGAAATCTCTCGGCCAGTGCTTCATCAAGCGATTCAAAGACCAGCGCCTTCATTTTGGCGCGCTCACCGATGTCGGCGGGCGTTTTTTCGAACGGACCTGCTGCATCCTTATCCGTTACGGTGTAGCGCACAAGCAGCGGCGCACTGTCTTCGCGCAACGATTTCCAGGTGTCTTTTGTGACCGTTCCCGTCGGCTGAAGCCCGCGCGCTGTCTGGTACGCGCGCACCATGCGCTGCATGTTGGCCGCAAAGCGCCCATCAGTCTCGCCGCAGGAAAACCATGCGCGGTCGAGCAGAATCTGCGCACGGGCGACGGCAGCACCTTTGCTCCCGCTGCGCAGCAAAGGACTGTCGTTCGCGGTGTTGAAAGCGTCAACGTCGAGCGCCGCATTCGAGGACGATTTGACGGCCGGGCCGGCTGCTGTCTTGGCAAACACAGCATCGGCCGTAAGCAATACGGCGCAGCCGAATCCTACCGCTAGCAAACGCGAAATAAAACTATCGCTGGGCAGCGCAAGGCATCGGTGCATGGAGAAGCTTTCTAAAGTTATTCCATGGATTATGGCGCGCAGGTGGCCGATGCGCTGTAGGAAGCCGTGCCATTTCGACGTCAGGACCATGCTTTGATTGCGATGTGGGTTACGCCAGACATTTAGAAGAGATCAAAGCTTCATCCCAGGAGATCGCACGGCACTGAACGAACCACTGTGAACGCGCTTCTCCACAAACAGCTTTTTCATGAAACAACCGCTATTAGGGGGCTGAATGCCAATAAATACAAATGTCGAGTATTAAACAAATAGACGGGTAGCCCTAGTGAAATGGTACTTTTATAGAAAAGCTATACCGTGCAGGCAAGGTCAAATGCCTCTGCCCCGTGATTGCCTCGGGCCGGGCCGCGTCGCTGGCGTGCCGATGGATCGCGCGACCGTCGGGTTCAGTCATGGCTCAAAATCGTTACAGCCGAGTAAGGCAGAGCTTCAGAAAGCACGCTTCGACGCAGCGGCGAACCTACACACGGTGCAAATGGGCCGGCACCGAGACTTGCCAGATGCGGCGTTCCTGGCACCGCTGGTGGAACAAGCCTCCGCGGCGCTCGGCACCGACACTTATGCGGCCATAGTCATAGCGGGACGAGCGCTGTCGTATGAAGAAGCCGTGGCAGAAATGACACAATGGTTGAAGGATTTGACACTAACAGCTTAGCGCTGCAATCACAAGTGCACAAGGGAGATCAGCGATTTTTTGCGCAAACCGACTTTAGCTAAAAAATCGCCTTGTCCCCTACGCAGCGGTATTTTCAGCCAAAAGCTGCTGCAATTTTGTAGCCGCTAGACCTGCACTTTTTCCATAACGCTGCAGCAGGGCGAGTTTGTCGGTTTCATCGGGCATGACGCGATTGGCCATGGCCGTAAACGCGTCGAGTCGCGAGTTGGCAATCCAGCGCCGCAACTCAGCGTTTTTCGACCAGCGCCGCTGGTTTGCCATGTTCACAGCCAGCATCGTGAGCCAG
>CAJDUD010000010.1_pt1 | contig 27023 bp, 28 predicted proteins | sample 7390161 | NCBI WGS metagenome assembly CAJDUD01 (sample SAMEA7055664, study PRJEB34461) | soil metagenome | biome: terrestrial ecosystem; feature: Peninsula; material: soil | place: Antarctica | collected 2016
CGATCAAACACAGTGTCCCGCTGCTCGGGATCATCACGGCTGACGATTTCACCGGACTGCTTGTGATAGATCAGGATGCGCGGATTGTCGTCGCCGAGCTTGACCGTGACCTTGCGACGATTAACGTGAACGCGGTCTTGTTCGTTAACGATCTGGCCGACGCGGGCTTTGACGCCATTGACATCCACCTCGCCACGCTCGATCAGCGCTTCCATGTTGCGGCGTGAACCCAAGCCCTGCTGCGCAAGGACTTTGTGCAGACGTTCGCCGTCGCGTTCGCCCTGGTCGTTGACGCCTGAAACGATTTCTGTTTCCGATGGCTCAATGGCGTTGCCTTCTTCGTCGAACATGGCGACAGCGGGCTGGATCATGCGATCACGCGGGCCTTGACCGATGCGTACCGGAGGCCACGCTTTTCACGATGATTGCGGTTGCGTCGCGCAGAACGATCCATCGGGCGGCTTGGGTCACCGAATGCACCGGGATTAGGGCCAAACGCAGCCGAACCGTCGCCGGAATCGTCGAGCACCCAGTTGGTAATGCGCGGTGTCGCGGTTGAATGTTCGCCATCGGCACCCAAGAAAGCCGCGTCGCTGTTGCCTCCGCCTGAAGCCGCTGCATTGGGATCATAAGCTGCGCGTGGCTGGCGTGGGCCGTTGCGATCATCAGGGCCTCGCGCGTTCCGTCCGCGACCCCCACGACGATTGCGACGCGGGCCGCGCTCAAAGTTTGCTCCGTTGTTCCCGCCGTCGGCGGCGGGCGCTGAATCGGTCGCACCGGCATTAGCTGACTGATCGCCATCGACGTTGGGTGCGCTGTCGTTAGGGACAAATGCCGCGCCGTCTGCATTGGCAGCGACTTCGACGCTCGGTGGACGCTGAACACGTGGTTCACGCGGCGCGCGCGGTTGCCGCGGCTCACGAGGTGGGCGAGCGGGCCGTACTTGCGCCTCGCCCGAACCGTCGGATTCCCCTTGCGCTATCTGCGGTACTTGCCCATCAGTGTTTGTTTGAATCGATTGCGCATCCGGTGGCAAGCCATCGGGAGCAGCAGTGCGTGGAGCGCGCTGCGGGCGCGGTGGCCTTGCGGGCCGTCCGTTCGCGTTACCTGCCGGACGATCAGCACGTGGTGCTCGCGCACCTTGCGCGTCCTGCTTCAGTTTCTTCGCGTACGCTGGATCGACGTTGCCGTTCACATCCCCCGGTTCGTGATCATCAAAATTGCCAGCGTCGGAATCATGCATGTCATTCATCTTTAGTGAACGGTCGGGGAAGTAATAGCGGTTGGAATCATGGTCTCTCCAGACGGGACTTCGAACAACTCATCGTCTGAGTTTTCATCGGCGGCAATCAATGCCTCGGGATCGTTGGATAAGGCGGGCGCAGTGTCGATGCGGCCCTGCTCGGGATAGATCGGCTCATGCGGGACTTCGGGCAGTTCGAGCGCGGGATGCGCATCAAGGTCAGCCAGCGGTGGCAGTTCGGACAATGAGCGCAAACTCAAGTCGTTCAAAAATTCTTTGGTCGTCGCGTAGAGCGCAGGACGACCCGGCGTGTCTTTGTGACCAATCACTTCGACCCAGCCGCGATCTTCCAGCGCTTTCAGGATGTTGGTCGAAACAGCGACACCGCGAATCGCTTCAACTTCCCCGCGCGTTGCGGGTTGTCGATAGGCGATGATGGCAAGCGTCTCCATCACGGCGCGCGAATATTTCGGCGGCTTTTCGGGGGTCAGGCGATCAATATTGATCTGCATCTCGGTGCGCGTCTGAAAGCGATAGCCGGAGGCGACCTGCATCAGCTCGATGCTGCCGCGCTCTTTCCATTCGGCAGTGAGGTCAGCCAACAGCAGGCGCACCGTTTCGGTGGGCACCGGCGGATCAAAAACTTTGACAATTTCGTCTAACGGAAGGGGCTCGTGGCTGGCCAGCAAGACCGTTTCCAGTACGCGTTTAGCGTGGGTGAGTTCGTCCAATGAAGGCTCTATGGTTTTATCGGCGACGGGATACGCCGCAAAATATTACGAGCAACGGAAACGCCGTTGCGGACGCCCCTAAAACAAAAAAGCAGAAAAAGCTATAGACCGCTACGCCGCTTCGTCATTCGCCGCATTCGTGCCGTAATCAGGTGTGGCCGCGACCATCACCCCGCCGTCGCCGGCGAGTTGCACATAAATGGGGCTAAAGGGTTCAGTTTGCGCGACCGAAATCAATCGTTCGCGCGCTAACTCCAGAATCGCGAGGAAGGTGACAACAACCAGTGGTACGGTCGCTGTTTCCTCGAACAGTTGGGCGAATTCTACATGCACTCCGGGTTTAAGTCTTCTGAGCAAGTAACTCATGCGCGCGCGAACCGACAATTCATCACGAGAAATAAGGTGCGTTTTGTTAAGTTTCGCCCGCGCGAGAATCCAGCCCCAGGCTCGACGCAGGTCGTCCGGTTCGACGTCAGGCATACGCATCGAGGTCTGTTTTTCGAAGATGACCTGCACGATGGCATAGTCGCGCTCAGCCTGCGGTAAATCATCAAGCCCCGCCGCCGCCAACTTCATCTGCTCATATTCGAGCAGGCGTTTGACGAGTGCTGCGCGTGGGTCGGCCTCTTCCTCAGCGGTGACAGGTGGACGCGGCAACAGCATGCGCGATTTGATCTCGATCAGCATCGCCGCCATCAGCAGGTATTCAGCCGCCAGTTCGAAGCGCTGCGTCGATTTCATGCGCTCAACGTAGTCCAGATATTGCCGCGTGAGCGCCGCCATCGGGATGTCAAGAATATTCAGATTCTGCTTGCGGATGAGATAAAGCAGCAGGTCAAGCGGGCCTTCAAACGCGTCGAGAAAGACTTCCAGCGCTTCCGGCGGAATGTAGAGATCCTTCGGCATCTCACCGAACGGTTGGCCATATATTTTGGCGAGCGCGTGTTCGACGACAGCGGCGACTTCGGGAGCTACTTCAGGCGGTGCGGTGACTACATCCATCTGTCGGGGTTCAATCTCTTTCTGGTGGCAACAGCATCACGCCGCTTTCATCTGCCGAATGTGCGTCGGTCCAGCTCGGGCAATCACGGCAGCCTCTACGTCTTTGCGCAGGCCCAACTCAAATGCAAGTTCAGCAGCAACAAAAATCGGCCCAATCGCCAGTCCCATGATGTCATCGACAAACGCGGGTTTTTTGCCTTCGTAATAATGGCCGACAAACTGAATGATCCAGCCGACGACAAACATGCCAATCCCGGCGATGAGCCAGTTCATTGTGCTTTGCGCTGCGAGCCATTGTCCGAGCCACAGACAGAACCCGAGGAATACGGCCATCACAATCCCGAAACGAATATCGAGCTTGAGGTAGAACAATCCAGCGACTGTCACCGCCAGCAACGCGGGCGTTACGGCAATGCCCCCCACTTGCACGAGCACCGGTCTTGACAACAAAATCGCCACGGCCGCCACAATAAGCGGAACCCCGACAAAGTGCGTCGCGATATTGCGGCGATCACGGTGATACGCCGCATATTGGCTCAGGTGATCTACAAACGATTTCATCGATTCCTCCTTGTCATAACGACGCATTCCGCGTCACGCCAGGCGCCATTAGACCTTTGCCAAACCCATCGCTGCGCGCACTTCGAGCATTGTTTCTTCCGCGACGCGGCGCGCCTTTGCGCTGCCGTCATGCAGCACTTCTTGCACGTAACCGGGCTTCGCTTCAATCTCTTTAATGCGAGCTTGCATCGGTGCCAACTCGGCATTGATCGCGTCGATCACCGGTTGTTTGCATTCGAGACAACCAATGCCCGCCGTCGTGCATCCCTCCCACACCCAGGCCTTGGTTTTATCGTTTGAATACACCTGATGCAGCGTCCACACCGGGCACTTTTCAGGATTGCCGGGATCGTTGCGGCGAGCGCGCGCAGGATCGGTCGGCATGCGGCGCACTTTGTGTTCAACCGACGCCGGTGTTTCTCGAAGATCGATGCCGTTACCGTAGCTCTTACTCATCTTTCGGCCATCGAGTCCGATGACTTTGGAGGTGGGCGTTAACAAGGCTTGCGGCTCCGGCAAAATCGTTTTTCGTGCGCCCGTGAGAAAGCCGAGAAGCGTTTCTTTCTCTACATTCGATATCGAGCCAGCGGCCATCACCAGCGCTTTCGCTTGCTCCAGCGCCTCGGCATTTCCGTCCTGATTGAAAGCAATTTTCAAGGCTTGATACTGCTTGCCGACCTTGCCACCGAGCTTCTTGATGGCGTCCTCGGCGTTCTCCGCGAAACCAGGTTCACGACCGTAAATATGATTGAAGCGGCGCGCGATTTCGCGGCTGATTTCGAGGTGCGATACCTGATCTTCGCCCACCGGCACTTTGTTAGCGCGGTAAACCACGATATCAGCCGTTTGCATAAGCGGATAGCCGAGAAAGCCGTACGTTGTGAGATCTTTCTCTTTCAGGTTTTCCTGCTGCTCTTTGTACGTCGGCACGCGCTCCAGCCAGCCGAGCGGCGTAATCATGCCGAGCAGCAGCGAAAGCTCCGCGTGCTGCGGCACCTGACTTTGCAAAAAAATCGTCGACTGATTCGGATCGAGTCCCGCTGCGAGCCAATCAGCCACCATGTCAAAGGTGGAGCTTTCAATCACGCGCGGATCATCGTAATGGCTTGTGAGCGCATGCCAGTCGGCTACGAAATAAAAGCACTCGAACTGCGGTTGCAATTTCACCCAGTTTTTTAGCGCACCGTGATAGTGGCCGATGTGCATGAAGCCCGTGGGGCGCATGCCGGAGAGGACGCGATCTTTGAACATAAAATTACAGACCCACCAAAGCGCCCAGCGCACGATAGGTGATTGAGTAAAGCGGTAGCAGAATTGTGCCGAGGATACCGGCAACTGCCAGGCCCAGCACGATGAAAAGGCCGTATGGCTCCATGCGCGAATAGGTATACGACATCGATCTTGGCAGCAAACCGGCGACGATGCGTCCACCATCCAAAGGCAATATGGGCAATAGATTGAGCACCATGAGCGCGACGTTCCAGCCTATTCCCGCCTGCGCAATGGCATCGATGGCGGGGGAGCCGGACAGTTTAAGCACAATCGCCCAGCCAATCGCCATCACCAGGTTGGACGCAGGTCCGGCGGCAGCCACCCAGATCATGTCGCGCTTTGGGTTGCGCAAATTGTTGAAGTTCACCGGCACGGGCTTGGCCCACCCGAAGAAGAAACCGCCAACCGCGAGCGTCAGCGCGGGCACTGCAACAGTGCCAACCCAGTCAATATGCTTGATCGGATTCAGCGATATGCGACCGAGCATTTCTGCGGTGCGATCGCCAAACATGCGCGCTGCATAGCCATGCGCCGCTTCGTGCAGCGTAATCGCGAGCAAGAGCGGAATCGCGTTGACCGCGATTTTGTAAATGATGTCATCCATAGGGCTATTTTAGAGTGCGCGACGCGCAATACGCTTGCAGTTGGGGGCGAAGCGCCACGACGGCAACAAAAAAGAAAAGGCCGCGACGCTTTGAGCAATCGCGGCCTGAAGGTGTGTGCCTTGCTGTGAAGTATCTAGCTTAGAACTTATGACGGAGCGAGAACTGATAAGACGTTGAATCCTTACCGGCGAACGCTGTAACGCCACCGAGGAACCCGTTACCACCGGCCAATGCCTGCGCATTGGCATTGTTGTTGACTTGGGTGACGATCAGATTAACGTCGGTCCGCTTCGACAGCGGATAGGTAAACGCGGCACCGTAAGACTCGGAATCGGCATTGGTTGCCCGACGGTCGTCAAACCGTGAATAACCAATCGTGATCGTCGAAACGCCCAGTGGAATGCGTGCGCCGACGTGATAGAGCTTGGCGTCCTGCATAAAGCGCGGAAGGATGCCACTGTCGATCAACGTGGCAGGCACACCGCCCGCCAGCAGTCCGGCGCGAAGTTCGGGTGCCGATGAACCGTTCGGCTCCTTGATGGCTGCGTAGAGCGCGAACAAATTGACGAATCCAGCGTTGAAATTGCCGCCGATTGCAAGGGTATTCAATGATTTTTGACCGGCACTGTTGGTGCGCTCGTTGTAGCCAGCACCAACGCCAAATCGCGCCGTCTGGTAGCCGCCATTGACGCCTACGAGGCGCCCGTTCTTGGTGCCCGTGCTGTTTTCGCCAAAAGCGTAGTAACCGGTACCAAAAAAGCCGTTCAATTCGATGCGATACAACAGCGAATTGCTCTCACGAATGTCTACACCGGCCGGAATGCCTGAGATCTGCCCGGGCGACGCGGCGGAGGCGTTAGCGAAAGCATCAAAGCGATTGGTGATTTCGAAAGCGGGCGTGTATTGACGGCCTACCAGCACTGCGCCATAGGGAGTAATCAATCCGACATAGGCCTGACGATCAAACAGGCGACCCGGTAAATTGACACCGAGTTGCGAACCGACTGCGCCGTTCAAAGCTGCCTGTACCGCCGGTGGCAGGCCTGCCAGAAAGCGATCAGGCAGCTGATTGCCGGAAATCGTTCGGTTGCTGAGTGCGCCGGTATCGGCTTCAAAGCGGCTTTCGAGCACGAAGGTGGCTTTCATGCCGTTGCCCATGTCCTCTGTGCCGCGCAAACCCCATCGCGAACCTTCCATGATGCCGCTGGCGACCTGAGTCACGCTGCCGCCTTTTACGCCAGTAATGTGCTGTACGCCCGCATCGACCACGCCATACAGCGTGACGTTAGCGGTTTGCGCCAGCGCCTGATTGACTGCAAGCGAGAGTGGGAGTACTGCGAGCGCTGCAGCGCTGCGAGCGAAGATTGAGCTAAGTTTCATGGGGCCTCCTGTTGCTTTGATTGTTTTGAGGGTACGTGCCAAATATTGCGCAACGCTCAAACGTATCGCGTAATTGTGCATGCATTCGCGCTCTTTCGGTGAACTACGCACCACGTTGCGACAGACGCGCCTAAGGTTGTTGCGACCTCGCAACCCTAACGCGTTTTAATCGCGGCGAGAGTGGTTGTACCGTGCCAAAATTTATTACAGCTTTTGCACACAGAGACCATTGTATGGGGTCTATCACTCGTTATTAACGATAATCGATAATCTTAAATTTGACCTTCTATGCCTCGTAGATTGGGCGTTACCTTAAAAAGCTATACAGCAAATGAAATAGTCGCGCTAATGCAATGAAGATGCATTAATGTCGATTTGTCGCTAACATGCAATTTAGTTTCAAAAGCTGATTTTTGCCTCATGTTTCGTCACTCGTCTCCCTGCCGTCGAATCGCGATGCTTTTTTGCACTAGCGCAGCCATCACTGTATCGTGCGCCGCGCTAGCACAAACGCCGACCAAAGTTGACAAAGTGATCGTCACCGCCTCGCCGTTTACCGATCAGGACGAGTTGCAATCGGTGCAGCCTGCGGTCGTGGTGGGCAAGGACGCGCTGGTCAAAGACCGCGCCGCCAGCCTGGGCGACACGCTTTCGACTCAAGCAGGAATTCAGTCTTCGTCGTTCGGCCCGGGCGCGTCGCGACCCATCATCCGCGGGCTCGACGGGCCACGCGTCAAAACAGCGGAGAACGGAGTCGGTACGCTCGACGTCGCCACCATCAGCCCTGATCACGCAGTCTCCTCCGAAGTGCTCGGCGCGCGCCAGATCGAGATTCTGCGCGGACCCGCCACACTGCTCTACGGCTCTGGCGCGATTGGCGGACTCGTGAACGTGGTGACCGATCGCATTCCGCAAGCGCATAGCGATGGCACGCGACTCCTGTTCGACGGTCGTCTGTCGACGGCTGAACGCACGCGAGACGTGGGCGGTCAGTTGCGCACCAACGTTGGGCCATTTGCCTTCACTGGCGAAGCGTCGGACCGGCGCACGACTGACTATGAAACGGCGCATGGAAAACTCGCCAACTCGGACACCGCCACGCGTAACGCGAGCCTCGGCGGTTCCTATATTTTGGCGAATGGATTTATCGGTGTCGGCATCAATCACTTTCAGAGCAATTACGGCATTCCATCGCCCGAAGCGGCACGCATCGATCTGTCGCGCAACCGGGTAGAAACGCTGGGCGAAATCAACGACGTGTTGGGGCTGGAGCGCATCCGTTTCAGCGCCACTCATAATCAATATCAGCATGCTGAAATTGAATCGACCGGCGAAGTGGGTACCGTCTTTCGAAACAACGCCGGTAACGCGCGATTCGATCTGCAAACTACGCCAATGGCGGGCTGGCGAACGGTATTCGGCGCCGACGTTGAGCGCGCGGAATTCTCGGCTGTCGGGTCGGAAACAATCGTGCCGCTAACGCAAACTAAAAGTAGCGCCCTCTTCGCGGTGACCGAGAGAAAATTCAGCCTCGGCCGCGTTGAAATAGGGGGGCGGTTCGAGCGCCTTTCGCATTCGCCCGATGTCAGTGCTTCGCTGTCCAGGCGCGGCTTCTCTTTGATGAGTGGCTCAATTGGCTATCAATTTCAACTCGACAGCACAAGCGCTATCAGCACGTCCTACAGCCATGCCGAACGCGCACCGGCCATTGAAGAGTTGTACTCAAGGGGCGCACACGTCGCGACGCTTACCTACGACCTCGGCAACGCGCATCTCGCCAAAGAACGCTCACAAAATATCGACATCGCCTACAAACTGCAGAGCCAGGCGTGGAGCGTGCGCGCTTCTATTTTTCGCAACAGCGTGACGAACTTCATCTACGGTGCAAGTGTCGATGACAACGGCGACGGCGTCGCCGATCACGTCAATACCGCAGGTGAAATCGTGACCAATGGCCAGCTGCTCAAACGCGAATTCAAAAACGTCGATGCACGTTTAACGGGGGCTGAACTTTCGCTCGGTTATGCGCCGACTCAGGGCTTCGGGTTCAGCGCAATGTCCGACACCGTGCGCGGTGTCATCGTGAGCGACAACAACAGCAATTTGCCGCGCATCAGCCCGTCAAGAATCGGCGGCAAGTTGACCTGGCGCGGTGGCGCGAATGACGCATGGTATGCCGACCTTGGCGCAACCCACGTATTCGAGCAGGATCGCATTGCCTCGTTCGAAACCAGTACGCCCGCCTATACGCGTGTGGATGCATCGCTGCGCTATCGAATGGCATTTGCCAACAGCCGCAGCGCAGAGTTCTACCTTCTCGGCAAAAACCTGACCAATCGCGATATTCGCGTGCATACGTCGTTTCTCAAGGAATTTGCGCCGATGCCTGGTCGGAGTTTGTTTTTGGGCGTGACTACGACGTACTAAATTTGCCTGCGTGCGGCGAAAAAACATGGAAATCACTCACTTGCGGCCGCGTAAATTACGCATGAACCGCTGCCACCGCTAGCTTTGCCGCGTCACTCACCGCCGTTCGCAACCACTGCTGCGCTGACACTGCATGGGCTCGGCGATGCCACACCATATCCACGCGAACTGGCGGCACTTCGAACGGCAAATTGACGACGGCGAACTCGTCGCTAATGCCGGTTGAAGGCAAAAAGTGCCTGGGCAAAACGGTGAGCAAATCGGAACCGGCGACGACTCGTCCCGCAGTAAAGAACTGATTCACTGTGAGCACGACCCTGCGCGACCGACCGATCGCTGCCAAAGCTTCATCAACAAAGCCAAACGGGCGCCCAGAAAAGCTCACCAGCAGGTGATGGGCGGCGCAATAGGCGTCCAGTGTGAGCGGCGCGTTCACCAAATCCAGCGCCAACGGATGATCACGGCGCATCACGCAGACATACTCGCCGCTGTAAAGCTGCGTGTGAAACAGGCTATCGGGATTGCCGGTTTGCATGGTTTGCAGGTTGATCGCCGCGACCAACGCCGGAAAGTATCCGACAGCAAGATCAACCTCCCCGTCCTCCAGCAGCGAGCGGGGGTCGCGCGTGGTGAGCGGAAGCACGCGGGCTGTGATGCCGGGTGCGTTGCTTTCGCTGTGGCGAATCAGCCGCGGAATCAACATCGCGGCGGTGGCGTCGGCCATCGCGAGCACGAAACCCTGCTTGGAGGAGGATGGGTCGAACGTGTCGGGTGTGATGTTTGCCTGCAACGAGGCAAGTGCGTCACGCACCACAGGCCATAGAGCGATTGCTCTGGGCGTCGGGGCGATTCCGTAGCCGGCGCGAGTCACCAATTCGTCGCCCAGCGCCTCGCGCAAACGACGCAGCGCATTGCTCACGGCAGGTTGCGTCATCGCGAGGTTTTCTGCGGCTCGCGTCGTGTTTCGCGTGGCCATGACCTCGTCGAAAACACGCAACAAATTGAGATCTAACGAACGGAAACTCTGCACAACAGCAGCCCTTCTATCATTTAAGTGAATAGAATTAATCACTAATATAAATTTGCAATATATCAGGGACTACCCTAAATTGCAGATGTCGCCTTCTTACCCAGAGGACGATTTATAAGAAAAGGACACACATCATGGCTACCCATTTCCCCACCTCCCACGACGGCATGGATCGCTTTATCAACGGCGCATCCGCCGCAAAAAGCATCTTTTCTGAAATGTTTGCGGCAAAGCGCTTGCCAACCTACGTGCTCGCCGTCACCATCATGGCCGTTGTCACCATGACCGAGCGCGCACTTGACGCGGCGCAAACTGGATTCGCCGTCGAGTGGGCGGTTCTGACCATCGTCGCGCTCACCACGTTCGGCCTGCTGGCACGCCTGATTTTTCGCGGCACCCGCGCGATGCAGCACTGGTTCGCTGAACACTCAAAACACGCCCAGCAAACGCGTTCTGACGGAAAGATGTGGGCGACGGCGTGCCGCGACCCCCGCGTGATGAACGACATCCTCGCCGCGCAAGGGCGTGCGGACTGGATGATTGACGAAAACCCAAAGCACGTGAACACCTATTCGGTGAAAGACGATGGCCTGGCGCCATTGGCACCGTGGCCGCAATTTACACGCTATTACTAGCCGTTGGCGACACGTTGGTGCAGTCGCAGAACTCTGCACGCAACGACCTAAACGCAATCCGGCCCTGACAGCTTTGTGCTGTCAGCGCTTTTTTACGGGGGTTATAGCGGAAAAAGTTGTATTGTCGACTTTAGAAAATTTGCCACGCTAGCCCCTGTTAAATAGAGACTTCACGAAAAAGCTGTTACCAGGAGAAGCTGCTAAAAAAGCAAATGACTACCGAAATTCGGTTCGCGATCATGCTCAACATCGTTTCGCCAAACGGAAATTGCGCCTCCGTCCATCGTCCAGAATGTCGGCAAATGATCGAAGTACGCGAGAACAACCGCCTTGGCCGACGGCTTGCCAGTGGCAAGTAAGTCTCGCGGCAACGACATATTGGGGCCAAACGTATCCATTTGCGGCGAGCCCTTAGAGGTCGCGGCAAGTGCCAATTGGCGTTCCCCCTCGGCCACATCACCGCGCTTGATCGCGATGCGGCCCAAGGCGCTGTGGCCCTTGTGAATCGCGTTGCCGTTGTTCCAGTCGCGACCCATTTTTTCGTTTAGGGCCAGCAATTCCTTTGCGTAGCGCTCTGCGTCGTCAAGTTTGCCAACGTCAACGCTCCACATGGCAGCGTCACCCAGCGCGTAATACCGGCTAAGCTCATCAGTGCAGGCGTCGAGTGCCTTGATCGCTTTATCGTATCTGACCGGTGCGTTGATCGGCATCCTTGGGGCAAGCGCCAAAATTGCGCCCATGTGGCTGACGCTAAGCCACATGATCCCGACGATTATCAGGACTCCAAGGCCGACAACCCACGTCGCGATGAACCAGGCGCGACGGGTGAGCGGGCGCGCAGGACCGGCATTCGTCATTGCTAAATGGGTTGGCGGGCCCGGCTAGCGCGGCATCAGCGAAACAGGATCCAGCGGTCGGCCCTGACGGCGCACTTCGAAGTGCATTTTGTTGCCCGCTGAATCGCCCACCTCGGCGAGTTTCTGCCCGATCAAAACGCGTTGCTGCTCCTTGACCAACAATTTGTCAGTGTGGAAATAAACGCTGACGGTTTCTTTGGCGTGACTGATGACGATCATCTGACCGTAGCCGCGCGGCTCTTTGCCGACGTAGATGACTTTGCCTGCTGCCGCAGCAACGACCGGCGTTCCGGCACTGGCGGCGATGTCGATACCCTTCATGGGCGCTTTGTCGTTGAATTTGCTGGCCACTTTTCCGGAAGTCGGCCACGTCCAGGCGATGCCGTCGTGCTCAACGCCGGTGCCGGGTCTAATTTCAATTTCAATTGGGGTGGCAGGCGCGGGAACTGGGGTAACCGCGCCAAGCGGTGCCGGCATATTAGTGACTGACGCAGGCCCCGACCCAGTCAGCGGTGGTGGCGACGCTGGCGTGCCCTCGCCCTGTTTCATGACAGCCAGCGATGCGTCGCTGTACTGCACCCGTTGCGATTTCGGCTCGCGCTTGAGCAATGCATCAACGGGCGTTTCGACCGGCGCGACTGGGCTGAAAACAGGCGATGGCCCCGACGGTGGCAATCCACCGGGAGGCAGCGCCTGCCCTTGAATCACACCAGCCGACGGGATCGGCGTGAGTGTTGCGCTGGGAGCAACGGGCAATGGCATGCCCGACGTGCTGGTCGACGGATCAGTCGGCGGCTGCAAGCGCAGTACTTGACCGTCGCGCAGCGGCTGCGTCGTGAAAATGTTGTTCCACGCCGCCAGTTCGTTGATATCGACCTTGTTTACACGGGCGATGCCGTAGAGCGTCTCGCCGCGCTGCACGACGTGAAATTTCGAACCCGCGGTGTTACCCGGCAGCGCTGGATTGACCGGCATGGCGGCGAGAGGCGCTGGCGGCAAAATCTGCGGCTGAGGAGGCTGTGTCGGCCGCGCAGTGCGATCCTGCACCGGCGCTGGGACGCTGGTGGTGCACCCGGAGACAATGGCAAGCGCTGTGGCCGCGAGAAGTAATTTTGAAATCTGCATTTATTCCTGTCCTGTCTTTAGCGGCACGAAGACCACCTCATCAAATGCGGTTTGCTGGAAACTGTCACCCGTACGTGTGACCAGCGTCAGCCGCTGCCGTTCGGGCGAACCCAGTGGAATCACCATGCGCCCACCATCGGCCAAGAGGCCTAATAAATTCGGTGGTATCTTGCCCCCGCCCGCAGCGACTGCGATGGCGTCAAACTTAACCACGGTCGACGCCGCTTCCTGACCATCGGCATTGCGCACTTTAACGTTACTGACGCCAATGCTCGATAGTGTTTGCCGCGCTTTGGCAGCTAGTGCACCGATGCGCTCAATGGTGTACACCTCGCGGGCGAGCCGGGCGAGCACGGCCGCCTGATAGCCGCAACCGCCACCGATTTCGAGCGCAAGATCAATCGCTTTCCCGGCGCGCAAAAGCTCACAGGAACGGGCAACCGAAAACGGCTGCGAAATGGTTTGCCCGAATCCGATAGGCAGCGCGGTGTCTTCATAGGCCCGACTTGCCAATGCATCCTCTACAAATAGATGTCGAGGCACAGCCGCCATCGCAGCGAGTACGACTTCATCGCGAATGCCCTGCTCGCGAAGCCGCGCAATCATGCGCAAGCGCGTACGCTCCGAAACCATGCCGAGACCCGCCGCCGAGCGGGAAGGACGCGCCGTCGAGTCACTCACGAAAGCCACGCCTTAAGCCAAGGCAACGAGTCGTGTTGGGTGAGGTCAACAGAGATCGGCGTCACCGAAACATAGCCTTCGGCAATCGTGCCAAAGTCGGTGTCCGGGCCAGCATCGGCGGCCTTGCCCACCGGACCCACGCGATATTCGACAACGCCTTTGTCGTTAACTGTTTTCACGGCGGGTTCCGCTTGATGGCGTCTGCCTGTTCGCACGGTGCGAACGCCCTTGATCTCGGCATAAGGCACATTCGGAACATTCACATTAAGTAGCCACCGCGTTGACGGCAAACTCTTTTGGTAGCGCGCTACGATGTCGCGAGCGACTTGCGCCGCGGTGTCATATCGCGTCGCCGGGCGAGCCGCGAGCGACACCGCAATGGCCGGAATACCCAACAAAAAACCTTCCATCGCCGCACCCACGGTGCCCGAATAAATCGTGTCGTCGCCGAGATTTGCGCCGTCGTTGATGCCAGAAACCACGAGATCGGGCCGAAAATCAAGAAATGCCGTCACCGCCACGTGCACGCAGTCAGCGGGCGTCCCGTCCATAAAGTAGAACCCGTTGTCGGCTTTCGTGATCGTGAGTGAGCGATCAACCGTGAGCGAGTTTGAGGTGCTGCTGCGATTGCGGCTGGGTGCGAGCACGGTGACTTCCGCCAGCGACGACAGTGCGTCTGCCAGTGCAGCAATGCCCGGCGAGTCGTAGCCATCATCATTGGAAACTAGAATCTTCACTGTCGAGAATTATAGAGAGCCGTTCTTGCACAGAACGCAGGGCCCAATTAACCAACCTCATCCTCAACAGCACACGCATCACCTAACTAGGAACGCAGCCTATGCGTTTTTGTTGTTGGCGGTCGCCTTGCCGTTTCTAACGTTGCTGTTCACGATGCTCTCGGCGGACGCCAGCGGGCTCTGGATGCATTATGCAGCGACCGTGCTGCCCACGTATGTGGCGAATTCGGTGGTTCTTGGCGCATCAGTGATGGTGCTGGCGAGCGTCATGGGCGTCGCCTGTGCGTGGCAAATTGAGCGATATGAATTTCCTGGACGCCGAATATTGTCGTGGGCTTTGTTGTTGCCGATGGCCATGCCTGCGTACGTCGCGGCGTATGCCCTGACCGATTACCTGCAATTCAGCGGGCCGATACAAACTGCGCTGCGGGAGAGTTTCGGCTGGGTCAAGGGCGATTACTGGTTCCCGGAGCTGGTGTCGATGCCCGGTGCGATCACGGTGTTTAGTTTGACGCTTTATCCCTACGTTTACTTGCTGGCACGGGCGGCGTTTGCTGAGCGCGGCTCCGAACTCTATGAAGCGGCCCGTACGCTCGGACTGAACCCTCGCAGCGCGTGGTGGCGAGCGGCTTTGCCGGTCGCTCGACCGGCGATTGCCGGGGGCGCGTTGCTGGTGCTGATGGAAACGCTGGCTGATTTCGGCACCGTAAGTTACTTTGGCGTCGAGACCCTGACCACAGGCATCTATCGGGCGTGGCAGAACATGGGCGATCTGGTTGCTGCAGCACAACTAGCGGGCGTTTTGCTATTAGCTGTGTTGCTTCTGGTTTGGCAAGAGCGCCGAAGCCGCAGTCGCGCACGCTACGCCAGCACGCGGGCACGCGGCCAGCGCATGGGCTTTGCGCTGTCGCCGGGCAGAGCCTGGTTGCGGACGCTGCTGTGCGCGATCCCGCTACTGTTGGGATTCGTGCTTCCTGCACTGATGCTTTTGCGTTTGCTGGCGCGCGAATGGGCGTCGTTGTCGCTCAGCCCGTTATTGCGCTGGACGGGTAATTCAATCCTGATTGGCGGCATCGCGGCTTTTGTGGTGATTAGCCTCGCCTTGACTTTGCATGCGCGCGCGCGTCTGTCGAACGAGCCGTGGGCGATGCGCATTGAGCGCTTGCTGTCTTTTGGTTACGCGGTACCGGGAGCAGTGCTGGCGATTGGTGTTTTGCTGCCGTTGGCGTGGCTCGACAATCAGATGATTGAGGCGAGCAAACGATTCTTTGCATTCAATCCGGGTTTGCTGCTCACAGGTAGCGTGTTTGCGCTGGTTTACGCGTCGAGCATTCGCTTTTACGGCGTAGCGTCGAGCGGTGTCGCCGCCGCATACTCGCGCTTGCCGCGCCACGTCGATGACAGCGCACGGGTTTTGGGCGTCAGCGGTTGGGCGTTGTTTGTCCGCGTTCATTGGCCCTCGCTTAAGCCCGGTGCGCTCGCGGCAATGCTCTTGGTGTTCATCGATACGCTGAAAGAATTGCCCGCTACGCTCACGTTGCGGCCATTTAACTTCGACACATTAGCGACGCAAACTTATAACCTCGTGAAAGACGAGCGCCTTGGCGAGGCCGCACTACCTTCGCTCTTGCTTGTCGTGGCGAGCCTGCCTGCGATCGCGCTTCTGGCTCGCGTTCATCACAAACGAATTCAAACGAAAAACGCATGACCATCGCACGCACCAAAACCGACAAATCGCTCACCCAACTCAGCACCGTGCTCGGGGACATCACGCCCAAGCAGTTCATGGCGGCGCATTGGCAGAAGCGCTGGCGCTTGATGCGCGGCGCGGTGCCGGATTTCAAAGAGTTGGTGGATGTCAAAGCGTTATGGGCGCTGGCCGCGTCATCGAGCGTTGAGTCGCGCCTGATCATTCGCGACGGAAAAACCTGGAAGCTCGAAAGCGGCCCGTTCAGCAAAAAGCAGATCGCAGCGCTGCCTGAGCGCGGCTGGACGTTGCTGGTGCAAGGGCTCAACCTGCACGTGCCCGCTGCCGATGCGCTGCTGCGGCGGTTCAATTTTTTGCCTTACGCGCGACTCGATGACGTCATGGTGTCGCTCGCTGCGCCCGGTGGCGGCGTCGGCCCGCACTTTGATTCGTACGATGTGTTTTTGCTGCAAGGCATGGGCACGCGCCGCTGGCAACTGAGCGAGCAGAAGGATTTGTCACTCGATCCGGCTGCACCGCTAAAGATTCTCAAAAAACTGGTGCCCACCGAGACCTTCGAGCTGACTGCGGGTGACATGCTGTATTTGCCGCCACAAGTTGCGCATGACGGCGTGGCGATGCAGTCTGAAGGCTTCTGCACGACATATTCCATCGGCTTTCGTGCGCCGACACGTCAAGAAATCGCCGATGCGTTTCTCGATTGGCTGGGCGCAACGAGCGACATCGAGGGCCGCCTGGCTGATCCGGATTTGCCTGCGACTTTAACGCCCGCAAAAGTGCCTGCTAGTTATCAGCGCGAAGTGCTCGGCGCGATTGCCGAAATGCAGATTGATCGCGCTGCGATGAAGCAGTTTGCGGGTTGTTTTGCAACGGACGTCAAACCACAAATCGAATTTGATGCTCCGGAGCCACCGATGACGCGCGCGGCGTTTGCGAAAGCTTGCGTCAGCGCAAAGGGCGGCGGCGTGCGCCTTGCCGCAGCTGCGTTGTGTCTGTACGATGACGAATATCTGTTCATCAATGGCGAGGCGTTTGTGATTAAGGGCGATGGTTATTTTTGGCGTGCGTTGGCCGACGCTCGCGCACTGGCCGTTCCGTCGGCGGTGGCTCGCGAGACGATTGATGCGCTCTACGCGTGGTACTGCGACGGCTGGCTCAATTTGGTGGATGTTGTTGAGCCATGAGCACTGAGCAAAATCCTTCGGAAGCCAAGCCGTTGCCAACGCCCAATGTCGTGCGTTCGCTGCTGACTTGGGAAGACACGTCGCGTGCGCTGAATGATTTGATTGACCGAACCGAGCGCTCGCTCGACGTCTTTGATCATTCACTTGCGTTGCAGGATTGGGGGAGTCGAGCCCGCTGTGAAGCGCTACAACGCGCAGCTTTGATTCGTCACGTCAACGTGCGGATTCTGGTTGTTGACTCGCACGTTGTGTCCACGCAGGTGCCGCGACTGCTCACTTTGCTCAAGACAATTGGTCATCGCGTAACCATCGTCGTTAGCGACGCGCACGAGGTCCCGGAGTGCAGTTATGCTGTTGCAGACCGGCAACACTTTCTTTTTCGCCCCATTTCGGTGCAATCCCAAGGCACACTCAATTTTGTAAACCCAGCAAAATCAATGGGTTATGCTGATTCATTTCATGTACTTTGGGAACAAGGTGGTCAGCGTATTTTTCCGGAAGCGCTTGGCCTGTAAATCCAGCTATTTCCCATTTTCGGGTTTTCGATATACTTTCGGCCTCACTCAGTTCTATTCCGATTTCGCTCATCGGGGTGGTCTCCACTGAGGGAGATTCTCCTTAAGGCACACACATTCGTTAACGATTCACGTTGTAAGGAAACAAAAAATGAAGAAGTCACTCCTAGTCGCTGCGCTTATCGCAGTTAGTCTTGTCGCTTGCGGCAAAAAAGAAGAGCCAAAAGCTGCTGCACCTGCTGTAGTTGCTCCGGCTCCCGCTCCTGCCGCTGCTGCACCCACTCCAATGGATGCGGCTAAAGATGCGACAGCTACCGCTGTCGAAGCAACCAAAGATGCAGCAGCGAAAACCGCTGATGCCGCTAAGGATGCTGCTGGTAAAGCCGTAGATGCAACCTCAGCCGCTGCCAGCAAAACTGCTGACGCTGCCAAGGATGCTGCTGGCAAAGCCGTCGATGCTGCTAAAGAAGCAGCCAAAGACGTCAAAGACGCAGCCAAGGATGCCGTGAAGAAACCCTAATCGGTTTAGTTAACGCAACCTCTAAAAGCCGGTTTCATTTATGTGACCGGCTTTTTTTCGTCCGCGATTTGTGGCGCAACTAAGGCAGGTCTTTGCTCAGCCATTCACAAATAGCATGCAGCGAGTCAATGGTCTCGACACCCGAGGGCAATTCATGCGCATGAATGTGCGCCAGATCAGGCACCCAGTGCGCCCGTGCGCCCGCAGCAACGGCCGCGGTTAACCCCGGAAGCGAATCCTCGAACGCCCAACAATGCGCCGCGTCGACGCCGAGCTGGCTTGCGGCGTGAAGGTAGAGATCCGGCGCAGGTTTACCGTGGACAACGGCGTCACGCCCAACCACGACGTCAAAATTCGTGAGCAGACCGGCTTTTTCAAGCTTGTGACGGGCGAAATGAGTACCGGTTGAAGTAGCAACCGCACAGCGCAGACCCGCCCCTCTGACTGCCGCTAGCGCCTCAGCGACGCCCGATTTGACCGGCACGCCTTTGCTGATTCGCGCCTGATACTGCTTGTTCCACTCCTGCTGATACGCGTCGAATGGGAAATGCTCGCCGAACTCCGCGAGCATCATGCGACCAAGCGCATCGCTTCCAAGCCCAATCATGCGCAGTGCAACCGCCTCCGATATCGAATGACCGAGCAGTCGTGCGGTGACGAATGTGGCTTCTTGCGCCATGCGTTCGCTATCAATCAGCAGACCGTCCATGTCGAACAAAATCGCCGCTGGATGATCGCGGCGGCTAGCGACGGAGAGCAGCTTTTCGTTGGATGCACTATTTGACGGGGGCTGAACCGGAGAAATATTAGAAGTCGACCTCTGCACTTTTATCCCCATAGCCCCTTTTCAATCGTCATTTCACCGAAAAGTTGTTCAATCATTTCGCCTAAGTGATGGTGACCCATTCGAGTCCTCGATCTTGCGTCGCCACAAAAATATCATCCGCCGCGCCGCCCAAAGCCGTCGCAAACGCATTTTTTGCGAGATCCGCACGATTGTTCTCGCGACTCAAGTGCGCTGCCACAACACGCTGCAACCGGTTGCTCGCGATCCGCGCCAGAATTTCGGCCGAAGCGGCATTTGACAAATGCCCGTAGCGACCCGCGATTCGCTCCTTTAGTCGTGGCGGATACGATGAACGGTACAACAGGTCCTCGCAATGATTCGCCTCCAGAAACAGCGCATCACAATCAGAAAGTGAAGCTTCAATGTGTGGCGTCGTTTCGCCGACGTCGGTCAACACGCCAAGGCGACGTTGCCCATCCGTCAGTGTCATCTGTGCGGGTTCACGCGCATCATGTGGCACCGGAAATGGCAGCACCTCGATGTCGCCCACCAAAAATGCGTCGTGTGAATCAAACCCGCGCAATGTACAGCCATCCCAGCGTGATTCGGTGGCGCTCAATGTGCCGAACGTGAGCCACACCGGAATTCCGAAGCGCCGCGCAAACCGTGGTGCGCCGCCAACGTGATCTGCGTGCTCATGGGTGATGATGATGGCATCGATGCGCTCGGGCGCGAGACCCAGGCGCTGGCAGCGATTGACCGTTTCCCTGATGCCAAAACCACAGTCGATCATGACCGTGGTTTGCGCCACCTGCACGATTAAGGCATTGCCTTCACTTCCGCTTCCGAGACTGGCGAATCTCACGCGATCAACAAACTCGCCATCGCGTTCATGCGCCGAGCGGTACTACGGGTTAGCGCAGTTGCGCATGCAGCAACGTCACGATACGGGTGCCGATGGCGGTCGCGTCGGGCGTGCCCTTGCTGTCAAGCACGCGCACGTCGGTCTTGCCAGCAGTCTCTTTCACCGTGATCCGGTATTGCTCAGCCACTTCCTTGGTATCCGTCCGCCAGAATTTGAGCTTGTCGAGGATGCCAGGCTCATTGTTGGCGATGGTGTCCGGGTCGGCGTAGCGCACGAAGTACGTGCCCGCCGTCCGGTCACGATCCACCACAGTGAAGCCGACGCGATCCAGGGCCAGACCGACGCGGCGCCATGAACGATCAAAGGTGTCATTCATGGACAGGCTGGACACGCCGCCCACTCTTACGATTTGCGCCTGATCCACACGCGCCGCAGCCGCTGCTGGCGATACTGCAGCCTGAGCGATCTGAGCAGCTTCTTCTTTCGGCGCGCCCAGATACTGCATCATGCGATTTAAGATTTCGGCTTCGTACTCAGGCTCGGGCTTGCGCTGTTCGTAGCGAAAAATCGGCTGCGTGCTGGTGCCAATATTTTTCTCTTCAAGACCGCGATGGCTGATGTATATCTCGGTCGTGCCGTTGGCACCACGTTCCAGACGGGTACGATATTTATCGCGCGTGCCGCTGGAGTAAACCTGATCAAACACCTTGCCGATGGTGCGCCGAACAATGTCGTCCTGAATACGGGCGCGGTTTTCAGCCCAGTCGGTTTCCATAAGACCAATGCGCGAATCGTCAGACACCAGCGTCATGTTCATGCTTGCCCAAAATTCGCGAACTTTCGGGAAGTTCACTTCCGGCGTTCCAGGTACTACCAGCCAACGCTCGGTACCCGCGCGTTCTATGCGCATGCCCGACACGGCAGGCAATACGCCACCCGCACCTGACAAAACCGCGGCGCGATTGGCAGAATTCACGCCAGAAAGCGTGGCCGTTCCCGCGCGAAAACGCTCGTCATACTTCGGCGGCGTCAAATCCGGAGGCACTTCTAGCGATGGGCCCGACTGCGCAGATTTGTACTCGACGCGCTTGGCCTCAAACGGGCTGTACTCTGCAATCGTGCTGCAACCCCCGAGGGTCACGGCAACCGCAGCAAGCGAGGTGAGCGCAAACGTTGAAACTGATTTCATTCGTATTCCTGTTTCTAAAGACTTGGCGTATTTTTTAAATCGATGTTCAAAGAATCGCTGCGTGGCGCATTGCGGCTTCCAGCACCGGTTCAAATTTTGGCGTCAGCGGTGTCATCGGCAGGCGAGTGGTTGCACCACACTTACCCATGCGCGCCAGCACCCACTTCGGAGCAATCGGATTGGCCTCGACGAACAAATCAAGGTGCAACGGCAATAGCGTGTCGTTGATCGCACGGGCGGCAACGAAATCGCCCGCCAGCGCAACGCGGCAAAGATCTGCCATCGCTTTTGGGGCAACATTGGCGGTGACCGAAATCACACCATCACTTCCCATCGCCATCAGTGCCAGCGCAGAATCATCATTGCCACTGTAGACCGCAAACCGCTTGTCAAGTTTCCGCAATTGGCGAAGCAGCTCGCTGCCACGTCCGATGTCACCCGTAGCATCCTTGATGCCGACGATCCCAGGCACAACTGCCAACCGCATCGTCGTTGCCGTTGCCATATCAGCGACGGTACGACCGGGTACGTTGTATAGGATCATCGGCAGGTCAACCGCCTCAGCAATTGCTTTGAAATGCTGGTAAAGCCCCTCTTGTGTTGGCTTGTTGTAGTAGGGCACCACCGAGAGCGACGCATCCGCGCCGACCGACTTCGCATAGGCGGACAAACTTATCGCTTCACGCGTTGAATTGGCACCCGTGCCAGCAACAACCTTAATCCGACCCGCCGCATGCGCCACCGTCGTTTTAATCAGAAGCGCATGCTCGTCGACATCCACAGTAGGCGACTCGCCCGTCGTGCCGACGATCACAATTGCCGCTGTGCCGGACGCCACATGCCAGTCAATCAGGCGTTTCAGTGCATCGAGATCCAGCGCGCAGTCGGCATGCATGGGGGTAACGATGGCAACCAAACTGCCTTGAATTGGGGGCGATGCGTCAATGGGCATGGATGTGAACAAAAATCTGAGCTAACTTTGAATGTTAGCGCAGGGCGCATGCGCTCGACTCGGGGCTTGGATACCGGACGTTCGTGGTCTAAAATCGGGCGCATGGGGAAAAACAGACTTTCGACGCGCGTGCCGCTGCTGTTGGCGGGCTTTGTCTCGGCATCGCTTTCGGTGTCGGTACTCGCGGTACCTAGCGATCCGTCTAGTGTGCCCGGCCCGCTATCGCGGGCCGAAAAAACACTGCGCAATTTAAGTGACAGGGCAAAAGATTCCGCCGCCAACATCACGGGTTACGCCCTTGGATTAATCGGCGTCGACTACCGGTTCGGCGGCAACACGCCAGATCAGGGGCTCGATTGCAGCGGCTTGATCCGCTATGTGTTTCAGCAAGCTACCGGCATTTCTCTGCCACGCAGCGCCCGCGAACAGTCTCGCGTCGGTCAATCGGTCAAGCGGGACGATTTGCAGCCCGGTGATCTGGTCTTTTTCAACACACGCCGTTTTCAGTTTTCGCACGTGGGTCTCTACATCGGTGACAACCGGTTTATCCATGCTCCAAGCACCGGTGGCTCAGTAGAAGTGTCCAATCTGGATAACCGTTACTGGCAAAAAGCGTTCAACGGAGCTCGGCGAGTCGTCTCCGGACTGCCGGATCTGACCGCCCTGGTGGTTCAATCAGCACAGGCAGCCACCGTCAATCCGGCACCCGCTGAAAAAGCTTCGGCGCCGTCAACCACCCGCGACGTTAGCGAAAACTAAGGGCGCGCTAGCGCTCGCTTGCCTTCTTGAGGATATCGATGACGGGCTTGTGCTCTTCACGCACCGCCCAATCGTAGGCGGTTTCGCCCTTCTCGTTTTTCTGGGCTGCATCAGCGCCGTACTCAAGTAGCAGCTTCACGACATCGGTCTTGTTTCCGCGCGCTGCCATCATGAGCGGACTCGCACCAGTCGGGGACGATGCCATCGGATTCGCACCCTGATCGAGCAGGTATTTCGCGATGTCCGTATGACCGCTGACCGCCGCGTAGTGCAGCGCCGTCCAGCCTGTGCTGTTCACATCACCACCTTTATCGCGCAAATAACGCACCACCTTGTCGTGGCCATTTAATGCGGCGAGCATCAACGCCGTATCGCCCCATTTGTTGCGCATATTGACCTTTGCGCCAGCGTCAACCAATGTTTGAGCGCTTTGCAACAAGCCACCGCGTGCGGCAACCAGCAGCGCGGGATCACCTCGTTCGTCCACTACATCAGGTTTCACCCCTTTGAGCAACAAAGCGCGCACTTCGTTCGGACGATCAAGGTCAATCATCTTGAACAGATCGTTCGTGCCGGCGGCGATTTGGGAAAAAGCCACCGGTGACATAAACGAGGCGCACAACAGTGAAGCGCGCGAAAAAGTGCGGAGATATCGTGGAATCATGGGTTTACGCGAAACAGCGAGAAAAAATTTTGACTGGTGGCGCGGCCAACAGTTTCCACATCAATACCGCGCACCGCCGCAATGGCCGCAGCAACATGCGGCACAAACGACGGTTCATTGCGCTTGCCGCGATAGGGTACCGGCGCGAGATACGGAGAATCCGTCTCAATCAACATGCGCTCAAGGGGCACTCTCTGGGCGATATCGCGTAAATCTTTGGCGCTCTTGAAGCTGACAATGCCCGAAAACGATATGTGGAAACCCATATCCATCGCCGCGCTGGCAACGTCCCAGGTTTCAGTGAAGCAGTGCATCACACCACCCACCTCTTCGGCCCGCTCCTCACGCATGATCGCGAGCGTGTCATCAGAGGCGCTACGGGTATGAATCACCAGCGGCTTGCCGCATTCGCGGGCCGCGCGGATGTGCGTTCGGAACCGCTGTCTTTGCCACTCAAGATCGCCCTGCAATCGATAGTAGTCGAGCCCCGTTTCCCCGATCGCCTGCACCTTAGGATGTTGCGCACGGGTGAGCAAATCCGCAATCGTCGGCTCTTCAATATTTTCGTAATCGGGATGAACGCCGGCCGTCGCGTAAATGTTCGCGTGCTTATCGGACAGGGCAACGACCGACGGCCATTCAGGTAAGGTTACGCTGATACACATGGCATGCGAGACGTTCGCCACCCGCATGCGCTCAACCACCGCATCACCATCGTCGGCGAAATCGGAGAAATTAATATGGCAGTGGGAATCAACAAACACGGGCAGCAACCGGACAACGTGGCATCAAACTACATCGTGTGTGTGGGTCGCGAGGACGCAAGCAGCGCCCCAAGAATGCCTTCAATGCGGCGCTTGGCACCGCGCCCGGTGTCGTCTTTGGTGAATTGAACGCCAATGCCTTGTGCGCGCGCACCCTGAATACCGGGCGGCGTAATCCACGCCACTTTGCCCTGAACCGCGATGCGATTCGGATCATCCATCAGCGTGAGCAGCATAAAAACCTCGTCGCCTAGCTTGTAAGGACGCGTCGTCGGAATGAATATGCCACCGCCTTCAACCCAGGGGATGTATGCCGCATACAGTGCCGTGCGCTCACGAATGTTGAGCGAAAGAACGCCCGAGCGGACGCCACCGGGCGCACTACGAGCCGTACCGGTAATTGTCCCGTGGCCGGTAGGAGTTCCGAGACCGTCTGAATCACTCATGAATAGTTATTGCTCAAAATCCTGTGGCGTCGATGACTTAGCGACTAAAAAGCGCCCGATAATCCAGCAACAGCGCCTCACATTGCAGCCGCGCAGATAGCGTGGTATCAGGCAGATAACGCTTGCGTAACAACACCCGATGATAGCGGAGCGCTTCGGCCAGCGGTAGCGTCAAAGCCAATTGGTTCAAGGCGTCGGACTGATCCCTGTACACCGTTGGCAACAAATTGGCACGAGCACGCGCCCAATCGGACGTCCAGTCGGCCAGCCATTGCAGCAGATCTGCGAAACGTTCGCGCTTCTCGATCTTGCCCCCCCCCTCAACCCAAGCACCCCAGTGCAGCGTCGGGAATTGACCGGGACGGAGCAAATCGTGAATGAAGGCATCGTGCGCTGAGGTTCGCCCCGAATTGGCTAGCGCCGCTGCGGTCAGGGGTTCACCGCGTGTTCGCAGCAACAGCGCGTCAATGTCAACGCTAGAGACGCCCTGCTTGAGCATCCATGCACGCGCCTCCTCACCCGTAGGTCGCGGCAGCGTCATTCGGAGCGCCCTACTCCGGATCGTTGGCAAAAGCTGCTCCGCTTGCGACGTCACCAGCAACCAGCGCGTATTCGGAGGGGGCTCCTCCAGCGCCTTGAGTAGCGCATTGGCACTCTCACGAGCGAGCGCTGTGGCGGGATCAACAAGCAGCACTCGACCGCGCGAACCCGCAGCCGAGAGCTGCATGAAGTCGAGCGCCTCGCGCACCACATCAATCTTGATGGTGGGTAACTTAACCGTTTCGCCATCGCCGATATCCGGCAGCAACCGCCGAAAATCAGGATGCACATCACCAGCCAGCCAGCGACAACTCGGGCATTCGCCACACGCCATTTGATCTTGCGGATTCAGGCACAACAGCAACGCCGCAAGCGAAGCCGCCGCCTTTCCCGCACCGTCGCCCGCCCGACCAACAACCAACCAGGCATGATGATGCAACGACACCAGGTCATGCGAACGCGCAAGCCACTGTCGATGCCAAGGCAGCGGGGCAAACTCCATCGCTAGTCCGACGCCTTTAACAATTGCTGAGCGCACGCCAGCACCCGTGAGCGAACGGTGTCTTTCGATTGGTCACTCGACAAGACCTTGATGCGCTCAGGCTCCGCTTCAGCGCGCTGCAGATACGCCGTACGGACGCGATCGTGAAACTCTGCGGCTTCAGACTCAATGCGGTCCATGGCACCCCGCCGTGCCACGCGCTCCTGCGCGGCGTCGCGAGTCAAATCAAACAACAGCGTTAGATCGGGCGCGAAATCCGGATGCACCCAGTGCGCCAGTTCCGCAACCCGCTCAAAGCCGAGCCCGCGACCACCGCCCTGATACGCAAACGTCGCATCAGAAAAACGGTCACACAATACCCAGTCTCCCCGCTCCAACGCCGGCCAAACCACCCGCTCAAGATGTTCGCGACGCGCGGCAAACACAAGCAAAGCCTCGCTATGCGGACTCATCGCACGATCCAGAAACAGCGCCCGAATCGCTTCGCCAAGCTCCGTGCCACCGGGCTCACGCGTCATAACAACCGTTTTGCCACGTGCCGTCAGCAGAGCACGCACGGCGTCAATATGCGTGCTCTTGCCTGCGCCGTCGATGCCCTCAAACGTGATGAATTTGCCCCGCAACACAGTCATTACTTGCTCAATTGAAATTTCGCCACGGCTCGATTATGTTCTGCAAGGTTCTTCGAGAACTCGCTGGTGCCGTCGCCGCGCGCTACGAAGTAGAGGAATTCGCTACTTGGCGGCGCAACGGCAGCACGCAGCGACGCCCGGCCCGGAAGTGCGATCGGCGTCGGCGGCAGGCCATTTCGGGTGTAGGTGTTGTAGGGTGTGTCAGTTTGCAAATCAACTTTGCGCAAGTTGCCGTCAAATTTTTCACCCAATCCGTAAATTACCGTCGGATCGGTCTGCAAACGCATGCCAATGCGTAGCCGGTTCACAAACACTGAGCCCACGAGCGGTCGATCCGCGTCGCGCCCCGTTTCTTTTTCGATGATCGACGCCAAAATAAGCGCTTCATACGGTGATTTAAGCGGCGTGTCAGCGGAACGTTGTTCCCACGCGCGAGCCAGCTCTTCTTTCATCCGTTTGTGCATGAACTTTAAGAGCGAAAGCGCTGAACTTCCCGGTGCAACAAAGTAGGTATCAGGGAAAAAGTAGCCTTCCAATGCCGGTACGTCGTTACCAAGGGCCTGCTTAAGCTCCGCGCGCGGAGGTAGCGAATTCGCGGCAAACGTAGCCACCCCTTCGATTGGCACTGTCGAAAGCGATGCGTAGAGGTCAGACAGTCGCGAGCCTTCTACCGTCGTGATGGACAGGCGTTTGGCATCGCCGGATTCAAT
>CAJDUD010000012.1_pt1 | contig 26955 bp, 20 predicted proteins | sample 7390161 | NCBI WGS metagenome assembly CAJDUD01 (sample SAMEA7055664, study PRJEB34461) | soil metagenome | biome: terrestrial ecosystem; feature: Peninsula; material: soil | place: Antarctica | collected 2016
GGATTGGAGATGGTGCATCCGGTTTTCAAAAAGGCCGAGTCGGAAGCGTCAGCCGCCGATGCGAGCCATTCGCACGGATCCGCTGCCCGCCTGACGCCCGTCTATCCCAGCTCGGCAGGCGTGCCGCAGGCGGCAATTCGGACGCTGGTAACGAAAGCCCGCAAAGTTGCCGAGTGGCAGACCGACATGTTGCCGCGCGCCCTGACCGAAGCGCTCGATCTACCCCCGTGGCGCGCAGCGCTGGACGTGCTGCATGCACCGTCGAATGTGGAGTCGTTGATTGCGCTGGAGGCGCGCACACATCCAGCGTGGCGACGCATCAAATTTGATGAGCTACTTGCCCAGCAACTGTCCCTGCGCGATGCCAAGTCGTTGCGCTCCGAGGAAGCAGCGCCGATGCTGCATTCAACGGGCTTGATCACGACGCTGTTACGCCAGCGACTGCCCTTCAAACTCACTGCGCCGCAGGAGCGTGCACTGTCTGAGGCGCTGCATGACATGCAGCAAGGCGCTCCCATGACGCGTCTTCTGCAGGGCGACGTCGGCAGTGGCAAAACAGTGGTCGCCGCGCTTGCCGCGCTGGTCGCAGTGGAGGCCGGTTGGCAGGTGGCATTTATGGCGCCGACCGAGCTGCTGGCCGAGCAGCACTTCAACAAACTCTCGCACTGGCTTTCCGAGTTGCCCATCAAACTGACTTGGCTCACGGGTTCGCTACCTGCCGCTGAAATGCGTGAGGCGCATGCGGCATGTAAACGCGGTGAAGCAAATATCGTGATCGGCACGCACGCACTCTTTCAAAAGAAGGTTTCGTTTGCGCGATTGGGATTGGTGGTAGTCGACGAGCAGCATCGGTTTGGCGTTGAACAGCGCCTGCAATTGCGGCAACGTGGCCAGCAGGACAGTGAGCGACAGCCTGCACCACACACATTAATGATGAGCGCCACACCCATCCCGCGTTCACTCGCGATGAGCTACTACGCCGACCTCGACGTATCAGTCATCGACGAACTACCCGGCGGGCGGCAACCCATCGCAACGAAGCTCGTCAGTGACGCGCGTCGCGGCGAGATTGTGCGGCGCATTTATGAGGCTGCGCAACAGGGAGCGCAGGCCTACTGGGTGTGTCCGCTCATTGAAGAAAGCGAAAAACTCGCTGAGCAGATTGTGCAACTGCAAGACGCCACCGCGCTCCACGCAGACCTTGTCGCTCTGATGCCGAACGTGAAAGTGGAAATGCTGCACGGTCGCATGAAGGCCGATGAAAAGGCTGCCATCATGAAAGAGTTCACGGCGAACCGAATTCAGGTACTCGTCGCAACTACGGTGATTGAAGTCGGCGTCGATGTACCCAACGCGAGCTGGATGGTGATTGAGCATGCGGAGCGTTTTGGCCTGGCGCAACTGCATCAGCTCAGAGGTCGCGTGGGTCGTGGCAGCGTCGCGTCAACCTGCATTCTGATCTTCGCAGGCAAGCTCTCAGAAACCGCCAAGCAGCGCCTGAAAGTCATCTACGAAAACACCGACGGCTTCATCATCGCCCGCGAAGATTTACGCATTCGCGGCCCCGGTGAATTGCTCGGACCGAGGCAGTCGGGATTACCGTCGCTGCGCTACGCCAACATTGAGGAAGACATCGATCTGGTTGAGGCGGCGCGGGATGCGGCAACGAAACTTGAAAGCGATGCAGCGTTTAATCGGGCCGCATTTGTAGACCGCTGGATTAAGCATCGCGCGGAGTTTGCGAAAGCATAAATACTGGCTTCGGTACGCGAACATGCGCCGTGCCGCGGTCTCTGAACCGCAAACCTAGCGGGCGGACGCACCCAAACCGCCTAGAATTGAGCCAAATGTCCCTTTAGCCACGCTCGCCCGCTCCCTCACCCTTTCCGGGCGATAGCTGTGTTACGCGTGGCTTTTTTGTTTCTAGAGCCCCCATGAAAGACACTTTCCGCATCAAGCTTGAACAACTCTCGCGCCGTCAGGTCGAGGTGGAGAGCTTGCTGTCTGACCCGTCCGTGACCAATGACATGAATCGCTTTCGGGCGCTGTCGCGTGAGCGCAGCGACATCGAGCCGATCTCTGCATTGTTCGCGCAGTTTCAGGCGCGGGAGGCTGATTTGGCGGGTGCACAGGAGATGCTGGCCGATCCGGAAATGAAGGAGATGGCGCAGGAAGAAATTGATACGGCAAAGGCTGACATTGAGCGCATCGAAAAAGAATTGACGCTCGGCCTGCTGCCGAAAGACCCGGCCGACGAGCGCAATATATTTCTCGAAATTCGTGCAGGCACGGGCGGCGATGAGTCCGCGCTTTTCTCGGGCGATTTGCTGCGTATGTACACGCGGTTTGCCGAGCGGCAGCGCTGGCAGGTGGAGATCGTATCGGCGAGTGAGAGCGAGCTCGGCGGTTATCGCGAGGTGATTGCGCGAATCATTGGGCAGGGCGCGTACTCAAAACTGAAGTTTGAGTCGGGCACCCATCGCGTGCAGCGCGTGCCGGTGACCGAAGCGCAGGGGCGCATTCATACCAGCGCCTGCACGGTGGCGATCCTGCCCGAAGCCGACCCGGTGAAGGACATCACGATCAATCCATCGGACTTGCGCATCGACACCTTTCGCGCGTCCGGCGCCGGTGGACAACACATTAACAAGACCGATTCGGCGGTGCGCATCGTGCACATTCCGACCGGCGTGGTGGTGGAATGTCAGGATGGGCGTTCGCAACATCAAAACAAAGCGCGCGCGATGGAAGTGTTGGCGTCGAGATTGTTGGAGCGCGAGCGCGCGGCGGCGCACGCCAAAGAGGCGGGATTGCGCAAATCGCTGGTCGGTTCGGGGGATCGCAGCGAGCGCATTCGTACCTACAATTTTCCGCAGGGCCGGATGACCGATCACCGCATCAACCTGACGCTGTATAAGCTTGATTTCATTATGGACGGCGACATTGGTGACATGGTCGACGCGCTGATTTCCGAGCACCAAGCGGAGCAAATGTCTTTGATGGAAGGAGCGATTGCATGACAACGTTCAATCAAAAACTACAAGCTGCGTGGTCGAAATCACGCTCGCTCGTGTGCGTTGGGCTCGACCCGGAAAAAAAGCGTTTACCCGAGCGTCTATTCAATCGCCCTGACGCGATCTTTGCGTTTAACAAGGCGATTATTGACGCCACGTACGACATCGTTTGCGCGTACAAACCGCAGTTTGCGCACTATGCGGCGATTGCAGCCGAAGACCAGCTCGCGGCGACGATTGACTACATCCATGACCGCTACCCCAATGTACCGGTGATCCTCGACGCCAAGCGCGGCGACGTCGGCAGCACGGCCGAGTTCTACGCGGTGGAGGCGTTCGAGCGCTATCGCGCTGATGCGGTGACGGTGAACCCGTACCTCGGGGGCGATTCGATTGCGCCGTTTACGAAATACGCCGACAAGGGCGTGATCCTCTTGTGTCGCACCTCAAACGCCGGTGGCGCGGATTTGCAGGAACAGTTGATCGACGGCGAGCCGTTGTATCTTCGCGTGGCGAAACTGGCGGCGCAGCAGTGGAACGCGAATGGGAACATTAGCCTCGTGGTCGGCGCGACGGTGCCGCAGGTGATTGCTGATGTGCGCAAAGTGGTGGGCGATATGCCGCTCCTCGTACCCGGCGTTGGCGCGCAGGGCGGTGACATGAAGACAACCGTTGCCGTCGGTCGCGACAGCAAAGGGGCGGGCCTGATCATCAACGCATCGCGCTCGGTGATTTATGCGAGTGGCGGGGAGGATTTTGCGCATGCGGCGCGCGGCGTTGTTGAGCAGATGATTGAAGATGGTGCGATGCCTTGAGGCTGACTTTGATAATGTCAGCTTTTCGGTAGAACGACTACTACATAGGGGCTAAGTCGCCATTTGTATTGAAGTCGACTTTAATCATTTTAGACTGATAGCCCCGGAGCAATAGCGCTTTGATCAAAAAGCTATCGGTATCGGAAAATGAAAAACATCATCGCTGAATACGTTCGTCCGTCGTGAATATCCGCGAACTCATGGCCTCGCTGGCCACGCTGCAGGTGCCGCGAGCCGAAGTTCGCATGCTTGTGAGGCACGTTTTGGAGCGCAGCAGCGCCTGGCTCGTGACTCACGACGATGAAGCCCTTTCACACAACGATCAAGCGCAGATTACGGATTTGGCAGCGCGACGCGATGCAGGCGAACCGATGGCCTATTTGCTGGGTGAGCGCGATTTTTACGGTCGAACCTTTCGCTGCTCACCCGCTGCGTTGATTCCGCGCCCGGAGACGGAGCACCTCGTGGAGCATGTGCTCGCACTCGCCGAAACCTACGATTTGACTAAAATTTTGGACGTTGGCACGGGGACTGGCTGCATCGCTATTACGCTCGCTTTGGAGCGCCCGAACGCTCACGTGACCGCGCTTGATATAGCGCCCGACGCGCTGGCGCTGGCCCGCAAAAACGCAACGGTACTCGGTGCGCACAACGTCGAATTTACTCAAAGCGACTGGTTTAGCGCCGTCGCCGCCGACACAAAGTTCGACTTGATCGTCAGCAATCCGCCGTACATCGTACCCGGCGATCATCACCTCACAGAGGGCGATCTTCGTTTCGAACCGAGCATTGCGCTGGCCGATGCGCTCGATGGCCTCGAGAGTTACCGCCAACTCGCAACCGGCGCGATGAATCATCTGAAAGCGGGCGGCTGGTTGGTAGTCGAGCATGGTTACGATCAGGGTGAATCAGTTCCAGCGCTCATGCGTGAAAAAGCCTTCGAAAAAGTGAGCGCCTACTTCGATCTAGCCGGTCACCCTCGTGTGACGGCAGCACGTAAGCCGTAATAGGACTAGCCCGAACAAACTTGATCGATTGCAGTTCATAATGTCGCCAGCATTTTCTGCTGTTGTTTTATTTAGGATGTTTCGATGTTGCAAGAGTCAAATTTAGCCGCCGCGCAATCAGAGATTGATGCGCTGGTGCCAGAGACCAAATTAAACCGTCGTGGCTTTATCGTCACCACGCTTGGCGCTGGCTTTGCCGCGTCGGTGTTGCCGGTGTCAGCGCAAACCATCACGACCAGCGCCGATGGCTTGGTCGCGGGCGAAGTCAAAGTGCCGACCAAAGACGGCGACATGGTCGCGTATCGCGCGATGCCTGCCACCGGTTCAAATTTTCCCGTTGTGCTTGTTGTTCAGGAAATTTTTGGTGTGCATGAGCACATCAAGGATGTTTGCCGTCGCTTCGCCAAGCTCGGTTACTTTGCGATTGCTGGTGAGCTATACGCACGACAAGGCGATGTTTCGAAGATGACCGATATTCCGAAAATCATCTCGGAGGTGGTTAACAAAGTGCCGGATTCACAGGTAATGTCGGATCTCGATGCTTGCGTCGCGTTCGCCAAAGCGTCGGGCAAAGCCAACACCAAAAAACTCGCGATCACAGGCTTCTGCTGGGGCGGTCGCATCACCTGGCTCTACGCCGCACACAACCAAAATGTCAAGGCAGGCGGCGCATGGTACGGGCGTCTCGTCGGTCCGACCAACGCGATGAACCCGAAAAACCCGATTGATCTCGTCGCCAAAATCAACGCAAAAGTGCTCGGACTCTACGGCGCCGCCGACTCGGGTATTTCGCTAGAAAGCGTCGAGCAGATGCGCGCCGCGCTCAAAGCGGCGGGCAAGGACAGCCCAATCATCACCTACCCGGACACGCCTCACGCGTTTAATGCCGACTATCGTCCGAGCTATCGCAAGGCGGCCGCAGAAGATGCCTGGGGAAAATTGATTGCCTGGTTTAAAGCCAACGGTGTCGCCTGATCGGCAATCGTAGAACGCGGTGCTCGCGGGCACCGCGAGCTAGCTGTTGCGCTAGCTCAACTCGTTTGGTTTAACCCAAACCCAGTCCGAGCCCTCGCTCACCACGTCGCTCGCTTCGTAGCGACGTTGAGAGCCTTGCACTTCGTAGGTGACGCCCGCCTGATAGTCCGCAGCGCTCATGATCCATGACGCTCCCAGGATCGGACGCCCAAAAAATGCGCTTCGCAGCCGAATGGCCTTGAACGTTGCACTGGCCACCATGGTGGCTGCGTTATCGCGATAGAGGCCATGGCGGGATCGCAGGGTGCGCAACTCAACTGTGTCGACCTCACGCGAAAGCACCTGAAGGCCGATTTCAATGTGGCCAGCTGGCAGTTTAAGCAGACGCACGATGGTTGCGACTTGCCAGCCGGCGGCTGGCGCTTCCTCAGTCACCGCGACAATGTCACGCAACCGTAATCGCTGCGTCGACGTGTTCGGAACCACGCAGCGAAAACCCGTGTCGCTGCGGTCGCGCAAATGCCAAAACTGCAAATTCAAACGCGCAGCCTCAGGCGGCAAATCGCGCCGCAGCCGCTTCATGGTGGAATCTTTAAGCAGCCCCAGCGTTTCGATTTCAAGGGTATCGGCGTAGTCATAGCTATCGCCTTCAAGGCTGCCAGCCAACATACCCGGTTCGAACGAAATCGCCGTAGCTACTTTACCGACACTGTAGGTTGCAGCCACGCGACCGTGATCGTCATTGCGCGCGCTCGCCCGCGTCAGCGGCTTGAATTCGGGGTCAATCCGCAACACCGCACTGCGTAGTGAGAGCAGCGGATTTTGCGACAGCGATCCGCCAAGCGTCACATTACGACCACCGTCTTCGGATTCCACCTGATCGAGCCAAGCCAACGCGCGTGCATGAATGGGCGTCGTGTCACAGTACAAATATTGCCCGCCCTGCGGCACGGAATGCCGTGGCACTAGCCCATCCGAGCCCGCCAGATTGATAGCAAAGCCACTCTCGTTCGCTGGACGCGCAGTGAGCTTGAGATCATGGGTGAATTCTTCAATCTTCTTGTACAGCGCGTTGATCTGCGAGGGTGTGTAGCCACCCGCATTACCCAGCCGCAATAGCGCCAGCGCAGCAAACGCCCGCGCCGGATAGCTCGTCTGCCCACTTGCCGGGTCGGCAACGACCACGTGATCCACGCCGAGATCGCAGGCTTTGCGAAACACCTGATGCGTCTCGACCCAGATCGCGGGAATCCACTCTTCGTGCCGATACAACCGGTAGCGATAGGCCATCGCACGGAAGTAGAAGAAGCGAATCGCCACTCGCGCAAATTCCGAAGCTGAACGGCCCGCCACGGACGCCGTCTCGCGCATCAAAATTAACCGGTACGCGTCGGCAAAGCGCATCGCCCAGTCGTAGCCGGTATCCCACAAGCGCTCACGCAACGAATGCGATTGCAGCGACGCTGCCAGATAATCGCGCTCCAGGCGAATGGTCATCGCCTCAGTCCGCACGTCGAGTTCAAACAGCGGAACTGGATTTAATGCCTCCTGACTTTCGGCGTCACTATGGAACGACCGCAAGACGGCGCACACCGCATCTGACGCGCTAAAAATGTCATGATCCAGCGCTGCGACAAACTTTCTCGCACCACTGGCTGAACCCAGTGGGCGCGAATCGGTCAAATTTGTAAGCCAGCGGAGCATGTTTTCCGGTCTTTTTGAGCTTTCGCTCGCGCGATTGCAGTTGTTATCAAATCGTAGAATACCGCTCCATCCCTGCTGCGGCAAGCAAAAGCGGGCAACCCGCCACCACGGGCGGTTCTTCCTTCATCAATTGTCGCGATTTTTCACCTCGCTATGGATATCTTGTCATGAATATGGTTAAACCTTCAGTCATCGCAGCCGCCGTCCTTTTTACGTTCCTGAGCGGTGGCGCGATGGCGCAAACCGCCGCTACTGCGTCGCCAGCCTCAACTATGGGCGCGCCCGCAGCGCTCAAACTGATCGACCGCAAGGTCGGCGATGGCGCGCTGGCCGAAACTGGCTCCCCCGTCAATGTCCACTACACCGGCTATCTCTGGAACGCCACTGCACCCGACAATAAAGGCGCCAAGTTTGATTCCTCGATTGACCGCAAAGTGCCGTTTGGCTTCATCCTCGGCGCAGGTCGTGTGATCAAGGGCTGGGACGAAGGCGTCGTTGGCATGAAAGTCGGCGGTCAGCGCACGCTGATCATTCCACCGGACAAGGGTTATGGCGACCGCGGCGCGGGCGGAGCGATTCCTCCGAACGCCACGCTCGTATTCGACGTCGAGCTGATCTCTGTCATCGGTAAAACCGTGAACGCGTCCGGCGAGCCGTCGGCCTACGTCCCAGCTGCAAAAAAATAGGCGCTTAAAAATATGAAAAATCCAGGCGCTGTTGCCATTCATCGCGCAGATTATCGCGCCCCGGCGTTCTGGATTGATCGCGTCGATTTACAGTTTGACCTCGATGCCACCAACACGCGCGTGAGCTCCCTGCTCGCTCTGCGGCGCAACGCGCAACCGGGTGCCAGCGAGATATTGGTGCTCAATGGCGATGGCCTGACGCTTGAGTCAATCTTGCATAACGGGCATGCGTTGTCTGCTGCAGACTATCGTCTCGAATCGGATCGCCTGATGATCAATGCCAGCGCGTTGGCCTACGCGGGCGATACGAGCACGCTCAGCATCGTCACCCGATTTGATCCGACGGCCAACCTTGCGCTGGAAGGGCTCTACGTCACGAACGGCACTTTCTGCACCCAATGCGAAGCAGAAGGATTTCGGCGCATCACTTACTTCCCGGATCGCCCGGACGTTTTGTCGGAATATCGCGTCACAATTCACGCGGACAAAGCGCAATTCCCGGTGCTGCTCTCGAACGGCAATCTCGTCTCTGAAGCAGCACTTGACGATGGTCGCCATGAAGCTGTCTGGCACGACCCTCACAAAAAGCCATCGTATCTGTTCGCGCTGGTTGCCGGAAAAATCGACAGGCTGACCGATCGTTTCGCCACCGCGTCAGGGCGTGACGTATTGCTCGAAATTTACTCGACAACAGCAAACCTGCCGCGCTGCGAGTGGGCGATGGAATGTCTCAAAGCCGCGATGCGCTGGGACGAAGCAGCCTATGGCCGCGAGTACGATCTTGATCGCTTCATGATCTACGCGGCGGATGATTTCAACATGGGTGCGATGGAAAACAAAGGGTTGAATATTTTCAACTCACGTTTCTTGCTAGCCGATAAAGACACCGCAACTGACGTCGATTTTCAGGTGGTCGACGCGATCGTAGCGCACGAATACTTTCACAACTGGAGCGGTAATCGCGTTACCTGCCGCGACTGGTTTCAGCTCTCGTTGAAGGAAGGCTTCACCGTCTTCCGCGAGCAGCAATATTCAGCATTTCGCGGCTCCCCCGCCGTTGTTCGCATCGAAGAAACAGCTTTCATGCAGTCGCGCCAGTTCGCACAGGACGCCGGTCCAATGGCGCATCCGATTCGACCCGACGAGTACGAGGCCATTGACAATTTCTATACGGTTACCGTGTATGAAAAGGGTGCCGAAGTCATCCGCATGTTGCACACACTGCTCGGTGCCGAAGCGTACAGAAAAGGCACTGATCTTTATTTCGCGCGACACGATGGTACCGCGGCCACCTGTGATGATTTTGTGGCCGCCATGGAAGCTGCGAGCGGCGCTGATCTCACGCAGTTCAAGCGCTGGTACAGCCAGGCGGGCACGCCAACCATCAAAGTCTCCGACGCCTTCGACGCCACGCTCAAGCGTTACTCGATGACTGTTGAGCAATCTGTTCCCGCTACGCCCGGACAGCCCAGCAAATTGCCGACGGTTATTCCGTTGTCGATGGCGCTAGTGCAGAGCGACGGATCGGTGTCGCACGCACAGGTGCTGAGCGTGACCGAAGCGCGGCAGACCTTTCACTTCGATGGCATCGAGAGCAAACCCTTTCCATCGCTGCTGCGTGGCTTCTCAGCGCCGGTGAAAGTGTCGTTTGCATACGCAGATGATGAACTTGTAACGCTGGTTGCGAAAGACAGTGACGGCGTAGTTCGATGGCAAGCGCTGCGCGAGCTTTTCTTCCGTGCGTTTAATAGTGCGCAGCCGGGAGGGGCACCCGCGCTGCATCAAGCCGTCAACGCGCTGCTCGCTGATCGTCAGACCGACCCCGCATTGATCGCGCAAATGCTCACGCTTCCGAGCCACGCCGAGCTCGCGGACCGTGAGCCAGTGATAGATGCGCTGGCGATTGCTGACGCACGAGACGCGGTGATGATGGGCCTCGCGACTGCTAATTTTGCCGCGATGATTGGCCGATATGGCGTTGAGCGCGCTGCGTTGGCTGACGCCCCCTACTCAATGCACGCCGACGCGGTGGCGCATCGCTCGCTGGCCAACACCCTGCTGGCGTTGATCAACGTGACGGGTAGTGAAGCGGGTCAGGCGCTGGCGCTCATCGCATGGACTGACGCTGATAATTTGACCGACGTGATGGGAGCGATGGCTGCGCTGCGCGATCAGCCTTGCGCTGCGCGGGACACGATGTTCAGCGCGTTTCACGACCGCTGGTTAAACGATTTGTCGATGTTGAATCGCTGGTTCCAGATGGAAGCGGGCGCGACGCGGCCCGAAGGCGCGGCACTCGCACGGGTTCGCGAACTTCTGACGCATCCGAAATTTGATGGCAAAAATCCGAATCGCGTTCGCGCGGTTGTTTATGCGTTCGCAGATCATAACTGGCGGGGGTTTCACGCGGCTGACGGTGGGGGATACGCCTTCATTGCCGAGCAAATTCTGCGCTATGACGCGCAGAATCCGTCGCTTGCTGCGCGATTCTGCGACCCATTTTTGCGCTGGCACAAGTGCGCTGAGCCGCAACGCGGATTGCAAAAGGCGCAGCTCGAAAAGCTCGTCGCACTCACCTCGCTATCGCCAAATGTGCGCGAGTTGATTGAGAAGGCGTTGAAGGCGGGCACCGCCGCAGCATAGCCCTGGAACCACAGGTGCGCCAGCATCTGCGAAACATCTTCTGCGTCCGTCATTGCTGCGACCTAAAATCCGGGAATGAGCACTAAAGCCTACCCCTCCATCCGCATGCGCCGACTGCGTCGTGATGCGTTCAGCCGCAATATGGTTCGCGAGACGTCGCTGTCGGCCGCTAACCTGATCTGGCCTGTGTTCGTCATCGAGGGTGAGCAACGCACACAAGCGATTGCCTCGATGCCCGGCGTTGAGCGCGTCTCGATCGACATTCTGATCGAGCGTGCGCGCGAGGCGGCATCACTCGGGGTCGGCGCTATCGCCTTATTCCCCGTCATAGAGTCGGCCAAAACGCCGTTCGCCGAGGAGGCCTACAACGACAACGGACTCGTACCGCGAGCGGTGCGCGCGCTGAAAGCGGCTGTGCCCGATATCGGCATCATCACCGACGTCGCGCTCGATCCGTACACCTCGCACGGGCAGGACGGCATCATGGACGAAACCGGCTATTTGATCAACGACGAAACCGTCGCGGTGCTTGTAAAGCAGGCCTTGACCCACGCCAAAGCTGGCGCAGATTTTGTGGCACCTTCGGACATGATGGATGGCCGCGTCGGCGCGATTCGACAGGGCCTCGACGGCGCTGGCTTTATCCAGACCAAAATCATCGCGTATAGCGCTAAATTCGCGAGTGCCTTTTACGGCCCGTTCCGTGATGCGGTCGGTTCTGCAGGCAACCTCGGCAAGAGCAGCAAAGAGACGTACCAGCTTGATTTCGCCAACAGCGACGAGGCGATCCGCGAATGCGCGCTCGATGTTGAAGAAGGCGCAGACATGCTGATGGTGAAACCGGGCTTGCCGTATCTCGACGTTCTTGCGCGAGTCCGTGACGAGTTCAAAATGCCGGTCGCCGTCTATCAGGTGAGTGGCGAATTTGCGATGCTCAAAGCTGCGTCCGCCAACGGCTGGCTCGACTATAAAAAGTGTCTGATGGAAACGCTTATTTGTTTCCGCCGCGCGGGGGCTTCAGCGATTTTGACGTATGGCGCTATGGATGCCGCGCGCTGGATGAAGGGCGAGTCATAAGCCGTTTTTTAACGCAGCCCCCGTCGCCGCTGATTAGCTGAGCGTATTGGCCTGAAAAAACCGCAACATTTCTCTCGTTGCGTTGGGGCCTTTGGTGTCCGTATAAGAACCTTTCGCGCTGCCGCCTGACCATGCGTGACCGGCGCCTTGCACCGTCCAGTGCTCAGCCACGACCCGCCCGTCCGCCGCATACACGTTGCGCGTAAAACTTCGTCCATTGTCGGTTCCGGACTCAACGGTGACAGCGGCGCTTCCCGCACTTGCCCGCACTGCCTGTTCCCCGTTAACGGGGTGAACCGTGCCATCTTTTTCGCCGTGAAAGACAATCGTTGGCACCGCTTTTCCGGTGGGTTTCGACCCTGTGGACGCGCCACTTTTCATTGCGGAGAACGCAGAATTCACATCTTTAGCGGCGCCGACTGCGAGACCAGAATGCACGCCGACTGCGGCGAAAATATCCGGGTAGGCTTCACCCAGAATCGCAGACATCGCACCGCCGGCCGACAAGCCCGCAACGTACACGCGCTGCGGGTCAACCGGATAGCGCTTGATGATGTCGCGCGTCATGTCGGCAAGCAACGCGGGCTCTCCCAAATCGCGCTGTTGATGGCTGCGCTTAAACCAGTTCCAGCAACGCGACTGATTCGCCTGCGAATTCTGCGCCGGATAGAGCACCAAAAATCCCTCGCCAGACGCCAGCGCCGCTTCGTTCATGCCGGTACCGAGCGCGAAGTCGTCCGGGCTTTGCGTGCAGCCATGCAACATCACGACCAGCGGCAGCCGTTTACCGGTGCCAACTGTGAGTCCGACCGATTGCGGAGGGACGAACAATTTGTACTCACGTGAATCGGACGCAAGCGCGTGTCGACCGTCCACAAACTGTCCAGTTCGTGGCGCGTCCTTGGGTTCGTGCGTTGAATCAGGGTTCGCCAGCGTCGGTTCGTCGACGCGGCGAGCTGTGCCCTGGATAACGTTGGTGTCGTCTGCATCGTCCGCTCCAGGCGAGCTGGATTGGGCAGGCATCGCACCGCGCATCGCCGTCTGAATGGCTTCAGTGGCAGCGCGCAAATCGCCCGACTGAGTAAGTCGGGTCGCGTCGGCCATCAGGCGTTGGAAAGGGGTGTTCATCATAGTTCTCGGTGAAATTGGGCACGATAGGATGCGTTAGCGAATGCGGGTAGCCAAAGCGGCTTTTACTTCGGGGCTGGCGTGCAATGCACCAAGTACAACAACCGATTCGATGGCAGCAAGCGCTAACTCTGGCGTCACGTCTGCGGCGATAGAGGCAAGGCCAAGTACACGAATTTGCAGCGTTTGGCCCGCCGCCAGTGCTGCTCGCAACTCGTCGGCGCTGATTTGCTGAATGCCGAGCACCAGCGTTTTGCGCGCGACCGCCTGCTTCACCACATCGGCGTGGCAGGCGATCTGGTTGCGGATCGCAGTGCGGATGAGGTCGGTGCGGTTGGCGTAAAAGCCCTCCTGCACCAGCAAATCAATCTGGCCGAGATCCACGTAACCGAGGTTAATGGTGATTTTTTCGTCAGGCGGTTTGGTCGCAGTGACGATGGAAGTTTTGCTTCTTGGTGGCATGAACGAACTATAGCATCCATCCTTTAAACATCCAAGTGGATGTTTAATTCAGTTTTCTAAATTATTCACTACACAGATTTGCGATGTAAGCGCGAACAGCATTCTCGCTAAATTGCTGTTGTATATGGGCTAAAGCTTCAAATCTGCGATTGTCGACTTTTCTAATAATTCGGTCTTAGCCCCTGATCTGCGGACTTTTCAGAGTAAAGCTGAACTCTTGTCACAGCGCCACTGATACCCAAAACACGAACGAAATCGCCTACACCTAGAGCACACTTTCTAGCGCAAACACTTGGTGTTACGCCAATTTCGTGCAAAATCGAACAATTGTTTGAATCGGTCGATTAAACCGACTTGGAAGGCGTAAATGTCGTTCGAAATACTCAACACCACCCATTTCCCCGCACTCAAAATTCGTGAGCGCGAGCCGCGCAACGAGGGTCGTGCCGCGACCAAAACGCGCATTCTCGCGGCGACTGAAAAGCTCTTCATCATCCACGGCTTTGACGCCACCAGCCTGCGCGCGATCACGACCGAGGCGGGCGTGAATCTCGCCGCCGTGAACTATCACTTCGGCAGCAAGGAAGAGCTGTTCGCTCTGGTGCTGACCAACCGTCTCGACACGCTGAATCTGGAGCGCGTGCGGCTGCTCGACGCGCTGGAAGCGAAGGGCTTCGACACCGTGAACACCGTCGAGCAATTGATCGCCACTATGTTCCTTCCGGCGCTACGCCTCGCGCGCAGCGCCGAGCGTGGCGGCGATGACTTCCTCAAATTTTTGGGCCGTGCTTACGCCGATCCGTCGGTGTTTGTGCGTGACTTGCTGGCCGAGCGCTACGCCGCGCAGAACGCACGATTTGTTCATGCATTCGCCAAGGCATTGCCAGAGCTCGCCGCCCAAGATTTGTCGATGCGTCTGCATTTCATGCTCGACGCGATTTCCTCGACACTCGCCTCTGAGGACGCGCGCAAACTGATGAGCGGGCTCGCCGCAACCAGCGGCAGCGCTGTGGATGAAGACGCCGCAGTGCTTGGTCACCTCGCCCCCTTTCTCGCAGGCAGCCTGCGCGCCAAAGTCAATCAGTCGAGCCAGCAGGACGCGATTCGTAGCGTTCTGGCATTCGCTTAATTCCATTTTTTGAAAAGGTATCGCTATGGCATCCGCCCTTCGTGAACCCATCTATGTTGTCGACGGCGCACGCACGCCGTTCCTGAAAGCGCGCAACGCGCCGGGGCCGTTTTCGGCCTCCGACCTGTCCGTCGCGGCCGGTCGTGCGCTGATTTCGCGTTTGCCGATTGAACCTACCCAATTCGACGAGGTAATTCTTGGTTGCGCCAATCCTTCGCCGGACGAAGTGAACATCGGGCGCTACGTGGCGATGCGTCTCGGCTGCGGCGACAAAGTCACCGGCTGGACCGTAATGAGGAACTGTGCGAGCGGCATGCAGGCGCTCGATTCCGCCATCAACAACATGCTCGCGGGTCGCTCGGAGCTGGTGTTGGCAGGTGGCACGGACGCGTTGTCGCATGCACCGCTGTTGTACTCGAAGCAGATGGTGCTCTGGTTTGCTGCGCTCGCCAGCGCAAAGACGATGGGCCAAAAGATCGGCACCTTTGCCAAGCTCTCTCCGGCCGCATTGCTCTCGCCCGTCATCGCATTGATGAAAGGCCTCACCGATCCAAAGGTCGGTTTGCTGATGGGCCAAACTGCCGAGAACATCGCGTTCCGATTTGGCATCACACGAACTCAGATGGACGCGTTTGCCGCCGAAAGTCACAAGCGCGTGCTCGCAGCACAGGCCGCTGGCAACTACAAAGGCGAAGTGATCCCGCTGATCGATAGCAAGGGCAATGTCTACAACGATGACGACGGCGCGCGCACCGATTCCACGCCCGAAAAGCTCGCCAAACTCAAACCCTTCTTCGACAAAAAATACGGCAATGTCACGGCGGGCAACAGCTCACAAATCACCGACGGTGGCGTGTGGCTTGTGCTCGCAACGAAAGCCGCGGTAGAGAAACACAACCTCCCCGTGCTCGGCAAAATCGTCGACACACAATGGGCGGGCTGCGATCCGGCGCAGATGGGACTTGGCCCTGTGTACGCATCGACACCAATTCTTAAGCGCAACGGACTCACGCTGAACGATCTCGACACCATCGAAATCAATGAGGCATTTGCCGCGCAAGTGCTCGCCTGCAAAGCCGCGTGGGAAGACGACAAATTCTGCAAGGAAGAGCTCGGTCTCGACGGCGCGATGGGTTCGATTGACATGAACAAATTGAACGTCGACGGCGGCGCGGTGGCGCTGGGGCATCCCGTCGGCGCTTCCGGTGCACGCATCGTATTGCATGCCCTCAACGTACTCAAACGTACCGGCGGCAAACGTGCTTTGGCGACCATCTGCATCGGCGGTGGGCAAGGCGGCGCAATGTTGGTGGAGGCAGCGTAATGGAATATCAAAACTTCAAACTCAAAACCGACGAAAACGGGATTACCTGGGTCGGCATTGATGTCGCGGACACGAACGTCAACACGATGGGCACGCCGGTGCTCGATGAATTCGATGCATTGCTCGATCAGTTCGGTAAAGAAACACCGAAAGCCGTTGTTTTCCATTCGTTGAAATCATCGGGTTTCATCGCTGGCGCGAACATTCAGGAATTCGAAGCGATTGGCCAAACCAATGACGTCGCAGCCGCCAAAAAACTTATAGAGCGCGGCTACGATCTGTATGAACGCCTCGCAGCTGTGAAGTACCCAACGCTCGCGTTGATCAAAGGCTTCTGCATGGGCGGCGGGCTAGAGCTGGCGATGGCCTGCCGCTACCGCGTCGCGGTTGATGAACCGAGCACTCGTATGGGCTTGCCTGAGGTGATGCTCGGAATTCTTCCGGCATGGGGTGGCGTGAAACGCCTGCCGCAATTGATCGGCGCGCCAGCCGCATTCGATCTCATGCTATCCGGCAAAACGGTCGACGCGAAGAAAGCGAAAAAACTCGGACTCGTCGATGAAGCCGTGCCACCGCGCATCGTCGGCAACACAGTGACAGGCGTGCTCAAAGCGCTGCCCGCACCGCGTAGCTTGAGCTTCGTTCAGAATCTGATGACCAACGGTTTCCTGCGCGGTTACGTCGCATCGCAAGCCAACAAGCAGGTCGCCAAACGCGCGCGCCCTGAGCACTATCCCGCGCCTTACGCGATCATCGAACTCTGGCAAAAGTACAACGGTGACGTGCACAAGCCAAGCGCGACGGATTCCTGCTCGATGCAGGCGCTGCTCTCGCATTCCACCGCAAAGAACCTGATCCGCGTATTCAGCTTGCGTGAAAAACTCAAGGCGCAGGCGAAAGGCATTGATTTCAAGGCGATGCACGTTCACGTCGTCGGCGCGGGCGTCATGGGCGGCGACATTGCTGCCTGGTGTGCGCTACGCGGCATTAACGTGACTCTGCAAGACCTGGACGCGTCAAAGATCGCACCGGCCATCAAGCGCGCGGCGGACCTGTACAAAAAGCGACTGCGTGACGAACGCCGTATTCGCGACGCGATGGATCGTCTGCAACCGGACATTACGGGCGACGGCGCGAGGAAGGCCGATATCATCATCGAAGCCATTGTTGAGAACCTCGCTGTCAAGCAAAAAGTCTTCGCGCAGCTCGAAGCAAAAGCGAAGCCCGACGCTGTGCTCGCCACCAACACCTCAAGCATTCCGCTTGAACAAATCGCAACCGCACTGAAAGATCCGTCACGTCTGGTCGGCATCCACTTCTTCAATCCCGTCGCACAGATGATGCTCGTAGAAGTTATCAGCGGCATGCAAACCAACCCCGAGACGGCGCGCAAAGCCATCGCTTTCGTCGATCAGATCGACAAGCTACCGCTAGTCTGCAAGAGCGCGCCTGGCTTTTGGGTGAACCGTATTCTCGCGCCGTATCTGACCGAAGCGATGCGTTGCCTCGATGAAGGCATCACGCCAGAAACACTCGACGAAGCCGCGCTGCAATTCGGCATGCCGATGGGGCCAGTGGAGCTTGCGGATGTAGTGGGACTTGACGTCTGCGCCGCAGTCGGTCAGGTCGTTGGCGGAGAAGAAGCGCTAAAGAATGCACCAAAGAAACTAGCCGCAAAGCTCGAAGCAAAGGAACTCGGCAAAAAGACCGGTAAAGGTTTTTACGTTTGGGTCAATGGCAAAGCACAAAAAGGCGCTGCCGGCGCGGTTCCGGCGGGGCTCATTGATCGCCTCATCACGCCAATGCTCAACGAGGCGAACAAGGCCTTGGCGGAAGGCGTCGTCGCCGACAGCGATCTCGGCGACGCTGGCGCAATTTTCGGTTGTGGTTTCGCCCCTTTCACCGGTGGACCGTTCAACTATCAGCGTGCGAAAGCGGCGTAAGTCGTTGCCTGGGCTTTTCGTGCTCACGCGGGTGCTTTCGCGACAGCACGACGGGCGGAAACGGCCCACCGTGTATGACTACCTGTCCGCCTGCACGATCCGCTGCTGCGCGATGTAGTAGATCACCTGATTCGGACCGACATGCTTTGGCGCGGGCGCGTTGAGCGATAGACCGTGGCCGAGCGCATCATCGGCAACGGCGACGATTGTCGCGTTGTGCTCCTGCTTGAACTGGGTCATCAGCTCACCATAAGTCGTGAGACTCGCGCTGGCCGATAGCCGCATGCTAAACAGCGTGTTACCGGTCATGATCGAGAGCAGGTCATGATGCACGCGCGAGCTGCCCGGATCCTGCGCAGCGCGAACGAGTAATGTGGTGTCGCAGCTCACCATCGCCTCGGCGCGGCGACAGTGTGCGGTGAGCAAATCAGCGAACGCCTGCGCCTGAAAGTGCGCCACAAGATGGCCCTCCGTGTTGTACGCCGCAGCAGCCAATGCGGCGGCCAGGGTGTCGTTGTCGTCATGCCCAAGCGCGATGATCGTTGCCGCATGCGCCGTCCCTGCGCGCACATGCAGGTCGCGCTCCGACAGCGCAGTGGAACGCACAAATTTCACCGCAGTGGGCATCGGATTTTCAATGTCTTTGGTGCTACACAAGACGATCTCGCGCTGCGTCGAGCCGACATCGTAAGTGATTTCTTCGACCATGCGCTGCGTGCGCAAGCCTTGCCAACCAAGGATCACCACGTGATTAGTCAGATAGGAATAATCAGCTTCACCCCGCATGCGGCGCCTCCATCGGGTCGATAAAAAATGAACGAATTTGGTGATGCTGGTGGTGAACAATATGATGCCACCCGGCATGATCCAGAGCGCCGTAACGAGTCGACCTTCAGCCGTTTTCGGCGCAAGATCACCATAGCCCACCGTCGTCACGGTAGTGACATAGTGATAGAAAAAAGCGACGATCTCAGTGATTTCGCCGGTCTCAAAACGCCAGATCAGTTTGGCCGAGACCGCATAATGAATGATCAAGACGGCAAGCAACGTCCACCACGACAGCCGGATGAGCTGCGAGTAGAGCGTCTTGAATATGTGCGAGATGCGAACTGGCTTCACTATTGCGATGCATTGTTGCACTGACACGGTCGGTTGCCAATGTCTGTGCGGTGCAGTTTTCGAAGCAATGCCAGAATTACGGCATGCCGATCCAAGTTCTCTCCATTCAATCGCACGTCGTCGCGGGACACGTCGGCAACGATGCGGCTGCCTTCACCTTGCAGCGCCTCGGTATTGAAGTGTGGCCCATCCACACCGTGCAATTCTCCAACCACACCGGACACGGTGCGTGGACGGGTCAGGCGTTCACAGCGGAGCATGTGCGCGAGCTGGTGAACGGGCTTGAAGCGCGTGGGCTACTGGGGCGCGTGGACGCGGTGCTGTCGGGCTACATCGGCAGCGCCGAAACGGGCGAGGCGATTGCCGACACTGTGCGTCGCGTGAAGGCGCAAAACCCGCGGGCGCTTTATTGCTGCGACCCGGTGATGGGCGACGTGGGCCCCGGCATATTTGTGAAACCAGACGTGCCGCCGTTCTTCGTGAAAACTGCGCTCGGTATGGCCGACATCATCACGCCTAATGTGTTTGAGCTGGGTCTACTCATCGAAAGCGTTCCGAAGACGCAAGATGACGTGATTTTTGCTGCGAGAGCGTTACTCGAACGCGGCGCAGACATTGCGCTCATCACCAGTGTCCGCACGGGCGCCGATGACACCATTGCTACGCTCGCAGTGACCGCGGGTGCAGCGTGGGCAGTCCACACGCCGTACCTGCCACTCGATCCGATGCCGAACGGCATGGGCGACTGCATCGCGGCGCTCTTCCTCGGCCGTTATTTGCAGCATCACGATATCGCGCTCGCATTGGCGCAGGCCGTGTCGGCGTTGTTCGTGTTGGTGCGTGGTACCGACGCCACGATGCCGCGTGATCTGAATCTGATTGCGATGCAGGATCAGTTGGTCAATCCGTCGCAGCACTTTGACGCGGTAGTGTTGTGAGTGCCGGGCAACTGATCCAGCAGGCGATGGCGTTACTGCGTCAGGGTGCTGTCGTCGATGCCGTAAATCTCATCGTTGCTGCGCCCGCGTCGTATCGCAACACACAGGCTGCGCAGCGGACGTTAGCCGCAGCTCACGCACAGGCAGGCGATCTCGCCTTAGCGCAGGCGGCGATTCAACGAGCGCTGTTGCTATTGCCAACCGAGCCAGCCACGCGTGCGCTCGCAGGCCGCATCGCGCTCGATCAAAAGTTCCCGGAACGCGCGTTTCCACACTTCGAAGCGTTGGTGCAGCTGGCACCGGCGCAAATGGGGTTCTGGCGATACTTGTGGGATGCGGCATCGACGCCAGCGACCAGTGCGCGCGCGTTGCAACTCACAGAATCGCATGCGATTGATTCGAGTGCGGATGTGCACATTGCCTGGGCGGTGAGTCGTGCCCTTGCATCGCAATCGCAGACAGGCAAGGCGATTGCGTTAGCTCGGCAAACCTTTTTGCGCCATCCCGAGGATGCCGCCGCGCAGTGGCTTTGGGTGAAGCGTCTGACCGATGAAGCACCTCTGACGGCGCTTCAAGGGTTGGCCGATTGCCCGTTGCCGCCATTGACTGAATTGACACCCGACTCAGTGGATGCGCGCTTGACGGTGCCTGAAAATTACCCGGACGATGCCGCGATTGATGCATGGCGCACGCGATATGGCGACGGCCTGGCGCAAATTGCTGAAGCGACGGCTGCTGCGCTGGATCACGAGAAACGGTTAGCGCTCGTTCGCCACACCGCGTTTCGCCTTGCCTATCATGGAAAAAACGATCTTGAATTGCAATCAGCGCGAGGCGATTGGTTGGCGTCGCTAATGCGACCACTCGCCCCACTTCCGGCCAATCGCTGCCCTAGTCGTGGCAGCAAAATTCGGGTCGCTTTCGCATCGAAACACATCCGCGATTGCACCGTCGGGCAATACTTCAAACACTTTTTTACCCATCTCACTACGAAGGATGATGAGCACATCGAAGTGTTTATCTATGCCTGCGGCAAGCGCGATGCATTCACCGACGAAGTGCAAATCAGTGTCGCGAAACTCACGCAGTTCGCAGACGAAGACACTGCGTTGCTCGCAATGGCCAATGCCATCGCAGCCGATACACCAGACGTTCTCATCTATCCCGAAATCGGCATGGAGCCAATCATCGAGAAGCTAGCCGCGATGCGCCTTGCGCCGCTGCAATGCATGCTGTGGGGGCATCCCGTCACCAGCGGCTTACCAACGATTGATGTTTTTTTTAGCGCGGAAGCGTTAGAGCCCGCCGATGCACAGACGCACTACCGCGAGCAACTACATCTGCTGCCGGGGCTGGGTACCTGCTATCCGCAACCGCCCAGGCCGTCGGCGGCAACGCGGAGTCAGCTTGGCCTTCCCGACGAGGCGCCACTCGCCGTATGCGCGCAATCACCCTTCAAATGGAGCCCGCAATTCACGTGCGTCGTGGGCGAAATTTTGACGCAGTCGGCAGATGCGAAGCTCGTCGTGTTCGACAGTCCTGTCGGTAACCGGAAGAGCGCGTTTGATAGCTATCTTGAGCACTTCTTCGCACCGCTCGGCGTCGACGTAGCAAACCGCGTGATCCGTATGCCGCAGCAATCACGTACGGATTTTTTAGCGGTGCTTTCGAGCTGCGACATTGCGTTGGACACGTTTGGTTTCTCGGGCGGCAACACGAGTCTCGATTCGTTGTCCGTTGGCCTTCCCGTCATCACGCTACCCGGGGAATTTATGCGCGGTCGCCAGACGTTCGCCATGTTGCGCATGCTTCCAGTGGCTGTGCAGAACGAATTGATCGCGCTTGACGCGACAGATTTCGCGGCACGTGCGCTCAATCTGCTGCGCAATCGTCATGCTTGCGCAGCACTGCGCAGCGTGATCCAAAGCCATGCTCATCAGCTCTTTGATGCGCCAGAACCGGTGCGTGAAATGCGCGCCTGGGTGATGCAAAAAAGCAACGTCTAATGAGTAGCAACTTTTAACTGAGATGGCTTCCAAATAGGGGATGAATCGTTAAATATGCACAAGTCGACTTTTCTAATTTTTCGCCGCCAGCCCCCATAAAATAGTCGTTGTAGCCGAAAGTTGAACGCAATTTTGTTGTTTAGCGCGCTACGCACTATCGAACTGCATCGATAATTCAAACCACAAAATTCGCATAGCAATAGGGTTATTTGATGTCCGAGTTACGACCGATCGCGAGCGTTGCCGAGTGGTGGCGCGTTGAGCGTCCGCAGATCGAAGCCGAGTTTCCGCAGCACTGCGATGTTGTGATTGCGCGAACTCAAGCCGCCATGCAACGTGCGCAGTCCGAGCGCGACACCACTGTGCTTGCCGACGCGGCCGCGATCGGTGCCCGCGCGCACGTCATCAAAGGTCAGCCCGAGAACGCCGTGCTCATGCTCGACGAACTGTTGCGTGCACCCGGCGATCAGTTTGCGCCAACCGACCGCGCCGCGATGACTTCGTCCCTCGGCGTGGCCTACGACGCGATGGGCAAACATCCAGAAGCTCTTGACTGCCTTCAGGAGGCGCACGCTGCCTTCACCGAGGCGGGCGATGCCCGAGGTATGGCCAACGCTCGCATGGCGATGGGAGTCGTGCATTCGCGCTGTTGCGATTACACGATTGGCGCGGGACATTACGTCGCCGCGCTCGGCCCGTTCGAGTTATTGAACGACCATCCGTCCACGGTGCGCGTTTTGAACAATATGGGGCTCAATCAGCGAAACCTCGGCCAGCTCGATGCTTCGCTCGCCACGTTTGACCGTGCAATTAATCTGGCGACGAAGCACGCACTGATCGCGCTCTTGCCGGTGCTGTCCGGCAATCGCGGCCGCACTCTGCTCGCGCTCGGACGATTGGATGAAGCGGCTGCGGGCTTCGACGAGCACGTTCGCGGCAGCGAAGGCAATGCATGGGTCGGCAGCCGAATCGATGCGCAACTCGGTCACGCGCAGGTCGCAAGTGCACGTGGACAGCACGCTCAGGTTGTCGCGGTGCTCACCCGATTGATTCCGCTACTTGCGAAAAATTCGCCTCTCGATGATGAAGTCCGCGCCTGGGGATTGCTCGCGGAAAGCCTGGAAGCCGAAGGCGACGCTGCGGGTGCGCTCCATGCATACAAGCAGTTGCGCGAGCGCGAGCGGCTTTGGCTCGACCATCGCGCCAACACGCGCATGCGCGCTTCGGCCGTGATGACCGACCTTCACGCTGCTCGGTATGAAGCGAAGGAAGAACATCGTCTGCGCCATGAACTCGCCAAGGCGCATGCCGCGCTCGCCATTGAATCAGCCGAGCGCCGTGCGCGCGCCGACGAGCTCTATCAGCAGTCGCGCGAAGACGGGCTGACGGGCTTGCCCAATCGCCGCGACTTTACCGAACGCATGGCAGAGGAATGTCGCCGCGCACAACGCTTCGATGAGTCGCTGTGCATCGCAATGGTCGACATTGATCACTTCAAGCGAGTCAACGACACCCATGGCCACGTCGTCGGCGATCAGGTGTTGATTGAAGTCGCGCGTCGATTGCGCAGCGCGCTGCGATCCGGCGATCTGGTCGCGCGGCTTGGCGGCGAGGAGTTTGCAGTGTTGCTACCGGACGCAACCCCGCATGACGCCGTTATCTTGTGTGAACGGCTACGCGAGGCAGTCGCAGGGTCGCCGATTGCGATCAACGCGAAATCGGTGACCGCGGACGTCACGGTTAGCGTTGGTTTCACCTGTTTCGTGCCTCCGGAAACGACTGACACTGCGCTGTCCCGCGCTGATGCTCGTCTCTACGCAGCGAAGCGCGCGGGGCGCAATTGCGTGACGGGTGACTAGCGTCTACGACGTCGTGAGGCGGTCAAATGCTTCCTGATATTTCGCCGCGGTCCCCGCAATCACGTCGGCTGGCAACGTAGGTGCTGGCGCTGTCTTCCCCCACGGCTTGCCATCGATGCGCACATTTTCCAGCCAATCGCGCAAATATTGTTTGTCAAAACTCGGCGGATTTTTGCCTGCGCTGAACGCCGCTTCGTAACCCTCCATCGGCCAGTAACGCGACGAATCTGGCGTCAACACTTCATCCATCAAGGTCAGCGTTCCGTTCTCGTCTAGCCCAAATTCAAACTTGGTATCGGCGATGATGATGCCCCTGGTTAGCGCGTAATCTGCGGCGCGCGTGTAGAGCGCGATGGCGGCGTCACGCGCCTTCAGCGCCAACGGCTCACCAATAATTTCCACCATGCGTGTGAACGAAATATTCTCGTCATGCTCGCCCATTTCGGCCTTCGTGGCCGGCGTGAAAATCGGTGACGGCAGCTTACTCGCGTTCTTAAGTCCCGCTGGCAAGGGCACGCCGCACACCGATTGCGACTGTTGATATTCAACCCAACCCGATCCCGCCAGATAGCCGCGCACCACGGCCTCCACCGGCAACGGTTTCAACCGCTTCACCAGCATCGAGCGCCCCACGACTTGCGTCTTTTCCGCCTCAGTCACCACGCTCTCCGGCGCATCCCCGGTCAAATGATTCGGCACGATCCCCGTCAATTTGTCAAACCAGAACAGCGCCATCTGCGTCAACAGCGCGCCCTTGCCGGTGATCGGCTCCGCCATGATCACATCAAACGCGCTAATGCGATCAGACGCCACCATCAAGATGCGATCGGTACCCACGGCATAGTTGTCCCGCACTTTGCCGCGCGCGAGGAGAGGGAGAGAGGTGATATGGGAGGTGTGGACAGGGTTCATATATTCGTCATTCCCGCGAAGGCGGGAATCCAGTGCGTTGGCTTCTCGAAGCGCAAATTATCGCCGCACGTGAAAATCGCGAGGGTTAAGCAGCTTCAGCAAACCAACTTTTGATTGCATGCCCACTTTTAAACTTTCGCTGACGCTTGCTGCGTGCGCCTTAATAACGATCGTCGTGATTTGGACAAGCTTTGATAGCGAATCGCGCCGTGTGAAAGCGGCTACGCCTCCACTCGCCGCCCGAAACCTGTCTGGCGTGCTAGCGATGTACCCCACGACTAAAAGTCTCCGAGCATTTGCTGTGAATGGCGAGCAATACGTTGAGCTGCTTGGCGTTGCGAACACCTCAGGCGCGCTGACGTCCGGTCCGCCAGCGCACGTATTCGGATAAAACGGATCGTTGATCTCATGGACTGCGGATCGGAGCGACGATGTGTATCACATCGCTCGTTGGGGCGAATTTTCGATCGGGACAAAAGTCTCGGCTTCAGAAGCCAGAAATTGTTACGGCGAAACTAAATTGAACGACAAAGGTTTGTAGGTTAGATTTCAACTGAGCCTACACGACATCCTTCGAAGCAATCGGCTCAAACGTCTCCGTCCCCACCACCACGCGCGCCGTGCGGTTAAAGCTCAGGTACGACCAGCCCCAGTCCATGAGCACGATGAAGCGGTTCCCAGGTACGACCAGCCCCAGTCCATGAGCACGATGAAGCGGTTCCTGAATCCGATCAGGAAGTAGACGTGAACGAACAACCAGAACAGCCACGCGATGAGGCCGCCGAAGCGGACGTTGCCTACGACTGGCAGCACGACGTCGACGACGGCAGAACTGCGGCCGATAGTCGCCAATGCGCCGTAATCGTTGTAGCGGAACGCCTGCGTCGACTTGCCTGCGATGCGTGCCAGGATATTTTTTGCGGCGACGCGACCCATTTGTTTGGCGCCAGGGCTGACGCCGGGAACCGGTTTGGTAGAACCGTCCTTCTCGTGACTTTTGGCAAGGGCCAAATCACCGACGACTGAAATTTCGGGGTGACCCGCGAGCGACAAATCGGGCTCGACGGCGATTCGTCCGGCCCGATCCACGCTTTCTTCCGGCAGTGCGCAGGCCGTTGCAACGAGCTTGCCGAGCGGGGAAGCGGCGACACCTGCCGCCCAGATGACCGTCTTGCAGATGATGGTTTGTTCGACACCATGGACGTTGACATGAATGCCCTGTGCGTCGATGTTCATCACTTTGTGGCTGGTTAGTACCTCGACGCCAAGTTCGGTGAGTTGTTCCTCAGCGCGCTTCGACAGCGACGGCGGGAACGCCAGCAGCACACGGTCCGCGCCTTCGACCAGCAAGATGCGAGCGTTGCGTGAATCGATGCGGCGGAACTCTTCAGGCAAGGTGTGCCGCGCGATTTCGGCGAGCGTGCCCGCCATTTCGACGCCGGTCGGACCGGCTCCGATGACTGCGAACGTAAGCCACGGTTCGCGCAGCGCAATATCCTGTTCACGCTCGGCATGTTCGAACGCAAGCAAAATGCGGCGGCGAATTTCAAATGCATCTTCCAGCGTTTTCAGCCCCGGCGCAAATTCTGCCCAGTGGTCGTTGCCGAAATAGCTGTGCGTCGCGCCGCTAGCAACGATCAGATGATCATAGTCAATGCGCTCGCCGTTTTCCAATTGCACCGAGCGCGCGCTGGCGTCGATAGCGACCACCTCGCCGAGCAAAGTGGTGACGTTGCGCTGCTTTCGAAACAGGAAGCGCGTGGGCGCTGCAATCGCCGGCGCTGACAAACCGGCGGTTGCGATCTGATAAAGCAGCGGCTGAAAAAGGTGATGATTGGTGCGGTCGATCAGCGTGATGTCAACCGCCGCGTCGCGCAGGGCACGCGCGGCCTCAAGGCCACCGAAACCGCAGCCGATGATGACGATGTGAGGGCGTTTCATAGTCAGAAGTCTACGGCAGCGACGTGCTAGCGAAGCCGTCGCAGAGACGCCGATGATCGCGGCTGAAGGCAGCACAGGCGTCAGCCTGCGTTCCTTATAGCCAACAGCTTTTTCGTAAAGTCCCACACGAACTGGGTCTAAAGCTCAATATTTGCCAATATCGACTTTTATCAATTGCTGCGTTTAAGTACGAACTGTCGGCGAGCGCGGCGGAGCGAAGTGTATTTCGTAAGGGGTAAGGCCGTTCAAGATTTTGCGCGGTCTACGGTTAAT
>CAJDUD010000026.1_pt1 | contig 26619 bp, 22 predicted proteins | sample 7390161 | NCBI WGS metagenome assembly CAJDUD01 (sample SAMEA7055664, study PRJEB34461) | soil metagenome | biome: terrestrial ecosystem; feature: Peninsula; material: soil | place: Antarctica | collected 2016
GGGCGGTTGAACGATACCGACTGGCAGCGCTTCACCGAGGCGTTGTCGCTGCTCGATTCAAGCCCGATGTATATCGATGAAACGGCCGGGCTGAACCCTTTTGAGCTGCGTGCCCGTGCGCGTCGTCTGGCCCGTCAGGTCGGCGGCTTGGGCATGATCATCGTGGACTACATCCAGCTGATGAGCGCGTCCGGCAGTGGCGAAAATCGCGCGACCGAAGTGTCCGAGATTTCACGCTCACTTAAATCGCTGGCGAAGGAATTGCAGGTCCCGGTGGTGGCGCTGTCGCAGCTAAATCGTTCGCTGGAGCAGCGTCCGAACAAGCGGCCAGTGATGAGCGACCTGCGTGAATCGGGCGCCATCGAGCAGGACGCCGATGTTATTTTCTTCATCTATCGCGATGAGGTTTACAACCAGGAATCGGCGCAAAAAGGCGTCGCCGAAATCATCATCGGCAAGCAGCGTAACGGCCCGATTGGCACGGTACAGCTTACCTTCCGGGGTGAGTTCACGCGGTTTGAGAATTACGCGGCGACCGATTCGTATATGCCGTCGGCGCCGATTCAGTCGAACCGCTCGGGTAACTCGAATACGCCCAAGTTCGGTGGCGATAGTCCGTTCTAAAAGCTAGGTTTGCGTCCTCGCGTGCGTCACGCCGTAGATGTGCCAAACCGCGATGAACATTGCGGCGATGGCGGGGCCAACGATGAAGCCATTGATACCAAACACCGCCATGCCGCCGAGCGTGGTGATCATCACGACATAGTCCGGCATTTGCGTGTCCTTGCCAACCAGAATGGGTCGCAACAGGTTGTCGATCAGGCCAATCACGAGCACGCCCCACGCTACCAGTGCGATGGCTTGCCAAAGGCCACCGGTAGCGAAAAAGTAGATTGCTACGGGTACCCACACCAGCGCCGCGCCGATGGCGGGCAGAAGTGACAGGAACGCCATCAGCACGCCCCAGAGTATCGCCCCGGTCACCCCCAAAAACCAGAAGGCAAGGCCACCGAGTGCGCCCTGGATGGCGGCGACCAGCAGATTGCCTTTGACCGTGGCGCGAATGACCGTGGCGAAACGCTCGAGCAGATCCTCTTTGTGCACGGGTGCCAGCGGAATCGCTCGACGCACGGTACGCGCGACTTCGTCACCATCGCGAATCAGGAAGAACGCCAGATAGAGCGTGATGCACAGATTGGCCAAAAATTCGAACGTGTTTTGTCCGATGCTGACGGCCTGTGTTGCTATGAACTGGCTGCCGGTGGAGAGTGCGGTGACGAGGCGCTCTTGCAGAGTCGCAAAATCGAACATGCCCAAGCTGTCGAGCAGGCTGGTGATCCACGCCGGCAGAGCGTCAAACACACCTTGAAAGTACACGCCAGGGTTAACCTCGCCAGACTTTAGCCGACCATACAGCGCCGAGGATTCGCGCGCGAGCGAGGTTGCGATCGCCGCCATCGGCAGGATCACGATGACGAGCACTGCGACGACAGTCAGGATCGCCGCCAGACTGCGACGCCCACCCAGGCGCGGCAGCAGCCAGCGATACATTGGCGCGAACAAAAGCGCGATGATCGCGCCCCACAAAATCGTGCCAAAAAATGGCAGCAGAATCCAGCCGAGCGCGAGCGAAACCGCCACCAGAAGTCCCCATAGCGTCCGACTCTCAAGCGAAGCGCGCGGGGTTTCATTGGGAGGGGTCATGGGGCTACCTGCTGATCAGTCGGACGGACAGGTTGAGCCTAACAGCAACCGCTGACAGCGCGGCGCTAGAACGTCCCTGGGTACGAGCCACCGTCCATCAGGATGTTTTGCCCGGTGATGTAACCCGCATGCTCGCTGCACAAAAAGGCGCAGGTGGCACCGAATTCGTCGGCCGTGCCAAAGCGCCGCGCCGGGACAGATTTGGCGCGCACTTGAGCCGTTTCTTCGTAAGTTTTGCCGTCGCGCTTTGCCGAGTTGGCGATCATCGTTTGCAGACGATCGGTGTCGAACGGGCCGGGGAGCAGGCCGTTTATCGTGACGTTGCGGGCTGCCACCTGAGGCTGGCGAGCGAGCCCTGCGACGAAACCTGTAAGCCCCGAGCGTGCGCCGTTGGACAGACCTAGCGTATCGATCGGCGCTTTCACGGCGGCTGAGGTGATGTTGACGATGCGACCGAAACCGCGCGTGGTCATGCCGTCGATGACCGATTTGATGAGGTCAATCGGGGTCAGCATGTTGCCGTCGACTGCCTTGATCCAGTCGTCGCGCGTCCAGTTGCGGAAGTCGCCGGGGGGCGGGCCACCAGCATTGTTGATGAGGATGTCAAAGTGTGGGGCTGCAGCCAACGCGGCAGCGCGGCCTTCGGTGGTGGTGATATCGCCGGCGACTGCAACGACAGTAACCTTCGGGTTCAAAGCGCGAAGCTCGGCAGCCGTCGCTTCCAGCGTCTCTGCGCCGCGCGCAGTGATCACGACGTTGACGCCTTCCATGACGAGTGCTTTCGCGCAGCCTTTGCCCAAGCCCTTGCTCGCGGCGCAGACGAGCGCCCATTTGCCTTCGATACCCAGTTTCATTGCTTCGATTCCTTCTTTAGTTGGTGCTCAGTGCTCAATGGCGTCATTCTCGCTGAAGGCGGGCAACGTGCCTTCGAAGGATTTCGGCAACCGGCTACATGAGGAGGCCGATACAGCTTTTAGCTGAAAGCAACAATCTGTAGGGGCTGAAAGCCGCTTTTGGCATTTATCGATAAATAGCGTTTTGCGATGGTAGTCCCCATGCGGTCGCCGTTTTACGCAAAAGCTATAGTGCTACTTCATCCGCCAGTCGACCGTTTCTGGACGACCCCCAAGCGCTAGTTTTGCAGTGCTTGGTGGCGTCTGTGCAATAACTTTTCCGCGACGAATCACCGCCATTCGCGTCGCCCGGATGCGTAGCGCCTCAATCTGGTCCTTTGCCTGTAGCAACACCAGATCAGCGTTGCAACCTGGCGCGATGCCGTAACCCGCCAATCCCAGCGTCTTTGCCGGGTTCACGGTCACCGCGTCAAAGCAGGCTTTCATCTGCGCCTGCGCCGTCATCTGCGCCACGTGCAGCCCCATGTGCGCCACTTCCAGCATGTCGCCGGTACCGAGCGAATACCACGGGTCCATCACGCAATCGTGACCGAATGCGACGTTGATGCCCGCCTGCATGAGCTCGGGCACTCGCGTCATGCCGCGCCGCTTCGGGTAGGTGTCGTGGCGACCCTGAATCGTGATGTTGATCAGCGGATTGGCGACCACGTTCATCCGCGCCTCCGCCATCAGCGGGATCAGCTTGCTCACGTAATAGTTGTCCATCGAATGCATGGAGGTCAGGTGCGACCCGGTCACGCGGCCCTGCATGCCCAAACGCTGTGTTTCAAAAGTCAAAGTTTCGATGTGGCGCGACATCGGGTCGTCGGTTTCGTCACAGTGCATATCGACGCGCAGGCCGCGCTCCGCCGCTATCTCCATGAGCATTTTGACGCTCGCTGCGCCGTCCGCCATCGTACGTTCAAAATGCGGAATGCCGCCCACCACATCGACGCCCAGATCGAGTGAACGCTTCAGGTTGTCAATCGCGCCGGCGCTGCGCAGAACGCCGTCCTGCGGAAAGGCCACGAGCTGCAAATCGAGATACGGTTTTACCTTCTCTTTGACGTGCAACAACGCCTCAACCGCCAGCAATCGCGGATCGCAGATGTCCACGTGCGAACGGATCGCCAGCAGGCCTTTAGCGACCGCCCAGTCGCAATAGGCCAGCGCCCGTTCGACCAGGGCATCCTGCGTGAGATGCGGTTTAAGTTCACCCCAAAGCGCGATACCTTCAAGCAAGGTGCCGCTCTCGTTAACGCGTGGCACACCGTATGACAACGTGGCGTCCATATGGAAATGGGCATCGACGAAGGGGGGAGAAACGAGCATGCCGCCCGCATCAATCGTTTGCGCTGCATCTGCCGTGATTGATGGCGAAACCTCGGCGATCTTTCCGCCCAGAATACCAATGGATTGACCGCGACGGCCATCGGGCAAGTTTGCGTTGGTGATGAGTAGGTCAAGCATGCTTCATTCCTTGTTCTGGTCGATGCCGAGGCACGTGCCGCCCTCGCCGCATCAGCGTTCGCCCTTACGATAGGGAACCATCAATGCCTGCGGATAGCTTGCTTTACGCGCCATCAAAATAAGTGCTGCGATGGAGAGAAGATACGGTGCCATAAGCCACAGTTGATACGGCAGCACGTTGCCGGGCACTTGTTGCAGTCGCAATTGCATCGCGTCAAACATGGCGAAGAGAATCGCGCCCAGCAGCGCTTTTCCCGGTCGCCAACTTGCAAAAACAACCAGCGCAACGCAGATCCAGCCGCGACCGTTGATCATGTTGAAGAAGAACGCGTTGAACGCGGAGAGTGTCAAAAAACTCCCAGCTAAACCCATGAGCGCCGAGCCCGTGACGATAGCACCGATGCGCACGGCGGTGACGTTAATGCCCTGACTTTCGGCGGCCTGTGGGTTCTCTCCGACCATGCGGATCGCGAGGCCGACGGGCGTGCGGTACAGCACCCAAGCGACGACGGCAACGAGCACAAACGCGAGCCAGGTCAACGCGGTCGACGCGCCCAGCACCGACAGCCCTGGGATGCCGTCAAACGTGCCCGCAGCGACGGGCTGAAACGGTTGAATCGTCGGCGGCGTAGTGACCTTCGGAAACGTCACGCGATAGGCGAAGTAAGACAAGCTGGTTGCGAGCAACGTGATGCCCAATCCCGCAACGTGTTGCGACAGTGCCAGCGGCACGGTGAGCACGCCGTGTAGCAGACCGAAGAGGGCGCCGGTGGCCATCGCCGCCAATACGCCGACCCAAAGCGGCGCGCCGAGATAAACCGCGAGCCAGCCGGTGTACGCACCGGCAACCATGATGCCTTCGATGCCAAGACACAGAGCAACACGCCCAGCGTGCCGATAATCAGTGGCGTAGCGATGCGTAGCACGGCGATCCAGAACGGATCGCTCAGCAAAAGTTGCAGGGCTTCAGAAAGCATCGTTGACTACTTCCAGCGCAATCGGTATCGCGTCAACATCGTAGCGACTAGCACCGCGATCAGGCTCACGGCGACGATGACGTCGGCTATGTACGTGGGCACACCGACTGCACGACTCATCGAATCTGCACCGACGAGCATTCCGGCCACAAAGATCGCAGCGGGCACGACCGCCAGCGGGTTGACCGCGGCGAGCATGGCGATTACGATACCGCTGTATCCATATCCGGGACTCATGTCGAGCGTCACATAGCTCGTGCGCCCAGCTACCTCGATCGCGCCTGCCAGTCCTGCCAGTCCACCCGACAAGAGCGCGGTGAGCATCGCGGTTCGTGCGACGGGAAGCCCTAAAAAACGGGCTGCATTGACATTCGCGCCAACCGCACGAGCGGCAAATCCGAACGTCGTGAAACGAAATATTGCCCAGACGATGACCGATGTGCCCACCGCCATTAAGAGACCCGTATGCAGACGCGTTTGTGCGATGAGTTTTGTCAGCTCAAGATCGGGCTTTAGTGCAACCGACTGCGGCCACCCCATCGCGGCAGGGTCTTTCATCGGGCCGTCGAGCATCCAGCTGACCAGCAACAACACTATGAAATTCATGAGCAGTGTCACGACTACTTCGTCAACGCGCCCCCAGGTTTTCAGGATGGCTGCAATCATCAAGAGCGCAGCTCCCGCCGCCATTGCCGCAAGAATCATAAGCACGAACAATATCGGCGTGGCGAGATCGAAGCCTTCGCCGCCATGCAGCCCGCCGACGGCCACCGCCGCAAGCGCGCCAGCATACAGTTGCCCTTCCGCACCGATGTTCCATAGCTTCGCTTTGAACGCTACGGTTGCTGCAAGTCCCGTCAAAATCAGCGGTGTCGCGCGAGTCAAGGTTTCGCTCCACGCGAACACGTCGCCAAAGCCGCCTTTGAATAACGCGCCGTACGAAGCGAACACCGGTGCGCCTGCCCAAACGACGAGCAGAGAGACGATGATCAACGTGAACGCAATGGCCGATAAAGACGCTAACGCAATCGCGCGTGTTTGCGATTTGGCGTCAACGGATTTGGGCTCAAGCCGCACGGGTTGCCTCGTGATCGTGATCGGTAGATGCCGTCATCGCCAGCCCTAGCGACGCCAGCGTCCATTCGGCTTTCGGTCGAGCATCAGATAACTGACCGCGCGACATCACGGCGATCCGATCAGCGAGTACCATGATCTCTTCTAAGTCTTCGGAAAGCAGCAGTACACCGGCGGCGGGCGATCCGTCATCGTTCGCAACGCAGGCCGCGACGAGTCGTTCATGAATGGCGGCCACTGCCCCGACGTCGAGCCCCCACGTTGGTTGATTAGCAACGATTAGTTTGGGTTTGCGCGATAAAACTCGGCCGAGAATCAGCTTCTGAATATTGCCACCTGAAAGACCGCGAATTGGAACGTCGACGCCCTGCGTGCGCACGTCAAATTGTTTGACCAACGCCTTCGCGTGCTGCTGTGACGGTTCGCGACGCACAAAACCAGCGCGAGTAAAACGTGAATCTGCGAGGTCTTCAATGAGACGGCGTTTTCCCAAAGCTTCATGTCACCCACAACGCCAATGTGGCTGCGGTCTTCCGGAATACGGCCGATACCAGCCTCGACGCAAGCGGAGGGCGAGGGTACTAACGGTTTGTTGTCGATGAGCGCATTGCCGCTTTCCAGAGCGACGAGTCCGCACAAGAGATCGGCGAGCGCCGCTTGTCCGTTTCCCGCGACCCCGGCGATGGCAACTATTTCGCCAGCGTGCACGGTGAGCGACACGTTTTTCAGTTTGGGGTGGCCATCGGTACATGCGGCGTCTAACTTGAGCAACGGAGCGCCGCGCTGACGAGGCGGATACACCGCAGGTGCGAGCGTGCGCCCCATCATCCATTGCGCGAGTTGCGGTTTAGTGGAATCGGCCGTCGCGCATTCAGCAACCAGTTTGCCTGCCCTGAGAACGGCAATGCGATCGCTGATCTGCAAGACTTCGTCCAACTTGTGGCTGATAAAAATGATCGACAGCGTGTGAGCACCGCGGTAGGCTCATCAAGGATCAGAACTTTAGCGCCGCGTACGAGCGCCTTAAGAATTTCGACGCGCTGCTTTTCTCCCACCGACAGTGAGCCAACGAGCGCATCTGGATTGACGGCGAGACCAAACCGCAAGGCGGCCTCAGCCAGTTGTTTACGTACCGGTGCCGCGAGTGAACGAAGCCGCCACAACGGCTCAAGGCCGATGAGTACGTTATCGAGAACGCTTAGATTGTCGGCGAGTGCGAAATGTTGGTGCACCATGCCAATGCCTGCCGCCAGTGCAGACTTGGGGTCGGCGGCCGGAAGTGCGTTTCCAAACGCAGTAATCGTTCCCGCATCGGCGGCGTAATGTCCAAACAGTATGGACACAAGCGTTGATTTACCGGCGCCGTTTTCGCCGAGCAGAGCGAGCACTTCGCCTTGATCCAGGCGCAGCGAGATGTTGTCGTTGGCCACCAAAGCGCCGAAGCGCTTGGTGATCCCCGACAGCAGTAGTGCAGGCGTTGGTGCTGTCACGGTTTCAACAATTCCCCGAGCTGCGTCAGGGGCGATTGTTATGGCACCTATTTGGCGGTTGACTTAGGTTGTGAGTCGTCCACTTTGACGGTGAATTTGCCATCAAGAATAAGCTTTTCTTTGGCGCGTGTTTTGGCCACGATGTCAGCTGGAATTTTCTTCTCAAAAGTGCCGAGCGGCGCGAGTTCGGAGCCTTTGTGTTTCATCATCGAGTATTGACCGTAATCCTCAGCCGTGAACTTTCCTGCTTTGACCAGTTTCAGTGCACGATCAACACTCGGCTCCATGTTCCACAGCGCAGACGAGACAACGGTGTCCGGGTATTTGTCTTGCGTATTGATGACGTTGCCAATGGCCAGTTTGCCGCGCTCTTTCGCTGCGTCTGACACGCCGAAGCGTTCTGCATACATCACATCCGCGCCCTTATCGATCATGGCAAAGGCGGCTTCTTTTGCTTTTGGTGGATCGAACCAGCTGTTGATGAAGGTGACCATAAATTCGACCTTGGGATTGGTCTCTTTGGCACCCGCCATAAAGGCGTGCATCAGGCGATTAACCTCGGGAATCGGGAAGCCACCGACCATGCCGATCTTGCCCGACTTGGTCATGCCGCCGGCGATCATGCCGGACAGGAAGGCGGGCTCCTGAATGTAGTTGTCAAATACCGAAAAGTTGGGTGCTTGCGGCTTGCCTGATGAACCCATCAGGAAGCTCACTTTTGGAAAGTCTTTGGCCACTTTGCGGGCGGCAGCTTCCACGGCGAATGATTCGCCCATGATGAAGTTGCTGCCTTCTTGAGCGTATTGCCGCATGACGCGTTCGTAGTCGGCGTTGCTAACGTTTTCTGAGGCTTTGTATTCGATTTCACCACGCGCCTGAGCGGCATTGAGTGCCTTGTGAATTCGGCTAACCCATTGCTGTTCGAATGGCACCGTGTAAACGGCGGCGACTTTCATTTTGGCCTGCGCGAGCGACATGCCAGAACCGAGCAACCCGGTGCCGACGACGAGCGTTGCGGCGACCGATTTCATAAGGGTGCGTCTAACGAGCGAATGTTTTTGCATGACTTTTTCCTTTTTTTAATTTACGATGAGTGGGCTAAAACTGGAATAGACAAGGGCGACAAGCGAGTTTTGTCTTTGCGAGTCTGGGCGCCACGATGCTAACAAGCACGTAACGTTCCAGTGCTGAATTTCACGCTGTTTTCTACCTATTTGGTTCCAAAAATCCGGTCACCTGCGTCACCAAGACCCGGCAGGATGTATCCGTGGTCGTTCAATTCGCGGTCAATGGTCGCTGTGTAGATTGGGACGTCAGGGTGAACCTCGTGAAAGTGCTTGATGCCTTCCGGGCAACTCACCAGGCAAACAAATTTGATGGAGCGTGGGCGTGACTCTTTCAGGCGTTCTACGGCTGCGACAGCGGAGTTGCCGGTAGCCAACATTGGATCCAGAACAATCGCGTCGCGGTCAGGCATGCCGGTCGGCATCTTGAAGTAGTACTCAACTGCGACGAGCGTTTTCGGGTCACGATACAGGCCAATGTGTCCCACGCGCGCGCCTGGGACGACTCCAAGCATGCCATCAAGAATTCCCATACCGGCGCGCAAAATTGGCACGAAGACGACCTTTTTGCCATCGATCAATTTCGACTGCATTTTTTCCATCGGCGTCTCAATCGTCACTTCATGCATCGGCATGTCGCGCGTGACCTCATAGGCCATGAGCGTTGAAAGCTCATTGACGAGGCGGCGGAAACTCGTGGTCGAGGTTTCTTTTTTGCGCATCAGCGTGAGCTTGTGCTGCACCAGCGGGTGCTCGATGACGTGGACTTGTGCGGTCATGGTCTGCTTTCTATCGTCAATAGTTGGAAGTCAAAAAACGGTGCCATCGCTGACGATGCGAATCGGTGGTTCGCCGCCTCGCAAACTCGTCGCGAGCGCGCGACCTGCCGCCCAGGTGCCACCTTCGAGGATGCAGGCGAGCGGCAAATTCGCGGCACTTGCGCCAAGTGCTGTGCGCACCAGCGGCGCCAGTTCATCGAGCAACGCTACGCTCAGCGCCCGCCATTCAATGATCGGCTCGTCTGAGGGCGAATGAGCTTTGCTGAGCAGTTCGCGGGCCGCAATCAGCACGCCGCTATCCACCAGCAAGCCACCGTTGCGGTATTCAGCCAGTCCCGTCAGCTCGTCGAGATCGGTGAGCTGCACGCCAGCCCACTCAAACGGCTCCAGCAACGAATAGGTCATCCACTGCGACAGCTTGTGGATGGGTATCCAGCCAACCGTTTCGCCGCTGCCGCCCGCCGCCGGATGCCGCCAGCAGTCACCCAACGCCATGCCATCCAGTTGATTCCCGGACGGCCAGATGCTGCCCAAGCCCTGCAGCAGCGCGGCGAGGACTTCATCGGTGCGAATGGATTTTCGCAAGCCGTTTTTCGTCAAAGCATCGAAAAGCCCGCCGGGCCGCATGTCAGGTCCGAACCATTGAGGCTGGGTCGCGAGCGCCGCGCCCAGACTTTGCATCAGGTTGGCGCGGCCCTGCAAACCAACCAGCGGGTTATCGCTGGCAACCTGAAACACCGGAGCCAGCCGCTCAGCCGTCAACGCTTTCAGTCCGTTCGCATCAGCGCGTAAGGGTCGCGATGGGTCGGAGGAGAAAATGCCCTGCATAAACGCATGAAAGCTCGCGATGCCCAGGCCCTCCGAGCGCGTAAAAGTCTGACCCGTTGATGCCTCGACGTAGCGCCATGCCGCACCCGCTCCAGCGTCCAGCAATACGCTCACGACGGCGAGATCAATGTGCGCTCGTGCCTTTTCTGCGGGACTCACATCGCCAAGCGCCGCGTCGAGCAACGCTTTGCGATCCACGCCACCCGGCTCGAAGTGCCGCCATCGGCTGTGGTACGGGATGTTGAGCGTTGGGTAGCGTTGCCGCGTTACGTTTGCGACCTCCGCAGCAGCGCCAGCCAGCGCCGCATCGTTGACCGCGAACCATTTTGACTTTCCAGCCCGTGCCGCAGCGAGCACATTCTGACAACGCTCGCGAATCGCCGATGTTGTTTGCAGGTAAGCCACGCCTTCACTCATGAAAGGGAGCGCCCCTTTGCCGTCGCAAGTTCAACGGCATCCGGCACCGGGCCTTCAGTAAAGTAGCCCGCCGCCATCTTCGCATCCATCTCGACCCGCGCATCATCCGGGATCAGCTCGTCGGGTAGTGCGACCCGCTCACCAATCTCGATGCCGGAGCCGACAATCGCGTCGTACTTCATGTTGCTCATCGAAACCAGACGATGAATTTTGGTGATGCCGAGCCAGTGCAGCACGTCTGGCATCAGCTCCTGAAAGCGCATGTCCTGAACCCCCGCGACGCATTCGGTGCGCAAAAAATAGTTCTCCGCGCTATCGCCGCCGACCTGACGCTTACGGGCGTTGTAGACGAGGAACTTCGTCACCTCGCCCAGTGCGCGACCCTCCTTGCGGCTGTATGACACCAGGCCCACGCCACCTTGCTGCGTGCCGCGAATGCACTCCTCAATCGCGTGAGTCAGATAGGGACGGCAGGTGCAAATGTCGGAGCCGAACACGTCGGAGCCGTTGCACTCGTCGTGGACCCGCGCCGTGAGTTCAATTTCGGGGTTCGACAAATCCTTGAGGTCGCCGAAGATGTAGAGCGTTTGGCCACCGATCGGTGGCAGGAAAACTTCAAGGTCGCTGCGGGTGACAAGCTCCGGGTACATGCCGCCCGTTTCTTCAAACAGGGTGCGGCGCAAGTCAGCCTCAGAACAGCCAAAGCGCTCAGCAACACCCGGCAAATACCACACCGGCTCGACCGCGATTTTGGTGACGACAGCAGTGCCATTGTCTTTGAGCACTTTGCCGTCGGGAACGAGTCGACCCGCGCGAATGGCGTCATGTACTTCGGGAATATCGATGTGCGCTTTGGTCACTGCGATGCTGGGGCGAATGTCATAGCCAGCCGCAATGCGGTCTGCAAAAACGTCAGCGACGACTGCACCGAACGGATCGAGCGATACGATCTTTTTGAAGTCAAACCACTGTGGATACGTGCCGACGGAATCGGTCGGCGACGTATTGGTCAAATCTGCGCGGTGCCCCTTTTTCAATGAGCCCGCTGCCATCGCCAGCGCCCGGTAAATTCCGTAGGAGCCCGCGTGTGTTCCGATCACGTTTCGGTTGGCGCGGCTGGTGGTGGTGCCGATCACTGGCCCGCGAGTCGTGGCGTCTGGCGCACCCCACTGAATGGCCAAACCGGAGGGATCACCGCTGCCGGTGTGCGAGGTGAGGCGGATGTGGCTCGTTGTCGTTTCGGTAGACATGGTGAAGTTTTTTTGACTAGCGCTTAGTAAAACATATTGCCTGGCTTGAGCAAACTTCGCGCCCGAGGGATCGTCCATCCGCGCTGAGGCGCAACGACGGCCCGCTCGCGTGGCAGTATTTGCTCTTTCGGACCGCTTCTGCGCTGCGGAGCTGTGTTTACGTGTATGGTCGCCATCACGACGGCTGATGGCAGCGCGTGTCGTATCTGACACAAAACACATGCATTTGCCGCCAAGATGAGGCTGGAAGGGGCTTTAGGATGCAGCGAAGAGATTTCACATTGGTATGCGCACTCACCGCCTGTGGCTTTAGCGTGAAGACGGCAGCGCAACACGGCGGCGACGGCGACTGGCCGAATCGTCGGGTGAAGTGGATCGTGTCACAGCCGTCCGGCTCGGGGCCAGACATTCTGGCGCGCTACGTCGCTGAATTGCTGGCAAAAAACTGGGAGCAGGCGGTGGTGATCGACAACCGCCCCGGCGGGCAAAACATCATCGGCGCGCAAGCCGCAGCGCGCTCAGCGCCCGACGGCTACACCTTCTATTACGCCACCACCGCTGCGATCATCACCAATCCGCTGACCTTCAAGTCGCTGCCGTACCAGCCCGACAAAGATTTCATTCCGGTGCGTCTGATTGGACGCAGCCCGTTTTTGATCGCGGCGGGGCGTGGCTTTGAAGGCTCGACCGTGGCAAGTGTCATTGCCAAGGCAAAAGCCATCGCGGGCACGCTATCTATTGCCACGGAAGGGCCCAAAACATTGTCCGGCATCCTGGCTGATTCGGTGGCGGCGATGGCCGGTATCAGGTTTACGCACGTTCCTTACAGCAGGGCGGTGGAGGGAATTCAGGATGTGATGGGTGGGCGAGTGAGTCTCATCTGTCTGCCCGAAGCTGCGCTTTTGCCGTTCATCAGATCGGGACAACTGCGCGCCCTCGCAGTGAGCACCGCTGCGCGCTCTTCGGTGTTGCCGGGTGTCCCGTCGCTCGCGGAGACGTTTTCCGGCTTTGAATTTTCTGGTTGGAACGCGTTGTTCGCCCCGACTGGGACGCCGTCGGACATCACGTCAAAGGTGGAGCGCGATGTTGATCGCCTGCTGAAACAACCCGAGGTCGTCGCGCGGTTGTTGAGCCTCGGGTCCATCGCGGAGGTCGACCCACCGCCGGGTGGGTTTGACGCGTTCCTTCGCGCCGAACGCGAGCGCTGGAGCCGCATGGCGAAGGTGGTGTCGCTCACGGCAGAATGGTCGGCTGACCCTTGATGGATGCGCAAAACGCCAAACGAGGTGGCGCAGGCGATACAGCTTTCACAGAAAATGACCGCTGAACTAGGGTTAGAACGCCAAATTGTATTTAGTCAACTAATGCCATTATTGACCGCTAGCCCCTGTGCAGTGGGCGTTTCAGCATAAAGTCATTACGACCAACGTCTACAATCGGCTCAATGACAAAAGCTCTAGACGCTACCCTCGCAACGCTTAAACGCGTCTTTGGTTTCGACGCATTTCGCGGCGCGCAAGAGGCCATTGTGGCGACGGTTGTTAACGGTGGTGACGCGCTGGTATTGATGCCCACGGGTGGCGGAAAATCGCTCTGCTACCAGTTGCCTGCATTGTTGCGTGATGGTGTCGGCATCGTGGTTTCGCCCTTGATCGCGTTGATGCAGGATCAGGTTGATGCGATGAAACAGGTGGGCGTAGCCGCAAGTTTTTTGAATTCATCGCTATCGATGGAGGAGGCCAATCGCGTTGAACGCGACATGCGCGCTGGCAAATTAAAGCTGGTCTACGTGGCGCCCGAGCGGTTGAACACCGAGCGTTTTTTGGCGCTTCTGGATTCGCTCAATGATCGCGGTGAAATCGCGCTCTTCGCGATTGACGAGGCGCACTGTGTGTCGCAATGGGGCCATGATTTTCGGGCAGATTATCTTGAGCTGACGCTCCTGCACACGCGCTACCCGAACGTTCCGCGTATCGCGCTGACTGCCACCGCCGACACGGCGACCCGCGAGGAAATTCGCAATAAACTTTCGCTGCGAGACGCCGCACAATTCGTCTCCAGCTTTGATCGGCCGAACATTCACTATGCGGTCTCGGATCGTCGTGAAGAGAAAGCGCAGCTCCTCGAATTTCTTGCAAATCACGAGGACGAAGCCGGGATCGTTTACTGTATTTCCCGCGCAAAGGTCGATGAAACCGCGTCGTGGTTGCGTAGCAAAGGATTCAACGCCATCCCGTATCACGCAGGGCTCGACGCCGAGACACGGCGTGATCACCAATCTAAGTTTCTGCAAGACGATGCAGTCGTCATGGTCGCAACCGTTGCCTTCGGCATGGGGATTGACAAGCCCGATGTCCGCTTCGTGGCGCACCTCGATCTGCCAAAAAGCATTGAGGGCTACTACCAGGAAACCGGTCGCGCCGGACGTGATGGTGAGCCCGCATTCGCCTGGATGATTTATGGCCTCGCTGATGTTGTGAAGCAACTTCGCTTCATCGACGAGAGCGACGCTGGCGAAGATTTCAAGCGGCTGCAAAAGAACCGCCTGGATCGATTGTTGGCGTTGGCCGAAACCACCGCCTGCCGTCGTGCCGTATTACTTGATTACTTTGGCGAGCCACAGCCCTCAGGCTACCGCTGCATGAACTGCGACAACTGCAATGATCCGCCAGAGATGTGGGACGCAACGAAGCCTGCACAAATGTTCTTGTCAGCGGCGGTACGGACTGGACAATTTTTCGGCGCAGCCCACCTGATTGACGTGCTTCGCGGCAGCAAGAGCGAAAAGGTTTTAGCGCGCGGACACGACAGTTTGCCGGTGCACGGCATTGGGGCTGAGTACGAGGCTGATGTATGGCGATCACTGATTCGTCAGTTGGTCGCTCGCGGTGCGCTGTTCTCTGATGCCGACGCCTACGGCGCGCTCAAGCTCACCGAGGCCGCACGCCCAATTCTGCGCGGTGAGCAAACCCTCACCATGCGAAAAATCGCAACGAAAGCGGAGAAGCGCAGCGAGCGAACCCGTGATCGCAAAGGCGCGCTTCGTAAAGTGGCGGGAGGAAAAACCGGAAGCCCGATCATCGATGATTTGAGCGCCGACGCGCGCGGTCGCTTCGCCGCCCTCAAAGCGTGGCGTACCGCGCAGGCCAAGAGCGCAGGCATTCCGGCGTTCATGATTTTCTCGGACGCAACCCTGCGCGGGATTGCCGAGCGCGCGCCGACAACGAGCGCGCAATTGCTGGAAGTTTCTGGAGTGGGCGTCGCCAAACTCGAGCGCTACGGTAATTCCATCCTTGCGCTTTTGGCGAGTGAGGAAGGTGAGATGGCGGTGGTCGCGCAGATTGAGTGATCTCTCGAAAAGGCCGGTGCAGGTTAAAGCCCCGTGCTTCGAAATTGGTGCGCCACGCCGTAAAGTGCATTGCCGTCTGTGGCAGTATTAACAAATTTTCTGGAGATTTGAAATGAGCCGTGCCGCAACGATCACTGCCATCGAGCACTACTTCGACAGTGGCGGTTTTATGGCCGACCTCTCTCGCCGTGTTGCAATCCCCACCGAAAGCCAGAACCCGGAGCGCGGAGCCGTATTGTCGTCCTACCTTGAGGACGAGATGCAGCCGGGCCTCGAGCGGCAGGGGTTTTGCTGCACGATCCTGCCCAATCCTTCCGGTAGTGGCGGTCCGTTCCTCGTTGCTGAGCGGATAGAAGATCCCGCCTTGCCAACGGTGCTGACCTATGGTCACGGCGACGTAATTCGCGGACAGGACGAGCAGTGGCGCAGTGGCCTGTCGCCGTGGAAGCTCACGCGTGAAGGCGATCGCTTGTATGGCCGCGGCACCGCGGATAACAAGGGGCAGCACACGATTAACCTGGCTGCGATGGACGCGGTACTTAAACAGCGCGGAAGCCTGGGCTTCAACCTCAAGGTGCTGATCGAGACCGGCGAAGAGGTCGGCTCGCCGGGGCTGCGTGAAATCTGCGCGGAGCAGAAGGAACTGCTTGCCGCCGATGTGCTCATCGCTTCGGACGGCCCGCGGCTCCAGCCCGGCAGGCCGACGATCTTTCTCGGTTCGCGCGGCGCATTCAACTTCGACCTGACGCTCGATCTGCGCAAGGGCGGTCACCACTCCGGTAACTGGGGCGGGCTGCTGCGCAATCCAGGCATCGTACTGGCGCATGCGATCGCTTCGATCACCGACGCCAATGGCGCCATCCGCGTCCCGGAATGGCGGCCCAACTCGCTGACGTCTTCGGTGAAGCGAGCGCTCGACGGACTGGTCGTCGAAGGCGGTGACGATGGACCTCAGATCGATGCCGATTGGGGCGAGCCAGGGTTGACCTCCGCTGAACGCGTGTTCGGCTGGTGCAGCTTTGAGGTGCTCGCTTTTGTCACCGGCAATCCGGACAAGCCGGTCAATGCGATCCCGCCGCGTGCCAGCGCCCATTGCCAGTTGCGCTACGTCGTCGGCATCGACCCGGGCGTCATCCTGCCAGCGCTTCGGCGCCATTTGGACGCAAACGGTTTCGAAATGGTCACGCTCACCCCTGCACGCGACGGATACTCCGCCGCCACCCGGCTAGACCCGGATCACCCCTGGGTGAAATGGACCGCCGCGTCGATCGAGGCGACCACCGGAGGTAAGCCAGCGATCCTGCCCAACCTTGGCGGTTCGCTGCCCAATGATGTCTTTGCCGATGTGCTCGGCCTGCCCACCGTTTGGATTCCGCATTCGTATGCAGCGTGTTCGCAGCACGCACCGAACGAACACATGTTGGCCTCCGTCGCGCGCAATGCCCTGCGCATCATGGCGGGGGTGTTCTGGGATTTGGGTGAAACAGGCACGGTGCCGCAAAGAGCGTGAAGCAGGAGCCATTGGTGCCGGATTTTGTACGGCGCTAATAAGTCAACGCTCTTTCGCGCGAGCAAAAAAGTACTGATTAGGTGCATGTTTATTCGCAGCGAGGGCAGCACAGGATTAGCGACGCGCTGGGCAAATCCAGATGCTCACGGGCGTTACTTCCAACCTGCGAAGTGTTGAACTAGATCGCAGTGCAATCGTAAGTCATGAGCTTTATTGGAGGCGGGTAGCGGAATCGAACCGCTCTAAACGGATTTGCAATCCGCTGCATAACCTCTTTGCTAACCCGCCGTCGATGCGCTGCGACGAATCTCGCTACGCAAATGAAAACGGAACCGTTGCGGTTCCGCTTTTTTACTGCCAGTTTAGAAACTGGAGCGGCAGAAGAGTCTCGAACTCTCGACCTCAACCTTGGCAAGGTTGCGCTCTACCAACTGAGCTACTGCCGCGACAAATAAAATTATAGCTGATTCGCAAATCGATGCAAATCGGCAGGATCGGTCAAAGCACTTTGGCGATGGCCTCTGCGACGTAGTTGACGTTTTTTGTATTCAGCGAGGCGACGCAAATACGGCCGGAATCAATGGCATAGATGCCAAATTCATTGCGCAGGCGATGCACCTGATCTTTGGTGAGACCTGAATACGAGAACATACCACGCTGGGTGAGGATGTTTTCGAAATTCGCGGAGGGCGCGAGACGCTTCAACGCACCGTGCAGGGCCACGCGCATGGCCTTGATGCGATCACGCATCTCGCCCAATTCTTTTTCCCACAACAGGCGCGCTTGCGGATCGGTCAGTGCGGCTGCGACGATTGCTCCGCCGTGCGTCGGCGGGTTGGAATAGTTGGTGCGTATCACGCGCTTTAACTGCGACAGCACGCGCTGGGCTTCGTCTTTATCAGCGGCGACGACGGACAGCGCACCGATGCGCTCGCCGTACAGGGAAAACGATTTTGAGAATGAGCTTGAGACAAAGATCGGGCCTGGCGTTTGCGAGAACAGTTTGACGACCGCACCGTCTTCCATCACTCCGTCGCCAAAGCCCTGATAGGCCATATCGAGAAACGGCACCAGACCGCCCGCACGGACGGCGCCGGCGATCTCTTGCCACTGCGCCAAGGTAGGGTCAACGCCGGTCGGGTTGTGACAGCAGGCATGCAGCACGACGATACTTCCGACGGGCATGGCCTTTACCGCAGCGAGGAAGCCGGGGAAATTCAGGCTGCGCGTGTCGGAGTCGTAGTAGTCGTAGTCCCGAACATCAAAGCCCGCGCCTTCAAACAATGCGCGATGGTTCTCCCAGCTCGGGTTCGAGATGTAGACGGCTGCATCCGGCGATACGCGTTTCAGGAAATCCGCGCCGACTTTCAACGCGCCAGTGCCGCCCACGGCTTGCACCGTGACAGCACGGTTGTTTTTGACGATGTCAGAGTCGGCACCAAACACCAAAGCCTGAGTGGCCTTGTCGTAAGCCGCGATGCCGTCAATTGGCAAATAGCCGCGCGGGGACGACTTCTCCGCCATGGCGACTTCGGCGCGCTTGACGCATTCAAGTACCGGAATCTTGCCGTTTTCATCGGTGTAGACACCGACGCCCAGATTGACCTTTGCGGGATTGGTGTCACTATTAAATGATTCAATGACGCCGAGAATCGGGTCACGAGGCGCCATTTCGACGGCCGAAAATAGCGAGGCAGCGGTGTTTGACATAAATTTGATGAGCGAACGAAGTTTTGGAATCGGTTTTCAAATCTATTTTATCGTGCAAAACCCGAACTTGTTTGGGTCTGGCCTAAAACGATCCGAGCTATCGCGCTAAGATGTGCGAATGATCAGATTGGTTTACGTCAGCACGTGCGCTCACAACGTTCAGCAAACAGACGTTGAGGAGATTCTTCGCGTAGCAGAACTGCGCAATACTGAGCAAGAGATCAGCGGCATGCTGTGCTGGTCCGGCGAGTATTTTTTGCAGTGTCTCGAAGGCGAACGGAGCCGCGTGTCTCGGTGTTTCTCCAATATTGCGGCGGACAAGCGCCATCACTCAGTCGAGCTGATAGTCAGCTCTCCGACAAATGTTCGGTGGTTCTCGACCTGGGGGATGGGCTTCACACGCATGATGTCGTCGCATTGGGTTGACTTGCCCCGCTTCGATGGCACAAGCTTCAATCCGTACTTGATAGAAGCCTCCGATTTGCAGGACACCTTTGCCCGATTGTCTAGCCAGGCGCAAAGATTAAGGGTTGATGACAGCGGTGTGCAGAGGGGTAATCCCTAGCCATCGGATAGGCGCTGTCACTAGAATCCGAGGAAGCGGTTTGCCAAAATTTTGCAACCGATAGTTCATTCACAAGGAGGTTACTTTGAAGATTTCGCTTAAGGCTTCGGCGATTGCCGTGGCAGTGTCATTGTTGGCAGCGGGTGCCGCGAATGCGCAGAACGTAAAAGTTGCGTTTATTGAAGGCATGTCTGGTCCGTTCGGTGGCGTTGGCCAAAACCAGCTTAAACATTTTCAGTATGCTGCTGAGCGCTTCAGCGGCAAGCAGGCCAATAGCGGCGTGACTATTGAAATCGTTCCGATGGATTCGAAGGGCAGCCCACAGGAGGCTCTGGCGCTGCTAAAGAAAGCCACCGATGAGGGTATCCATTTCATCACTCAGGGCAATGGCTCGAACGTGGCAGGCGTGTTGATCGACGCGGTCAACAAGTACAACGAACGTAATCCTGGCAAGGAAGTGGTGTATCTCAATTACGCCGCCATTGACCCAGATTTCACCAACTCGAAATGCTCGCCGTGGCACTTCCGCTTCGACGCGGGCTCGGATATGAAGCTTCAGGGTTTGACCAATTTCATGGTGGATCAAAAGGACATCAAGAATGTCTACATCATCGGTCAAAACTATTCGCATGGTCAGCAGGTATCGAAGTTCACCAAGGAATTCCTTGCTAAAAAGCGGCCTGATATCAAAATCGTGGGCGACGAGCTGCACCCGTTGGGCCAGGTCAAAGACTTCGCTCCTTACATCGCCAAGATGCAGGCAGCTAACGCCGATACGGTCGTTACCGGCAACTGGGGCTCTGACCTCGCGCTGCTAATCCGCGCAGCCAACGCCGCTGGCTTCAAAGGTAAGTTCTACACGTTCTATGCGGGCGTGATCGGAACGCCTACCGCCATCGGTGCGGCGGGCGCAGATCGCGTAGAGATGATTGCGTACTGGCATCCTAACTCTGCACAGAGCCAGTTTGAGAGCGTCTACACGGGCTTTAAAGCCAAGTTCAACGAAGAGTTCTACACAGTCGCTGCGGTGAATGCTATTCGTTTCCTCGTCGCCAGCGTTGAAAAAGCCAAGAGCACTGACGCAGCACCGGTTGCCCGCGCGATGGCAGGTATGAAGATGAAAGGTGCTTCTGGTGAGGATATCGAAATGCGTGCAGCTGACGGTGCATTGCAGCAAGCTTTGTATGTCGTCAACTGGACAAAAGCGGGCGGACCTGGTGTGAAGTTCGATGCCGAAAACACGGGCTACGGCTTCCAGACGGTTCGCTACCTGATGCCGTCGCAAGCCGCAATGCCAACGACCTGCAAGATGCCAAAGCGCCCCTAGTGACGCGTTAGCAGTAAAGGCATAAAAAGGCCACGGCTGGGTCATACCACCGTGGCTTTCTTTTGTGCGGAATCGCCTGAAGGCGATCTACACTTCATCCTATCCAGTCGCACGAGGAGGCTTGCTTGGAGTTTTTCGTAATGTCAGTATTGAACGGAGTGAGCTACGGGCTCCTGCTGTTCATGTTGTCAGCCGGTCTAACGCTGATATTTTCGATGATGGGCGTGCTGAATTTCGCGCACGCGAGCTTCTATATGCTCGGCGCTTATTTTGCTTTTCAGGTGTCCGAGTGGACCAACTACTGGGTTGCGTTTCTTGTTGCGCCGATGCTTGTCGCTTTGATGGGCGGTTTGTTCGAGCGCTTCATTCTGCGCAAGACGCACAAATTCGGACATGTTGCCGAGCTGCTCGTTACGTTTGGACTGTCGTTTGTCATTTTGGAGCTGGTGCAGCTCATCTGGGGGCGCACGGCGGTTGACTACAAAGTGCCGGCTGCACTCGACGGTTCGCTGTTCAAACTTTTCAATTCCAGCTTTCCAGAATATCGCGCATTCATGATGTTGGTGGCGGTCGGGATGCTCGTTGGGCTGTTTTTAATGCTCAAGAAAACGCGCATCGGGCTGGTGATTCAGGCTGCGCTAACTCATCCCGAAACCACGGAGGCGTTGGGCCACAATGTGCCGCGCGTGTTCGCAATGGTGTTCGCCGGCGGTTGCGCTTTGGCTGGGTTGGCCGGTGTCATCGGCGGCAACGCGTTCATCACTGAACCTGGCATGGCGCAGGCGGTCGGAGCCATTATTTTCGTGGTCGTCGTCGTCGGTGGCATGGGTTCATTGGGGGGGGCGCTGATCGCGTCGGTGCTCATCGGCTTGATGCAGACCTTCGCTGTAGGCCTGGACTGGTCATTTATCGGGGGCTTGAAGTCCCTGGGTGTTGAGGTCACGCCTGAGACTTTCGGATATCCGGTATGGAAACTGAAGCTGTCGCAAGTGGGCCCAATCCTGCCGTATTTACTGTTGGTCGTGATGCTTGTTGTCAGACCCAAAGGCATCATGGGAACACGCGATGACTAGCCCGAACAGCTCCACTCCGTCCGCTTTGCGGCCGTTGCACTTCAAACCCCTCAACGGCGTTCGAATCGTTGTGTGGACGACGTATGCGCTGATACTCCTGGCGCTTCCGCTCGTCGCCCAGTCAAGCTTTGCGCTGACCCTTTTGTGCATGACTGGCATCGCCGCAGTCGCCTGCCTAAGCTACAACATGCTGCTCGGTCAGGCGGGCATGCTGTCGTTCGGCCACGCGGTCTACACCGGTCTTGGAACGTTCGTCGCTATCCAAACCATGAACAAAATTCTTGGCGGCTGGCCCCTACCGATGTGGCTAGTGCCGCTGGTGGGTGGTTTTGCGGGGCTTGGTTTTGGCGCGTTGCTCGGCTATGTCACCACCCGCAAAGCCGGTACGCCGTTCTCAATGATTACGCTGGGTGTGGGCGAGCTGGTTTTTGCGAGCGCGCTCATGTTTCCTGAGTTCTTTGGTGGCGAAGCGGGCATCAATTCCAACCGCACTGGCGGAACGGGTTGGCTGCACGATCTTGGGCTGACGTTTGGACCGCAAATTCAGGTGTATTACCTGATCGCCATTTATCTTTTCATTTGCACGGCAGCTATGTACGCGTTCACCATGACGCCATTGGGCCGTATTGCTAATGCCGTTCGCGACAACGCCGAGCGCGCCGAATTTGTGGGTTATGACACGCGCTGGGTGCGCTATCTGATTGTGATGGTGTCCAGTTTTTTTGCTGGCGTCGCTGGGGGGCTTACTGCGCTTAACGTTGAGGCAGCCACGGCAGACTTGTTGCACGGCGTGCGCTCAGGGGGATATTTGCTGTTTACGTTCCTGGGTGGCGTCGGGTTCTTCTTCGGGCCGATTATTGGCGCCGTATTGCTAGTTTTTTCGCTGGTAGTTCTTTCCGAGATTACCAAAGCCTGGCAGCTCTACGTAGGTGTGATTTTTCTCATCATGGTGGTGTATGCACCGGGCGGATTTTCGGCGCTGCTAATGCTGAATTTGCGCCGCATAAAGTACGGCGAGTGGCGAAAAATGCGTTGGCCGTATGCGGGTATGATGTTCTTTGGGCTGATCGCGCTTTGGGGCATCGCTGCGATTGTTGAAATGGCTTATCAAATCCAGGTGGCGGCGGGCTCAGGCAGTGAGGTGACGATTGCCGGTATTGCGCTCGATTCGTCGAGCCATACGTCTTGGGCCGTGGCCATCGCTGTAATGGTTGCGGGCGGCGCGGCGTTTGAATACTGGCGTCGCAAGTTTGCCAAAGTATGGAGCGACGGCGAAGAGCGCATCGCCGAAGCAGCAAAAAAAGCGGAGGCAGCCATCGTATGAGCACCTACGCACTCGAATTGTCGAACGTCACTAAGAGCTTCGGCAAAACCGCGATTATTCGCGGCGTCAACCTGGCCGTGAGTAAAGGTGAACGCGTTGCAGTCATCGGTCCGAACGGAGCGGGAAAGAGCACGCTGTTTAATCTCATTAGCGGGCGCTTTGAGCCCACCAGTGGCAGCATCAAGCTGCATGGCACCGAGATCATCGGCCAGCGTCCGTACGAAATCAGTCGCCGTGGACTGGCGCGCAGTTTTCAGATCACCAACATTTTTTCGCGACTCAGCGTTTTCGAAAATCTTCGCTGCGCGGCGCTCTACGCCAGCGGGCAGAAATACAGTTTCTGGAAGCCGCTATCGAAGCTCACTGAGTTAAATGATCGTACCGAAGCGCTGATGGCCTCGATTGAGCTGAAACGCCGTCGTGACGTCCCTGCGTCGTTATTGACTTATTCAGAGCAGCGCGCACTGGAAGTGGGTATCACGATCGCTGGCGGCGGCGATGTGATCCTTCTGGACGAGCCAACCGCTGGTATGAGCCATTCAGAAACAGATCGTTTTGTGCATCTGATTCGCACGGTCACCGTGGGCAAAACACTGCTCACCGTTGAGCACGATATGGGCGTCGTGTTTGGTTTGGCCGATCGCATTGCCGTCCTGGTTTATGGCGAAGTCATTGCCTTTGATACGCCAGACAAAGTGCGCGCCGATCCCAAGGTGCAAGAGGCTTATCTGGGCGCCGTGCTCGAATCTGAAGGAGCGCACTGATGAGCACACCAGTGACATCAAACGTGGCGCTTGAAGTCAAAGAGCTGCACGCGTTTTATGGCAAGAGCCACATCCTTCAAGGCGTAAATCTCAAGGTCAACGAAGGTGAAATTGTCGCGCTCCTTGGGCGCAACGGAGCAGGGCGCTCGACCACCGTCAAAGCCATCATGGGTATGGTCGACAACACCGGCGAAGTGCTCTGGCGCGGCAAGAACATTCTCGGTATGAAGGCGTACGAAATCGCGCACTTGGGGCTGGGCTACGTGCCTGAGAGTCGTGATATTTTCCCGAAACTCACGGTGCATCAAAACCTGATGCTCGGTGAAAAAGGTGGCAAAAAGCCAAACCGCTGGTCGTTCGAGGACATGTACAAAATGTTCCCTCGACTGCGGGAGCGGCAGCACACCGAAGCCGGCGTTCTATCGGGTGGCGAGCAGCAGATGCTTACGCTTTGCCGCACGCTGATGGGCGACCCGGACCTCGTCATGATTGACGAGCCCACCGAAGGGCTGGCTCCGGCGATTGTGCAACTGGTGGCTGAGTATTTGATGGAACTGAAGCGGCGCGGCATCAGTGTCGTGCTGGTCGAACAAAAGCTCTCGATTGCGCTGCAAATCTCTGATCGCGTGTATGTGATGGGCGACCGTCGGATTGTTTTCGAAGGAACGCCGGCTGAACTCAAAGCTGATGCCAATATTCGCAAGGAATGGCTGGAAGTTTGATCGGTATTGTGGCTACAGTTTTTGCTTGGTTCCCCCATCGCACAGGGGCTAGCGCTCCATAAAGCGAAAAGTCGATAGCAATCGTTTTGCGCAGCGAGCCCCTGTATAGCCGCCTTTTTCCAGAAGAAGCTGATACCAATCAAACACACCGTTGGATCAAAAAATTCGTTACGCGTCGCGGTCGCGATTGATGAGTCGCTGCCGTGCCTGATCGAGATGAAATTGCATCGCCACGCGCGCTCGATCACCGTCTTTCGCGCGAATCGCCTCGACGATGGCCGTGTGTTCTTCCAGCACTTTTTGCGCACGTCGCGCCGAGCCGGTTCGCGTCAAGCTGATCGACAAGCGCATGAAACCGGAGAGAGCTTCATGCGTGCTGTCCAGAACATCGCGGAAAAACTCGTTTCCGGTCGCGTCGGTGATGCTCTTGTGAAACGCCAAATCTTCTTCTGCGTTCATCTTGCCTTGTGTGGCTGAGAGCGCGAAACGTTCATGTGCAGCGTCGATCACGGCCATCTGCTCATCGGATCGACGCAAAGCCGCAAAGCGTGCCGCATCGCCTTCGAGTGAAATGCGAACCTCCTGGCAGCGCATGTACGATGCGATATTTTCAGCGCTCGAAAATGTTTTCAACCGAGAAGCGGGCTGCGCACTGACGAACGATCCGAGTCCCTGCTGCGCTGTGACGAGTCCATCGGCGCGTAATCGCAAAAGCGCTTCGCGCACCACGGGGCGAGACACGCCGAAGCTCTCCGAAATGTCGTTCTCGGAGGGCAGTTGATCGCCGACGTTTAATTTGCCGGAGACGATTTGTTCGAAAATTTGGCCGTACAGTTGGTCGGGCAGGCGCATGCGCTTGCCAGAACCCGCGGAGTCTGCCTCTGTCGCAACCGCCGTCTCGGCCTTGCGCAGGTCAAGCGGCACGCCAACGCGTTTTCGTCCAGCCATGATCTAGGCGAAGCGCGACGCGATAGAGCGTTGATCGGTCACGCCCAAAATCAATCGATCTTGATATTGGCGCTTTTGATGACCTTTGCCCACTTGGCGATTTCGGCCACCTGAAATGCGGCGAATTGTTCAGGCGTCAGCGTTGATGGGTCCATGCCCAACTTGCCGAGGCGCTCCTGAATCTCAGGGCTCTTGATCACTTTCGCAACTTCGGCCTGCAAGCGGTGCAGAATTTCCGGAGGCGTTCCCGCAGGCGCAAAAATGCCCTGCCACGACACGAGGTCGTATCCTGGGACGCCGCTTTCAGCCATCGTTGGTACGTTCGGTAATTGCGGCGTGCGCTTCGCCGAGGTGACGGCCAGCGCGCGTACTTTGCCGCTTTGGATGAATGGGCCTGCGACCACGCTGGTGTCAAACATCATGGGCAACTGGCCGCCAATCACATCCTGAATTGCCGGCGCGCTGCCTTTGTAGGGAACATGGACCATATCCAGACCCGCGAGCGATTTGTACAGCTCGCCGCTCAAATGTTGCGACGTGCCATTACCGGCAGACGCAAATGAGATTGAGCCGGGTTTTGCTTTGGCCGCTGCGGTTAATTCCTGCACGGTTTTGTACGGGCTTGCCGCGCCGACGACGAGCACGTTGGCGTTGGTGCCGATCAGAGCGATCGGCGCGAACGATTTCACCGGTTCATAAGGCAGCTTGGGATACAGGCTCACGTTGATCGCATGCGAGCTAATCGTGCCGCCCAAAATCGTGTAGCCATCGGGCGGGGCTTTGGCAACGTAATCCGAGCCAATATTGCCGCCTGCACCCGCACGGTTTTCCACGATCACCGTGGTGCCGAGTGCCGGGCCGAGCTTTTGCGAGATGATGCGCGCGAGGATGTCCGTGGTGCCGCCCGCCGGGAAGGGCACGACGTAGGTGATCGGCTTGGACGGCCATTTGTCTTGAGCGGCAGCGGTGCCGCAAGCGCTGGAAATTGCTAGCGTGATGGCGGCGAACAAAATTCTAGATTTCATGATTGGAGCTTTCGTGGAAAGTTGGCCGGTTTACGCGGCGAGTTTTGTTGCAGCGGCGATCCCGCCGTCAAGCGCCAGCAGCGCCTTCGCGACGGGCTCAACGCGTGCACGCTCGGCCGGCTCAAGGCCCGTCAGCATTGGCAGCATCGGGCCCATGTCCGCGATGCCAGCAAGCGTCACAGCGTCGTGTAGCACTCGGATCGGGCTTATCCCGTCACGACAGTCTTCAAGCGGCATGTAGCGAGCGCGCACGGCCTCCGCTTCGTCATATTTGCCTGCTTTAATCAGCGCAAGCAGTTCCATCGAACCGCGTGGGCCGACGCACACCGAGCCAGAGGTGAAACCGGTCAAACCGA
>CAJDUD010000017.1_pt1 | contig 26426 bp, 22 predicted proteins | sample 7390161 | NCBI WGS metagenome assembly CAJDUD01 (sample SAMEA7055664, study PRJEB34461) | soil metagenome | biome: terrestrial ecosystem; feature: Peninsula; material: soil | place: Antarctica | collected 2016
GAGACTTCACGATTGTTCTCCGCCGCGAGCTGCTTCAGACGAATTGCGGCGGACAGCCCCGCTGGGCCTGCGCCAACGATCACTACGTCGTATTCCATCGCGTCGCGGTCGGCTCGGATGCTGGTCATAAGTTCGTCTTCTCTTCTGTAGGGTGATGCGTTTAGCGGTGCGCCAATGTTTTGCGCATTTTGTGTTTGTCGATTTGCGTTTCGACACAGCGAAAACCGAAACGCTCGTAAAGGCGCAATGCTGGATTGTCGCGGAATACGTTTAATGTGAGTTCGTTCAGGCCTCGCGTTTGCGCCATGCTTTCGACCAGAGCGAGTGTGGTCCAGCCGACGCCGCGATTGCGGTGTTGCGCTTCCAGTTGCACGTCACCAATGTGCAGTACATTGGAGCCATCGGGCTCGTCACGCACACTTAGAAAGCCGACCGTGTGATGCACGGGCAGGTTCAAGTTGCTGATCAAAAAGAACGAAGCTTGCGGTGCCAGATTTCTCCAGCGCGTCTCATCAAATTCTTGCCCGCGTCGAAGCAGATACGGCTTCATATTGTCGCGAGCGAGTGCCAGACAGTATTCGAGCCGACGATCAGCAGTCGTGATCGGTGTCAGCGCAATCGCCGCAACGGGCATGGAGACGGGCTTGCCACGACGGTCGGTGTCGATGACTGGCACTTCAGAGGCAGCGCAATTCATCAGACGATTATAGTTAGCGACTACTCGGACATTTACCGATATCAGAGGGTCATTTTTCGATGGATAGCTCCAAACAGCTTTCGCCGCTTGTTTTGGCGGACGGCAATCCCATTGCTGCGCTGCGCGATATCGTGATGCATGAAGTCGAAATGGCGGTGCGCTGGGGCGATATGGATGCCTACAACCACGTCAACAACACCGTGTACTTTCGTTTTATGGAGCAGTGTCGCCTGGAGTGGTTCGCGAAACTCGGATTTAAGACTGTGGATGAGGATGTTGTGCCGATTCTGGTGGAGGCGAACTGCCGGTTTATTCGTGCGGTGACTTACCCGGCCACTGTGCGCGTGACCATCCGCGTCACCGTCGTCGGCCCGAAAATCGTCGAGACTATTCATGATATTTTTGTCGGTAACGTGCTCTATGCGACAGGCATTTGCAAATTGTTGTGGATGAGCCGTAGTGCCAATAAGGCCGTGGCGTTGCCTGAAGCTGTGCGCGCCCGGTTACTGCTGTTGCCGTAGGGTGTGCATCAGAATGCGCGCGGTCTTTCCGTCTTTCCGTGAATGCTCTTCCGAGCTAGTGGTGCGCACTTTGTTGCACGTTTTACGCTCACTACAGATTCGCCATGACTGAACCTCTCTGGAGTCCATCGCCAGAGCGCATCGCTTCCGCGCGCATCGCGGCATTCACGCACCTGCTTCGCGAAAAATACTCGCAAGAATTCCCGGATTACTGGAGCATATGGCGCTGGTCGATTGCGAACAAGGAAGTGTTTTGGCGTGAGGTCTGGGACTTTTGCGGCGTTGTAGGTGAGAAGGGCGAACGCACGCTGGTGGACGGTCACCTGATGCCCGGCGCAAAGTGGTTCCCGGACGCGCAATTGAATTTCGCCGAGAACCTGCTCAAGAAACGTGGCTCAGATGACGCGCTCGTTTTCTGGAACGAAGCGGGTGATCGTCGAAGATTGAGTTTTGACCAATTGCGGGGCTCGGTTGCCAGTGTGCAAAAGGCGCTCAAGGGCGCTGGCGTGGTGGCAGGCGACCGCATCGCGAGCATCCTTCCGAATATTCCAGAAGCTGCCATTGCCATGCTCGGCGCTACGAGCATCGGCGCGGTGTGGTCATCGTCGTCTCCGGACTTTGGCGTTCAGGGCGTTCTGGATCGCTTTATGCAGATCGAGCCGAAGATTTTGTTCGCGGTAAATGGCTACTTCTACAACGGAAAAGTGGTTGATACGCGCAATAAAGTGTTTGAAATTGCGGCTCGATTGCCGAGTGTGGAGCAAGTGATTTGGGTGGAGTACGTTGCCGACCTCCCTGTGGCAACGGTTGCGCATTCACAGGTTGGCACGGACATCACAGGCGATCGCGATGGAAACGCCTCCATACCTGCGTCGTCGTCAATCGTGGATTCGACGTGGAGCAACTTCTGCGCCGCCATCGCCATTGAACCCACCTTCGAACGTTTTCCGTTCGATCATCCGCTGGTTGTGGTGTTCTCGAGCGGCACCACAGGATTGCCGAAGTGCATGGTGCAGGGCGCTGGCGGCACGTTGATGCAACAGATGAAGGAGCACGCGCTGCATGCCGACATTCACGACGGCGACCGCTTGTTCTATTTCTCGACCACCGGTTGGGTGATGTGGAACTGGCTCATCACTGGCCTCGCCACGGGCGCGACGTGCATGCTCTACGACGGCTCGCCCTTCGCGGCGCGCAGTCGCGTGCTCTGGAATTTTGCCGAGACCGAGCGCATCACTCACTTTGGTACCAGTGCCAAATATATCGACGCCAGTAAAAAAGGTGGCGTGGTGCCGTGTCGTTCCCACCAATTGCCTGCATTGCGGGCCGTCCTTTCCACCGGTTCGCCACTGTTACCCGAGAGTTTTGACTACGTGTACCAGTGCGTGAAATCGGACGTACATCTGGCTTCGTTATCGGGTGGTACCGAGATCATGAGCGCATTTGTGCTGGGTAATCCGACGCTGCCCGTGTACAGGGGTGAAATGCAGTGTCTCGGCCTCGGTATGGCCGTGGACGTGTTTTCGGACAACGGCGAGTCGTTGCGCGGCGCAATGGGCGAATTGGTCTGCACGCAAAGCTTTCCTTCGATGCCGCTCTACTTCATCGGGGATCCCGACAGCACGCGCTATCGGGCGGCATATTTCGAGCGCTTTCCAGGGCTCTGGTGTCACGGCGACTGGTCGCAAATCACCGAACACGACGGTATGGTGATCGCCGGACGATCGGACGCCACGCTAAATCCTGGCGGCGTCCGCATCGGCACGGCGGAAATTTATCGTCAGGTCGAGACATTGGACGAGGTCCTCGAATCCATCGTGATCGGGCAGAATTTTCAGGGTGATGCGCGTGTAGTTCTATTCGTGAAATTAGTTGAAGGCGTCAATCTTGACGATGCGCTCACCGAAAGAATAAAACAACGCATTCGCGAAAACACGACGCCGCGTCATGTCCCAGCCAGAGTCGTCCAGGTGCCCGATATTCCACGCACGAAAAGCGGAAAAATAGTGGAGCTGGCGGTGCGTGATGTTGTGCATGGACGTACAGTTAAAAACCAGGATGCAATGGCCAATCCCGAGGCACTGGAATACTTCCGCCATCGGCCAGAGTTGGCGACGTAGCGGAGATCGTTGGCAGGGAGGGCAGCGCTTGCGCTACCTGTATTTGAGTTGGCCGTCGGTGTACGACCACCGCGCCCTAAAGCAACGCACTAAATCCCCGTGGCAAATTCGTACAATTGCTTGAGACTACTCACGGGCAACTAAGGAAATAGTGTGAACAAACTTTATCCGAGCGCAGAAGCGGCGCTCTCTGGCGTCATCAAGGACGGGCAATTGCTGGGCGTAGGGGGCTTTGGCCTGTGCGGCATTCCTGAAGCGTTAATCGATGCGCTGGTTGCGTCCGGCGCCAAAAACCTCACTGCGATTTCAAACAATGCAGGCGTTGACGGCTTCGGACTTGGTAAATTACTTGCCACGCGCCAGATTAAAAAAATGATCGCGAGTTACGTCGGCGAGAACAAGGAGTTCGAGCGGCAATACTTGGCCGGCGAACTCGAACTCGATTTCACGCCACAAGGCACACTGGCAGAAAAACTGCGTGCAGGTGGCGCTGGAATCCCTGCGTTTTTCACCAAAACGGGCGTCGGCACGATCGTCGCGGACGGCAAAGAAATCCGCGAATTCGACGGCGTGAAATACGTAATGGAGCGCGCTTTGGTGCCCGATGTATCGCTGGTCAAAGCGTACATCGCGGACAAATCGGGGAACCTCGTTTTTCGCAAAACTGCGCGCAATTTCAATCCGAACGTCGCGATGGCGGGCAAGATCACGATTGTCGAGGTCGAGAAAATCGTCGAAATCGGCGCGCTCGATCCCGATCAGGTGCATTTGCCCGGAATTTACGTTCATCGCATCGTTGTCAACGCCACGCCCGAGAAGCGGATCGAGCAACGCACTATTACTAAAGCTGGAGTCTAAGCATGGCCTGGAATCGCGATGAAATGGCAGCACGTGCTGCGAAAGAGCTTAAAGACGGCTTCTATGTGAACTTGGGCATTGGCATGCCGACGCTGGTTGCTAATCATGTGCCAAAAGGAATGGAAGTCTGGCTGCAGTCGGAAAATGGTCTGCTCGGCATCGGTCCGTTCCCGACCGAAGATCAGGTGGAGATGATTCGCGGTGGCAAGATCAATCTCGCGATTCTGGGGGCGATGCAGGTCAGTGAAAAGGGCGATCTGGCCAACTGGATGATTCCGGGCAAGATGGTCAAAGGCATGGGCGGCGCGATGGATTTGGTCGCCGGAGTCGGTCGCGTCGTCGTGTTGATGGAGCATGTCGCGACGAAAAAGGATGGTACGACTGACAAGAAGATTTTGACCGCTTGCAATCTACCGCTGACCGGCGTCGGAGTGGTTAATGTGATCATTACGGACTTAGGAGTCATGGAAGTCACCGCGACCGGCTTGAAACTCGTTGAACTTGCACCCGGAGTGACGCGGGAACAAATTGCCGCGGCGACTGGGTGCACTTTGCACTAACCCCCGGCGCGCCCAACGTCGCCGCTGTGGTCTCCGCGAACAGCGGTGACCGCTAACGCATCAAGCCGCGAGTCGCCGCATTCGCCATCTGACGGATCGGCGTAAACAGCAGTTGCAGCGCCCAGCGAATAAAACTTCTGGTGAGCTCGACGCCTTGCGCCGCTGCTCGGCCCGCAAAGCGCATGATCGCTCCGACTAATGTTGTGACATACATCGACATTCTTGCGGTGAGTTGCGCGGCTCTTTCCAGCATGACGGCAAGCTGATCGAGCAGGGTCATCGCAGCAAGCGCGGCTGGGCCTACTGTTGCAGCCAGAATGTCGGTCGATGCGTCAATAATCCAGCGCAGCGCTGCACCAAGCATTTCAAAGGCGTAGGCACCCATTGGAACGATGGATTCACGTCCGTTCGCGACGCTGCGCAACCAGGCTTCTGCGCGTTGGCCCGCCGTACGATCCACGCTGGCGGCGGCGAGCGTCGCCCATGAGCATCCGACCATCGCGCCCAGATAGCTGTTTTCCATGCTGTGCGCGCCGAAACTAATAACGGTGTTGCGACTGCCGCCGACCACATTGCCGGACGAGCCGTACGGCACATGCGTAAACGGCCACAGCGGCACCATCGGCACCGGATCGGCAAAATGCTGAACGCGGTGGATGTGGGAGCTGCCGAGGCGGTCAGAGAGATCAAATGCGAATCGCGTTAGGCCCACTCGTGGCGAACCAAACGTATAAAGTTCCGGCTGTCCGATCCCCCGCTGGCGACAGTACGCAGCGGTGAGCGTGGCGAGGGCGCCGCCGAGGCTGTGCCCGACACAATGAACGATCGACGGGTTGCGGCCGCGCAGAAACGTGTCCAGCTCGTGAGAAAACGAACTCCACGTTTCCATAAAACCGGCGTGAACCGACGACCCAGTCGGGCCACCGCGAACGCCAAAGTTGGCGTCGGTACACCAGTCGGCAGCGACGTCGGTGCCGCGGTGAGCGACGAGCACTTCCCCCTGGTAGCGACCAGTGCCTGAGGCGATATAGCCGAAACCGCTGACTTCTTTCCAGACAATCAGTCCGCCGCTTGTCCCCTGAAACCGGGAATTGTCGCCAACATTAAACATGCCCTCGCAACCCAGTTCAAAGCCGAGCGCCGCCGCCTGCGACACTGAAACATCACGCAACGAATACACGCCATTCGCGATTTTTGCGGCTTGAACTGGGCTGAGTGTCGGCATGGAGCGCTTTCCGGGTTAAGCGACGTACGGTGAGTACAGTCGATCGGGTGAACAAGCAGAATTGACGGTTTGGCTGAAACGAGTTCATATCAGCCTATCTTGCGTGGACGCAACCGACCGGGTCAAAGTGACATTGCTGCGAAATTTATTTCGCAATCAGTCGAAATCGCAGATTCCGAACACTTTGCCATTGCGGTGTTCGGGTGATTCAAGGCGACATTGGATCGAGATCGGTTTTGCGATATCGCGATACGGCACCATGCCCTTGTTATCGTCGAAATACAGCAGTTCGCCGTTGTCGTCGTAATTCCGCTTGTTCAGGCTCCAGGCCAGATAGCTCTTGCCACCGTGCTGAATGACGATTTTTTGAAAGACGTTAGGTTCGTGCGGCAACAGGGCTCCCGCCAGCATTTTGCGTTTGATGGCCGGAAAGTTAAACGCTCCATCGCTGCCGCTGGTCGCCGCGTCATTGACCGTTTCTTTCCCCCACGTCCAGCGCGTTTCGCGTTCAAGGGTGGCCCCTACAACCGGCTTGCCTTGCGACGTAACTACACCGCGAACCGCTGAAAAAATAACTACTTCACTCATTGCATTGACCTCATTGCAGCCGACGGTTGAAAGTGCAAGCGGCACAACCAGCGCCCGCAGCGCACCGCGATATCGGGCACCCAATAGATATTTAGTAATTTGCAAAAAAATGCCTCATTGGCCTAAGTTGACTGGTTGGGCAAACGTTAATATTAGCCCGCATCCCAAGAGTTGTCAGTAGACATCGCCAGTGATAGAGCAGGGTTCAGCTTTTATCCGGAAGCGCCTTCGAACAGCGGCTAGCGTCGATATTTAGCGTTTATCAACTTTGACATTAAATTGCCCTTAGCCCCCGTGCAGCGGTCGTTCCACAAAAAAGCTGCTGGTCAACAGAAAGAAAAAAACGATGGTCAATACCCGTTACAGACGCTTTGAGCTTGACCCGCCCGCCGTACCGTTGAGGGTCACGGGTGTAAATTTTTGCAATGTGACGAATGATCACAGTGGACAACAAGGGCTCGTCCATGCCCAAATGAGCAGCCCAGTCGCTGTTTTTTCGAGGGCAAGGTGATAAGCACACCGGCGACACGTGTCGACACAGAGATTCCCGTCGCCTCGCGGGAAGTGTGGTCGTGGGCGATGTACGACTTCGCGAACTCGGGATACACCACCGTTGTGATCACGGCGATTTTCAACGCGTTTTTTGTCAGCGTGATTGCAGGTGGCACCGACTGGGCCACGTTGTTGTGGACCACGATTGTGGCGATTTCGTTTGCGATAGTGATGGTCATTGGACCGGTCCTCGGCGCGTGGGCGGACCGTCGTGCGGCGAAGAAAAAAGTGTTGGCAATTGCGACGATTGGCTGCGTCGTATCGACGCTGGCGCTCGCACCTATTGCCGCGCAGGGTGGCGCCCTGCTGTGGCTCGCATGCATTGTGTTTATCGCAAGCAACGTGTTTTATGCGCTCGGCGAAAACTTTACCGCAGCTTTTTTGCCTGAGCTGGCCAGCAGCAAGGAAATCGCCAAAGTGTCCGCGTGGGGCTGGAGCCTCGGCTATGTCGGTGGCCTGGTGACATTGGGCGTTTGCTTGTGGCTGGTGACCGTGCAGCAAGCGGCGGGCGCGAACGCCGTGCAGTACGTCCCGTGGACGTTGGTGATTACTGCGGCAATTTACGCCGTGGCTAGTCTCCCGATTTTCATTTTTCTTCGCGAGCGTGCCGTGCCGAAGCCCAGCGTTGCCCCGGAGAGCATCGTGAATGGCCTAAAACGCTCCTTTGCGAATCTCAAACACTATCCCGACCTAAAGCGGTTTTTCTGGGCTGGCCTTGCCTATCAGGCGGGACTCTCTGTGGTCATCACGCTAGCTTCCGTGTATGCCGAGCAGGCGCTCGGTTTCAAGATGGCCGACACGATCAAACTGCTGTTGGTGGTGAACGTTTCCGCTGCCATTGGAGCATTCGTATTCGGTTACGTGCAGGACAAAATCGGACACAAGCCGACGCTCTCAATCACGCTCGTCATGTGGATTGCCACCGTGCTCATCGCTTATTTTTGGCACACGCAAAATGGCTTTTGGGTGGCGGCAAATTTCGCAGGTCTTTGCCTCGGGGCCTCGCAGTCCGGCGGTCGCGCGCTGGTAGGTGTGATGAGCCCGAGGGCGCAGATTGCTGAGTTCTACGGTCTATGGGGCCTTGTGGTTCGCCTTTCCGGCATCATCGGGCCGATGCTCTATGGCATGGTGACCTGGATGACGCAAGGCAATCATCGTCTTGCGCTATTGATTACGGGCAGCATGTTCGTGATCGGTTTGCTGCTGCTTGCGCGAGTCAATGTGGCTAATGGCGAATTTGCTGCGCAACGCACTCGCCCGTAAAGAGTAAGTATTGCGTCGCCGTCCAAATAGGCGTAGGGTGTGACATCTCAAAACAGGAGATTGCCGTGAAATCTGATTCGCAAAAAATCTCGATCTCTGCGTTCGCGGGAGCGCTCTTGCTCTCGACCCTGAGCAGCGTGGTTTCGGCTGATGAAACCATCTTTCCATCGCGCTATCGCACCCTACAATCCTCCGCGCCAGCGAACTGCAATGTGTGGGTTGCGCCGTTGCCCGAGCGCCGCATAAAGGTGGATTTGCCAAGAGAGGCAAGGCAGCTTGAAGGCTCTGCGGTGTTGACGATCAACATCGATCAGACGGGCAAATTCGCGGGGCTTGTTGAGGCGCTGACCAATCAGGAGGCGTTCGTGCAGGCGGCAAAAGACTCATTGCAGTATTGGTCGTTCGTTCCCGCGCGTTGCAACGGCGTCGCCGTAGCGACTCAAGCGAAGATTTACTTCAATTTTCGCAACGAAAGTTTCGTCGCTTATGCGTCTGGGCGTGGCCCAATGTAGCGTCCTTATTGCCTCGCAGCATTCTTAGTGGTGCTGCCAAACAACTCAGGCTATAATTCAAAGCTTCGGGGCGTAGCGCAGCCCGGTAGCGCGCCTGGTTTGGGACCAGGATGTCGAAGGTTCGAATCCTTTCGCCCCGACCAATTCTTGAAGTTCTTGTGTGTTGTTTTGCAAGACTTGAATTAGTTACCGATGTGCTTGATACAAGATGGTGCCTAGTCACAAAAAAGCACGTGCTTCATGTGCCCGTAGCTCATCTGGATAGAGCACCGGCCTTCTAAGCCGGGGGTAACAGGTTCGAGTCCTGTCGGGCGCGCCAAAACTCCAAAATGTCAGTTTCAATGGCGGCCGTAGCTCAGCGGTAGAGTCCTGGATTGTGATTCCAGTTGTCGTGGGTTCGAACCCCATCGGTCGCCCCAACAAACATTTTGAGTCAACGCCTCGCCCAATTGAGCGAGGCGTTTCCTTTTGTGCGTCTTGCGTGCTAGTTTCATCGCCAATCGCCTTCGCCGCATTCCTTAGCGATTCACCCTACCAATACAGTTTTATTTCATCAGCTTTTGAATGAAATGGCGTTTGTTTATGGGCTAGACTTGAAACAGCGTCATTGTCGAGAATTGCCAATATGGCGGTATAGTCTATTGTCAACGGTGGTTCACAGATAAAGCTATAGGCGCTTTATGCGCACTTTGGCTCAACCAAAATCAGGGACGCGAACGTTGCTCGTAATGACATGGATATTTCCCATAGCGGTAGGCGATAATCCGACGCTTGATCTGTAGGCGGAGCCCTAGATGCCCCAACTTTCGAAGTATGTTCTGACTTGCGTTTTTTCTCTTGCGCTGCTGCCATCCTTGCCAGCGAGCGCGCAGGGCGCAGTCTCTGCGCTTGATATAAACAGTCGCTGCCTGATTACGTCCATTCCGAACGCCGAAAAACTCAGCGTTTCCTGGACCGGCGCATGTGTCGCTGGTTTAGCCTCCGGTTTGGGCGATGTCATTGCGTTCAGTAACGGCAAGCTTCGCTACATTCTGCGAGGTCAATTCAAAGGCGGGCACCTTGAGCAGCAGGAGCATGTACGCGATTGTGCGGGCGACGCCTGTTTGAACGATGTGCCGCCCAATTTAATTCGGCAACACGCAGCGGCGGCGTTGGCGGCATCGGTTACTACCCCCGTAGCAACCGCAATAGCCGCTGGCGGTCCCGCACCTCAAGCAGAAATTCGTGCGCCCGACGCGGTTTATCGTGGCCGCTTTACCACCGACCCCGTGACCGGCGTCATCAGTGGCGAAGGGCGGGTGCAATTTCTCGATGGGCGCGCATACGAAGGCACAATCAAAAATGGCCGAAAGGTCGGCAAAGGCACGCACGTCTGGGCTGACGGCCAACGCTACGAGGGCGATTGGGTGGATGACCAGCAACAAGGCAAGGGCAAGCTTACGTTTAGCAACGGCGATAGCTACGACGGAAATTTCGTTAAAGGCGAGCGCACGGGCGAAGGTACGTTTCGCCAAAAATCAGGCGACAGCTACACGGGTCAGTGGGTGAATGGGCTTCGGGAGGGCAATGGCGTTGCCGTTTGGGCTAATGGTCAGCGCTACGAAGGTGCGTGGCGTGGTGATCATCGAGAAGGCCAGGGTGTGATGAAGTTTCCGGATGGCGGCACCTATGACGGGGAATGGAAAAATGATCAACCCTCCGGTCAAGGCGATATCCAGTTCGCCTCGGGTGACGCCTATACCGGTCAAGTGCGCAATGGAATTCCCAACGGGCAAGGTATTTTTCGTTGGGGCTCAGGTGATCGGTTCGATGGCGAATTTGACAATGGTAAGCCGACGGCCAAGGGTGAAATGACGTTCCTGCTGGAGTCTGCTGCGAAGGAGGTTGCCGCAGCCGATCCTGCGCCTACGCCGCCTCCGGCCGCACCGCCAGTAGCGGCGACCACGGCCGCCGGCGAGAGCAGCCCTCCCGCTGCCGTTGTACCGCCGTCAAGAGCTAGCCTTTGTAGTGCGGCGTTCAACCACGCAGGTGGCAATCCAGTCAGCTTGAAACGATTTATCGACTCGTTTCCGGATGACGAATGTCAGCGCCACGCAATGGCCAAACAAAAGCTGGCAAAAATCGCCGAGGCGGCGCGCGTCGCGAGTCTTGCTGCAGACGAACGCATAGCGATGGCGAAAAGTTTGATTGGTGGGACTGTCACTTTCCAGCAGCCGTTTCCGTTTTGTGTAATAGGCACTGGCGCAACCTGTCAGAGTGTGAACTACATTTTTTACGTCAAGGCAAAGATACGTGACATTGATCCGCAAAAGCGCATTGCACAAGTGCAGATTTTTGAAGCCACGTCGTTGGGAAACGAAAAAGGAGCCTCTGGCGCGCTCTTCTCGCAAGGTCGTGTTGCTGCCACCGGAGCATTCAATGCTCGCTTCATTGGGACAACACAATCCAAAACGCTGGAACAGGTTGGGCTCGCGTTCTAGTGGGCCAGCTTGGTTACGTGCGATAGAGGTGACAAACGTTGTCAGTGTGACTGGCAGCGTCACAGGAATACTGGTATCGTTCTCTCTGTCCCAATCTTAGAGGCTTAGTGTGTCGAGTACGTCAAGTCCCCTTCTCGCAACCCATGCCAACTGCCTTCCAGTGGGTACGCGAGTTTCCGATTTTGAAATCATTGGGTTGATCGGTGAAGGCGGCTTCGGCATTGTCTATCTCGCAAAAGACACCACCCTTGATCGCGTTGTCGCGTTAAAGGAATTCATGCCATCGTCGTTCGCGGGACGGGTCGATGGTATTCAGGTCGCTGTTCGCGCGGCAAATCATCGTGGCACATTTGAGGCGGGTCTCAAGAGCTTTATCAACGAAGCGAAGATGCTTGCACGCTTCGCTCACCCAGCCCTCGTGGAGGTTTTCCGGTTTTGGGAAGGCAACGGCACGGCGTATATGGCGATGCGTCTGTATCGTGGTGAAACACTTCGTCAGGCTTTGACACGCGGTGGCGAATCCTTTCCGGAAGAGCGAATTGCGCAGATCATGGCTCCGATTTTCGACGCGCTGGAAATGCTGCATCGGGAGCAGGTGTTTCATCGAGACATCGCTCCCGACAATATTATGCTCGCCGATGGACGCTCGGTGCTGCTCGACTTCGGTTCAGCACGCAGAATTTTGGGTGACGGTACTCAGGCCCTGACCACGATACTGAAGCCTGGTTACGCCCCAATTGAGCAATATAGTGACGACGGCACCATGAAGCAGGGGGCCTGGACCGACGTCTATGCACTTGGCGGTGTGCTGTATCACATCGCCACTGGCAAGGCTCCGATGCAGGCGGTCTCGCGCATGCTATCCGACCCAATGCCGTCAATCGCTGACGCTACCGGCGGACGCTATTCGCCCGTGTTTTCGCAAGCTGTGGCCAAAGCGATGAGCGTACACGTCGACAACCGCTTTCAGACGGTGACTGAGTTTCGTAAAGCGCTGGGCTGGAACGTTACGCAAGCGCAGGTTGTTACGTTGCCGCCGCCGCAAGTTTGGCTGGAGCCTGACGCGGCGGCTCCTAAGACTGGGCAATCGGCGGGCGAGCACCGAACGGAAAGTGCCAAGACCAGTATCCCGGGATTGGGTGCTAGATCAGTAACTAACGGACTGGATCCCGTCGTTCACGGCGAACGGTCACAATCTCAGCGTGCCGTCGAGGCTCCATCTCGCGCGCCACTTTTCATTGGTATCGTGGTGGCGCTCGTGGCTGCGATCGGAGCCGGCGTCTGGTTTAGCCGTTCTGGCAACGTCGCGAGTACTGCGCCTGTGGCGACGCCCTCTGCACAAACCCCAACGCAAGCCCCAGCGCAAACGATACCGCAAACGCCGCCCGTGACTACACCGGTTACAAACGCGCCAGATCCTACCCCGACAAAAGCAGTAACCGACCCGCTGCCGACTGCGCCTGTAGTGTTAGCCGAGGGAATTGTTAGATTTGCCATCAAACCTCGCGGTCGGGTTGTCATTGATGGCATCACAAAAGGGTTTGCACCCCCATTGGATGAATTGAAACTGCCTGTCGGTACACATACAGTCGAAATTTTTAATTCGCCTTCGGCACCGGTCAAGCGAATCATCGAAGTTGTCCCCGACGCTCCGGTGACTATTACCCATTCCTTTTAGCGGCGATTTCGATCACTGCTCGCCGCGCCTACACAACGAGACCCGACCATGAGTTCACCCGCTTCCACCGCTTCTAGCGCACTACCAGCAGGCTCCCGACTTGGCGAGTTTGAGATCACGGGCGTCATCGGTGAAGGTGGATTTGGAATCGTGTACAGCGCGCGCGATTCAAGTCTGGATCGTATCGTTGCCATTAAAGAGTACTTGCCAGCCGCGTTCGCCAGCCGCAACGCAACTGGCATGGTGCACGTACGTTCAGAGGAGAACAGCAAGACGTTTAACGCGGGCTTATCGAGTTTCATCAACGAAGCGCGCATGCTCGCGAAGTTCTCGCACCCCGGCCTGGTGGAAGTGTTTCGATTCTGGGAGGGCAACGGCACAGCCTACATGGCGATGCGTTATTACCGTGGCGTCACGCTTCGTGAAATGCTGCGCACCAATCCACAAGTCGTGACCGAGCAATGGCTGTGCGAGACACTCGATCCGATCCTGCTTGCCCTGCAAGAGCTGCATCACGAAAAGTGCTATCACCGCGATATCGCCCCGGACAACATTTTGGTGTTGCCGAACGGGCGTTCCGTGCTCATGGATTTTGGTGCGGCCCGCCGGATTATCGGCGGCATGACGCGCGCTCTTACAACTGTTCTGAAACCCGGTTACGCGCCGATCGAGCAGTACTCAGACGATGGCTCAATGGCGCAAGGGGCTTGGACCGACATTTATGCAGTTGGCGGCGTGCTCTACCACGCGATGACGGGCAAAGTTCCGGTTCAGGCGATCTCTCGCATGATGAACGATCCGCTGAAACCTGTCGCTTTGGCCGCCCGCAGCGAGTTCTCGCCAGTACTAACCGACGCAGTGATGAAGTGCCTGTCGGTGATGCCGGAAAATCGCTATCAAACGATTGATGAATTGCGCGCGGCGCTCGGTTGGGTGACCACACCCGTAAGCTCGACCGTGGTGTATGCCAGAACGACGATGGCTGCACCGGTCAATAACTTGCTCGCAACTGCCGCTGCTTCTCTGCCGCCTCCGGTTGCAGCTTCGGTCGCGGCATCGCCTGCGGTTGCACTTGATCCAATGGCTGGACTTGCGGTGGGTACGCCAGCAGCCGGTGACGCTTTGTCCGATTTGTTGTCAGCCCCTCGTGGGCCAGCCGCGACAACGCCATCCACCTCGTCCATCGCTAAGCCTGCACAGCCATCGCGTGCTCCCGCCGACACTGTTAATTCCGCGAGCAAGAGTAAATCTGGAAGTGACAAACCAGCGGTTGCGCCTAAAGCAGATAAAAGCAGTCGTAATACACTGCCGATTGCTCTGGTCGGCGTGGCGGCGCTGTTGGTAATTGGCGCTGGCGCCTTTTTCTTCGCCAACAAACCGCCCTCCGCGGGTCAGGCCGAGCAGCCGTCAACAATACCTCCTGTCGCGACTCCGACATCGCCGTCGGCGGCTCCAGCGCCCGTCCCGGAAGCCGCACCGGCGCCCGCGCCGGCCCCCGTCGTCACCGACCCGAAGCCGATCGAGGTCGCGCCGCCACCCTCAGTAGCCACTTCGCCAGCACCGGACGTTCCTGTAAGCGCCCCAGTAGCTACCGGTACGGTTACTTTTGCAATCAAACCATGGGGAAATATCATCGTCGACGGCATTTCAAAAGGAGCCTCACCGCCAATGAAACGCCTGGCCTTACCGCCTGGTTCGCACACCATCGAGATTCAGAATCCCGCTGGCGCTACTGTGAGCCGAACAATTGAAGTCGTATCCGGGAAGTCAGTCCCGGTACGGCACGCGTTTTGACCATTCGGCTGTGACCTGATTGCAATTCATGGAGAAAAATATGAAACGAACCTTAAGAACAACCTTGGCGCTTGTAATTCCTACGCTGCTTGCGGCGTGCGCTACTACGCCGCCGCCGCCGCCCGTAAACTATCCCGCGCCGCCACCACCGGTAGCCGTCGCTCCAAGGCCACCGGCGCCCGTGGTACCGGCTCCGACTCCGCCGCCGCCTCCAGCGGTCGATGTCTCAGCCAACGAAACCGCGCTGTCGACTGCTATCGAGGCCTACGATCGGGGGGACTATGCCCTCGCTACCCGTCTGCTAACACCGCTTTCGAACGACGCCACGCTGAGCGTTGAGCAGCACCTACGTGCGTTAAAGACTCTGGCGTTTTCCCAGTGTTCTACCAATGCAATCACAGCCTGTCGCGGTACTTTTGAGCGAGCATTTCGAGTCGATCCCACGTTCGATCTCAGTCCTGCGGAGCGGGGACATCCGTACTGGGGGCCGCAATTTATTCGCGCTCGCAAAGCGGTCACTGGCAAGTAGCCCGCAACCAGAAAAGACAAACGAACCACGCCCAAACGCCAGCCATTCGAAGTCAATTTATCAACATGCCTGACATCATCCTCAAGGTCGTTACTGTCGATGCTGCACAGCCCGCGCAGGCCTTCGCTCGATCATTTGATGCCAGCGGCGGAACCATAGGGCGCGATGACACGAACGCCCTGGCGCTGCCCGACAAACATCGGCGGGTTTCCCGTTTGCACGCGACTATCAGCTTCCCGGCGGGTGTGCCAACCATCACCAATTCGAGCTCTTCACTGCCAATTTCCGTCGGTGAGCAACAGCTCGATTTTGGCGAGTCGATGCCTATCCATCATGGCGTATTGATCGAAGTTGGGCCTTACATATTGCAAGCACACAGTTTGTCGTTTGATGCCACACCCGCAGCCGCAGAAGCGTCGGCCCCTGGATATACGGGACCGATGTCAGGCGTTGCGGCCGTACGTACGCATACCGGCATGACTGTCGTGTTGCCACCGCCGACTGCTGCCCCGGCGCCATTGATGTCACCGGTGGCGGCGACCTATGTTCCGCCTACTGCGCAGCCACTCGCGACACCATTGCCTGCAGCGTTCTCTGGTATGTCGGATCTTTCGGATTTGCTTGGCGGTGGTCCTGTACTGCCTGTTGCGCCACCGGCTTACCTTGTCACGCCTCCCCCGCCCCCCAATGCCGCTCCAACGCCCGAGCCTTTTTATGCAGCGCCCGCTTCGTATGTTGCAACGCCGCCGGCATATATTCCGCCTGCACCAGACAATCACGATCCTTTTGCAGATTTACTGGATGGCATTGGCGGGCCACCCGCATCGGCAACTGCCACTAACCTGAGCGGTTACGGCTCAGTGCATCAGGTGGCGCCGATGCCGCAAACGCCGAGCGGGCTCAGCACCGATCCGTTGGCGGCGCTCGGCGGAGCTTCAGGTGGTTCCTTCGGCGGGTCGCCGGGTGCGTCTGCGGCGTACCCGTTTGGCCATGCCGGATCATTGCCCGTTGGCTCCCAGGGAGACATTCCAGACGCGTTTAATCCGTTCGATATGCCATCGGAAATCTCGCGAAATCATGCTGATCCGCTCGCGTCCCTGCTTGGCGACGCCGGGCAAACTGCTCGCACCCCGGAGCATCAGGGAATACAGGCAGCGCCTTCGATAGACTCCCTTTTCCAGAGCGCGTCTTCAAGTGGGTCGGATCCGGCTCTTTTCGGGCTCGCGCCGCGCGGAAGTGCCGACGGAACCCTGGACAGCTTGATTGGCAATAATTCAAATAGCGACCCGTTGTCGTTGTTTGACGCTGCTGCCGCGGAGCCCGCCTCACCTGCACGGGCCATGCGCAATGATTCGCATGAAATGGGCTCGGCATTTCAGCCGCCCTTGCCGGTACAGACGATCCCGGCCATGCAGTCACCGCAAGCGTCCTATATCCCTTCGTCCGCCTCCGATCTTGCTGGTTTTGCACCTACTTCGGTGCCCATTGCTTCAAGCGCGGCGCCGTTGCCATTCAATCCGTTGGCGGCACCGCCCGGCGTTTCCGCAGTCGCGCCACAAATGCGCCCCGCTTCTTTCCCGCCCGCGCCGTCGCCATTCGAACCAGATGTCCTGACTCAGGCGTTTTTGCGGGGTGCCGGACTAACCCCCAGTTCTCTGCCGAGTGGCCTGACACCCGAAATCATGACGACCATCGGCAGTTTGCTGCGTAGTGCCACCGCCGGTGCCATCGACATGTTGGCCGCGCGTGCTGCGACTAAACGAGAGGTTCAGGCGACTGTCACCATCATTTCGGTCCAGGCCAACAATCCGCTCAAGTTTCTACCGAATGCGGACTCGGCGCTGCTGCAATTGCTTGGCAAAAAAATGCCAGGCTTTATGCGAGCCGACGTCGCCATGAAAGACGCGTTTGAAGATTTACGTGCGCATGAGGTTGGCGTAATTGCGGGAACTCGAGCTGCACTAACGGAAGTACTGGGCAAATTCGATCCTGCAGTGCTGGGGGATAAGTTGACGAAAGGATCGGTGCTTGAGAGCCTGATGCCGTCAGCGCGAAAGGCAAAGCTGTGGGATATGTATCTTGAGCGTTACCTGCAAATTCGCAGAGAAGCGGAAGACGATTTTCAAAGCATTTTCGGACGGGCTTTCGTCCAGGCCTACGAGCTTGAAACAGCGAGAATTAAAGGCGACACAAGCGGATCCGGAGGGGATTGATAATGACAAATACAGGCGATTTGCGACTTGAATCCGCTAGTTTTTCTCACGACGGAGGGCGCGACTATAACGAAGATGCCGTCGGAGATAGTGACGCTTTTGGTGCGGTGAGGTTGTTTATGCTGGCCGATGGTGCAGGCGGGCAAGGCGGCGGTGACGTCGCGGCGCGAACTGCGATCGCCGCTGCACGTAGCGAGTTCATGCGAATGCCCGCGTTCAGCCCGGAGACGCTGGTGCGTTGTATCAATAGTGCCGATGCCGCCGTGCGCAAAAAACAGGGCGAAGAAACTCGTCTTGCACGAATGGCGTCGACTTTCGTCGCAGTTTTGGTAGATTATCGGCAACGCAAAGCGATGATTGCTAACCTCGGCGACTCGCGTTGCTATGTGTTTCGCCGTGATCGGGTGATAGCCCAGTCCTACGACCATAGTCTCGTGCAACGCTTCATTGACGCTGGTTTATATCCGGCGGAGAAGCTTCGTGAGCATCCCAAACGAAACGTCCTCTATGCATCGTTAGGTGCTAACGAAGAGGCTGTGGAACCCTATCTAAGTCCGATACCGATTGAACTTTTTCCCGGGGACGGGATTGTGCTTTGCAGCGACGGTGTGTGGGAGTTAGTCGATGAGGCTACGCTTTGTAAAGTGCATTGCGCGAGTCCTACAGTTGGCGCCTGGCGAGATATGTTGGTGTCCTCTGTGCGGGGCCGAATGGCCCCAGGACATGATAATTTCAGTGCGCTATTAGTGCGATGCGTCTTGGCTCCGCGCGACATGGAAGAAGAGGACGACCAACGTACGATGCCGCCGGCATCGATGCGTGTGGCATGATGCAAAACAGTTGTCGCGATTCAATGGTGATTTCCGTCTATCACCTAGCCCGCTGAAGTGCCGTAACTTGTTGTAACGCATTTCTGTGAAGCGGTTGCTTGCTATGAAGGAGCGACCGTTGTAGCCTTCCGACTTGGCGATCTGAATGGCGCAGTTTGTTTACAAAAGTAAAAAATTGTTGTTGGCACTTTCTGACGATCTCTCAATAGATACAACAATCGGGGGCGGAAAAGCAGTGACGGATTTTGATCGATTTGCGGAACCGATAGCCGGAGATTCTCCCTGCGGCCTTGACTGTGAATATGACAACGATTTCCTCGCGTTGTCACAGGCGGTTGCTGGCAAGCCAGAACAGCAATTCGGAGACACCGTAATTCCTGCTGTTGACCCGGATTGGCGTCAGGTTGACACTATGGCGCGAACGCTTTTGGAGCGCACGCGTGATCTGCGTATTGTCTGCTGGCTTGCACTTGCGAATACTCATCTGCACGGCATCAGCGCCTTCGCTGGCGGTTTGAAGTTGATGGTTTCGTTATGTGAGGCTTATTGGGACGAAGTGCATCCGCGTATCGAAGTCGATGGCGATACCGACCCCTACCTTCGTATAAATGCCATTTCAGCGTTTACCGGCGGATCAGAGTTTTCAGGCGAAGATCAACTTTTGCAGGCGTTGCGTGGCTCCGTGCTCACGACAGCACCAGTTTCGCTTACTTATCGCGATTTGGAATTAAGTTTTGGTAAGGCGCCCGACGCTACTTACTCAGCGGCTCAATTAGAAAGCATCCTTGCCGACGCGGCAGCAGCTGGCAATACGAATCTTTCGCTTGTTCAAGATGCCTGGCAAAGCTATCAAGCGCTTCGTAAGCTTGTTGATGAACGGGTCAATACTGGCGATGCGCCCGATATGGAGCGCCTGGGCGCGGTACTGAAGCCCGTGGCGCAGGGCATCGAACGCATGAATTCCGCTTCGTCCGCGGAGGGTGTCGACGCGACGCCCGATGACGGCTCTGAGGAGGCCGCGACGCCGGGGGCTTCAAGAGGCGGTATAAGCGGGCAAGTAAGCAGTCGGGAGGATGCGCGCCGCGCTCTGGAACGCGTCTGTGAATACCTTGAACGTCACGAACCTAGCAATCCAGCATCGCTTTTTGCGCGACGAGCGCAACGCATGCTTAGTATGAATTTTCTCGACATCATGCGGGAACTCTCACCAGATTCAATGCACCAGCTAGAAACCCTTACTGGCACCAAGTCAGAGCAAGAATAACCCCCCATCTTTCTTTCAAACAGGAGAATCAGATCATGGCAGCGAAAAAGAGCGGACAAAAATGGATCGCCAAGAATCGTGCACCGCGCGTGCAGATCGAATATGACGTCGAAGTTTATGGCTCCGAAAAGAAGGTGCAAATTCCCTTCGTCATGGGAGTGATGGCGGACCTCTCTGGAAAATCGGAAGAGCCGCTGCCCGATGTTTCCGACCGCAAATTTACTGAAATCGACTTTGACAATTTCGACGCTCGCATGAAGGCTATTAAGCCACGAGTCGCATTCACTGTACCCAATACGCTGACAGGCGAAGGCTACATGTCGGTCGATGTTAGTTTCGAGAATATGGACGATTTCTCGCCAGCTGCCGTTGCCAAGAAAGTCGGCGCGCTGAACCAGTTGCTAGAGGCCCGCACGCAACTGCATAACCTGCTTTCATATATGGATGGAAAGTCTGGCGCTGAGGAACTCCTGTCAAAGGTTCTAGCGGATCCGGCGCTACTGGCGTCATTGTCCTCCGCGCCCAAGCCGGGCGAAACGCCGAGTACCTAAGCCGCGCCTACGCAATGACAACGCACTAGAAGGAAATCCACATCATGGCAACCGAATCACAGAGCGCAACCAGTCTCGGACAAGTCGAATTTCAGGGTAGCGAATTTACTTCGCTTCTCAACAAGGAATTTAAACCCAAGACTGACGAAGCGCGTGGCGCAATTGAGAACGCCGTCCAGACGCTCGCACAACAAGCGTTAGCGCATAGCAACACAATTTCGACGGACGCGTTCCGCACGATTGAAGGGTTAATCGCCGCAATCGACAAGAAACTTTCAGATCAAATGAACCTCATTCTTCACCACGAAGAATTTCAGAAGCTCGAAGGATCATGGCGCGGACTGAAGTATCTTGTTGACAATTCCGACCCGGACGAAATGTTGAAGATTCGCGTTTTGAATATTTCGAAGAATGATCTACGCAAAACGATGCGTCGCTACAAGGGTACTGGCTGGGATCAAAGCCCGATCTTTAAAAAGCTGTACGAGGAAGAGTATGGGCAGTTTGGTGGCGAGCCGTATGGCTGTTTGGTAGGTGACTACCACTTTGACCACACAGCCCCCGATGTCGAATTGCTTGGCGAAATGGCTCGAGTGGCTGCCGCGGCGCATGCCCCGTTCATCGCTGGCGCGTCACCGAACATTATGCAAATGACGTCCTGGCAGGAACTTTCTAATCCACGTGATCTGACCAAAATATTCAGCAATACCGAGTATGCCGCCTGGCGAGGTCTCCGCGAGTCCGACGACTCCAAGTATGTCGGCTTGACAATGCCTCGCTATCTCTCGCGTATGCCTTATGGTGCAACGACCAATCCGGTTGAAGAATTTGCGTTTGAGGAAGACACCGAGGGTGGTTCTCATGCCAAATACACGTGGAGTAATTCGGCGTATGCAATGGCCACCAATATCAACCGTTCGTTCAAGGAATACGGCTGGTGCACGTCGATTCGTGGTGTTGAGTCTGGTGGCGCAGTGATGGATTTGCCAGCTCACACCTTTCCGACTGATGACGGCGGCGTTGACCTTAAGTGCCCGACAGAAATTGCGATCAGCGATCGTCGCGAAGCGGAACTTGCCAAGAACGGCTTCATGCCGCTTGTACATCGTAAGAACACGGATTTGGCGGCATTCATCGGCGCACAATCTTTGAACAAACCATCCGAATATTACGACCCTGACGCAACTGCCAATGCCAATTTAGCCGCGCGCCTGCCTTACATGTTTGCATGCTGCCGCTTTGCGCACTATCTGAAGTGCATCGTGCGCGACAAGATTGGTTCGTTCCAGGAGCGGGCCGATATGGAGCGGTGGTTGAACGACTGGATCAAAAACTATGTCGACGGCAACCCGCTGACGTCGTCACAAGAAACGAAAGCGCGCCGTCCTTTGGCCGCCGCAGAAATTACTGTGGAAGAGGTAGAGGGCAATCCGGGTTACTACACCTCTAAGTTCTTCCTGCGCCCACACTACCAACTGGAAGGCCTAACCGTATCTTTGCGGCTTGTGTCCAAGTTACCCTCCACCAAGGGTAAAGCCGCGTAGGCGCACAGCTCATATATTTTTTTACGAGATGTCATATTAGTGAGTATGGCTTCGTCTATACAAGCAGGAGGTTCATTCAGTCACATCAATCCGATTCGACAAATGAACCGAACCCTTACTTTTTTCTTACGATCTTAAGGAGATCTCCATGTCAATTGATGCATTTCTTAAAGTAGACGGTGTTGATGGCGAAAGCAAGGCTAAGGGCCACGAAAAGTGGATCCAGCTTCAGTCATACTCCTTCGGTGGCTCCAACATCGGTAGTGCCGCACTCGGTGGCGGTATGGGTACCGGCAAAGCTGACCTCCAAGACTTTCACTTCACTACCAGCATGGACAAGTCTGTCCCTGACCTGATGGTCAAGTGTCTGACTGGCGAACACATTGCAAAGGCCGAACTTCATCAAGTTAAGTCCGGTGGCACGAACCTGACTTTTCTTAAAGTCGAAATGAAGGAGGTTCTGATTTCGAGCGTTCAGTTCGCTGGCTCTGGCGACATACCGAACTGTTCGGTTTCGTTTAACTTCACGAAGATTAAGACCGAGTACACGGCGCAGAACGCCCAGGGCGGCTCTGACGGCACTTCGACACAGGGCTTTGACATCAAGCAGAACACTAAAGTCTAGTCGCATAACCGACCAGGATTTGCGCGTGAGTTCCAACTGGACTCGCGCGCTTTCTGCATTTTCGACGCGAAGAAGTTTGGTGTTACGCGATCGAGTAGTTACATAACTGCGGGTAAATTGCCTCAAGTTGTGCTTAGCGTTTTTAGTTTTATTTGCAGGGATTTGTATGTCCAATAGCCCCACCGGCGATCTTGCTAGTCAACTCGCTGAGCTGCAAAGCCAGATCAAGGCGAACGCGAGCGACGCAAAATTAAGAATTCACTTATTTCAATTGCTCTGCGTCATGGGCAACTGGACTCGGGCCCTGAGTCAGCTTCAGCTTTGCGGCCAAATGGAGGCTAAATCACTTCCGATGGCGCAAACCTATCGCGAAGCGATTCGTTGCGAAGTCTTTCGGAAGCAAGTATTTTCCGGACAACGCTCCCCGCAGATCATGGGAACGCCACCTGCCTGGATCGGTTCGCTCATTGAAGCTCTGAAACACGATGCCAGTGGCGACAAGTCGGCTGCAGCTGAACTACGTGCGAAAGCGATGGACGAGGCTGAACCAAAGGCATGCACAATAGACGGTGTCGCCTGTGAGTGGATCGCTGACGGTGACTCGCGAATTGGGCCGGTATGTGAAGTCATTGCCAACGGCCAGTACTACTGGCTGCCCTTCGAGTCCTGCAGCGGCATTAGCATTGAAGCGCCTAGCGATTTACGCGATTTGGTGTGGGCACCCGCTGAGCTTCTGTTGCCGAATGAAGGTCGCGTACCAGCGCTTATTCCTGCTCGCTATCCGGGAACGGCCGAATCTGCTGCGGACAACGCAGACCAACTCAAACAATCGCGAATTACAGAATGGATTGAACAAGGCGAAGACGTCTGGTTCGGTTTGGGACAACGCCTTTGGACGAGTGATGTTGGGGAACATCCCTTGCTCAATACCAGGATGCTTTCGATGGTCTCCACCGCCGTGGCGGTATGACCCGCATCGAAACTGCCGGCGTAAGGCGTTAGCCGCGTGCGACACGCAGAATCGAAATAAGTATGGAAGCACGGACAATACTTCGATCTGAAGGTGATCGGCTTCAGCCGGCATTGTTGGATCGCCTGTGCGACGACGAGCCGGAGAAGCGACAAGAAACGCTGCAATTTTCGGTAATTTCCAAAGGGCGCCTCAAACGGACTGTCCTGCGTGATATCAACTGGCTGCTCAACACAACGGCGCACCACACTGATCATCAGCTCGACGACCATCCCGAAGTCAAACGGTCAGTAATAAACTTCGGAATACCGGTGCTCTCCGGAAAGAATTTTTCATCCGTGGATTGGGCTGAACTTGAACGTGGCATTCAACAGGCAATCGCTTTTTTCGAGCCGCGAATTCTGCCTGACACGTTAAAGGTCACGATGATTCGGCCGGTAGATAGCTTAGGTCACCATAATCTGCTGCAGTTCGAATTGCGTGGCGAATTGTGGTCAATTCCATTTCCCGTCGAACTTTTGATCCGCTCAGAGCTGGATCTTGAAACGGGTCAAGTTATGCTCGTGGATCAACTGAGTACTGGGACTGCTTGACGTGGATCCGCGTTTACTTGACTACTATAACCGCGAACTTAGCTATGTCCGTGAGCAGGGCGCCGAGTTTGCTGAGCAATTCCCGAAAGTGGCAGCCCGACTGGGCATGCGTGGCATCGAAGTCGCCGATCCTTACGTAGAGCGCCTGCTAGAGGGGTTTGCCTTTATGTCGGCTCGCATCCAGCTCAAAATGGATGCAGAGTTTCCCAAATTTTCGCAACGACTTCTAGATCTGGTCTATCCGGACTATCTCGCACCGACTCCGTCGATGGGCATCGCCAAATTCGAGCCGTCGCGTTCAGAAGGTGGCTCACCTGACGGCTTCACGCTTCCACGCCATTCACGGCTCAGAGCGCGTCTTCCGGCGCATGAGCAAACGGCGTGCGAATTCCGCACGGCACATGAAGTAGTGATGTGGCCACTTCGCCTGGCAGAGGCCCGATTGACCGCAGCGCCTCCAGATCTCCCGATCGCGGGCTATCGGTGGGGAGCGCCTGTGCGGGGCGCGTTGCGTCTGACTTTTGAGACAACCAACCAGGTTGAGGTTGCCTCGCTAAAACTTGATTCGCTGCCAATCTTCATCAGTGGTACCCCAGACACAGCGTCTCGCCTCCAGGAGTTGTTGCACACACAATGCGTTGGCGTCCTTATTCACGCCGGCGGACTGCCGATCCGTAACCTGGTGCCTTATCCTCCCGAGGTAGTTCAACCCGAGGGGTTCTCGAGCAATCAGGCGATGCTTCCGCATGAGTCGCGGGCCTTCGATGGACACCGTCTGTTACACGAGTATTTCTCGTTTCCAGAGCGTTTCCGTTTCTTTTCAGTCAATGATTTGAATCGGGCGTTACGCCAGATCAGCGGCAATAAATTCGAAATTGTGCTCCTGCTGAAACAGGCAAATAGTGCGTTGGAGCAGCTCATTGACGCAGCTAACTTCGCACTTTACTGTGCTCCGGTCGTCAATTTATTTCAACGCACATCTGACCGCATTCCGGTTACGTCGACTCGCTTCGAATACCATGCAGTGATCGAGCGCACTCGTCCCCTCGACTTCGAAATTCATAGCATCCATAAAGTAGTGGGGCATCACAACGAATCTGATCGCGAACTAACTTTTCACCCGTTTTATGCGTCTGCAGACGTCGATCGCCGTGGGGCGGGGGCGTACTTTTCTGTCAGGCGTGAACCACGCGTACTGTCCGAGCAGTCGAGACGGCAGGGGCCGCGCACGGGCTACATTGGCTCGGAATGTTTTCTTTCGCTGGTCGATTCGAAAGAGGCACCGTTCTCGTCTGAGCTTCGCCAGATTACGGTTGAAGCGCTTTGCACTAACCGTGACCTGTCGTTGCTGACACCGATCGGCAATTCCAGCACAGATCTGACCCTAATGTCGTCGGCCCCGATTGAGTCAATTCAGTTCATCGTCAGTCCTACCCGCCCGTCGCCAGCTTTAGCTGAGCGTGAAATTACCTGGCGATTGATTTCTCATCTCGGGCTTAACTACTTGACGATGACTGATCTCAACGCTGAACATGGCGCAAGCGCGCTTCGAGAGTTGTTGGGGCTGTACGCAAGGTTGGGCGCGCCGGGTGCAGAAGCCCAAATTGCAAGTGTTCAAAAGATGGCGGTTCGTGCGGTTGATCGCCGTGTTCCCAATCGCGGACCAATCGTGTTCGGTCGAGGTGTTTCTCTCGATCTTGAGGTTGATGAGATTCCATTCGCCGGGGTCAGTCCATGGCTATTAGGGGCGGTGCTGGAGCAGTTTTTTACTCGTCATGTTGGAATCAACGCGTTCACCGAGCTTTCGTTACGAAGCATCCAGCGTGGGCACATCGGTAGCTGGAAGCCGCGCATCGGGCGGCGCCCAATGGCATGACCACGCAAGCGGAAGACTCGCCGAACGCCAGCAGCAGCGTTACGCCCCGGAGCGGTCGCTTGGAACGCCTGTTTTCTGGGCTTGCAGCAGACGCTACACGGTTTGATTTCTATTACGCGCTCCGCCACGTTGATGCAAATATGCCGAGCGATATCCCGTTAGGTAGATCTCCGCGACCGCGCAACGAACCACTGCGATTGACCCAACATCCCTCTCTGATGTTCGCCCCTTCAACGCTCTACCAATACCGCGAAGGAGTCGCAGCCAACGGGCTCGGGCGTCTCGCCGTACATCACTTTGGACTCTTTGGCCCGAACGGGGCGCTGCCACAGCACTTGACCGAGTATGTGCAGGAACGAATACTGCACTACAAAGACGAATCGATGGCGCGCTTTTGTGACATCTTTCAGCACCGCATGATTTTGCTCTCGTACCGAGCTTGGGCCGATTGTCAGGCAGCAGCGAGTCTGGATCGACCGGGACGCGATCACTTTAGTCGTTACGCCTCAAGCCTAATCGCACTTGGTCAACCGAGCCTCCAAAATCGCGATTCCGTACCTGATCATTTGAAGCTGCACCACGC
>CAJDUD010000036.1_pt1 | contig 26402 bp, 27 predicted proteins | sample 7390161 | NCBI WGS metagenome assembly CAJDUD01 (sample SAMEA7055664, study PRJEB34461) | soil metagenome | biome: terrestrial ecosystem; feature: Peninsula; material: soil | place: Antarctica | collected 2016
CGATGCGTACTTTATGACTGGGCGCGCCAACGAAATCACCCTGCTAGACGGTCTGCCTGATGGGTTCGAGCGAACGGGCGTCGCTTTTCCGGCCGAATCGGCCGACAGCGTCAGCGCTGGCAAGCAGGCGGTGTGCCGCTTTTTCTATGATGATGGCGTGACCAAAACTCATTTTTACGGGGTGGGAAATGACTGCACCACAGTGCGCAACGCGTCGTTGACCAATCTGGCGTTTCACGATGAAGGCTATGACTTTGCAGTGCCAGTCGCCGTTGGCGGTGCCTGTCAGGCGGCAGCGCCGGTAGCAATCAAGCGATTGTTCCGGTCCGCCAGCAGCGCACGCATGCCGAATCATCGTTACGCGCTTGATCCGGCTGTCGTGAGCGCCACCGTGCTTCGCGGCTACGCGGACGAAGGCGTGACGTTTTGTGTCAGCAAAGTTGAGCGAGTTGATGAGGTGCTGGCGCGCTGCCCGTCTGCTGCGGAGCTTGCGCTGATCCGCTCGCGAATCAATATCACGCTTGCTGGCGATGCCGCAAACAGCCCCGCAGCGTGTCCCGGGCAGGGACTGCGCGAAGCGGATCGGCGAATTGTGCAAACGCTCGTCGCAATGGGTCGCATGCGATTTTCGAAGCCGCTGCCGTGGACCACGCGAGCCTCACTCTTTGATTGGCTGGTGTTCGAGGCGAACATCACTGGCATCGTCATCGGTGACACCACAACAAGCTATTGCTGTTCGCCAGCCAACACGTTTCACATTGGCTATCAGGCCAACAGCCTGCTGTTGCTCACACCACGTTGGGGCGATCCCAATATCAGCTACCTTGGACTCGCCAATACGGCATTGCTACTGGTGCACGAGGCCCGGCACAATCAGGGCAAAGTCCACACGTGCACGCTGGCTGGGCGCGCTGATATCGACGACGCGACATTGTCGGAATTAGGGGCTTGGGGCGTGCAATATTATTTGTCGCTGTGGTTGGCGCGCTACGTCGATGCGACGTTTATGGCGCCGCCGTTGGGGGAACCGCCAGATGCCTATATGGCCCGCATTGGTGGCGATGCGCCGCTCGTCGTTGTTGCAAGAGGAGAGAACTATGCCCACCTACAGCCCCCCGCTGCGTGATATGCGCTTTGTGATGGAAGAGTTGCTCAATGTTCCGGCCGAGCTTAAAGCGCTGCCGAAGCACGCCGAAAACGATCTCGACACGATCATGGCGATTCTGGAAGAGGGCGGCAAGTTCGCCTCCGAAGTGCTGTTGCCGATCAATCATTCAGGTGATGTTGAAGGCTGCAAACTCGACAACGCCACGCATGAGGTCAAGACCCCGGCGGGATTCAAAGCGGCCTACAAGCAGTTTGTTGACGGCGGCTGGGCGGCACTGTCGTGCGACCCGGAATACGGCGGGCAGGGTCTGCCGTTGGTGATCAATCAGGCTTGCTACGAATTCTGGAACTCGGGCAATCAGGCATGGACGATGTATCCCGGCCTCACGCATGGCGCGTACGAGTGCCTGCATGCACACGGCACGCCCGAACAAAAATCGACGTATCTCACGAAGATCACCAGCGGCGAATGGACCGGCACCATGTGCCTGACCGAGCCGCACTGCGGCACCGATCTGGGTATGTTGCGCACAAAAGCTGAGCCGAATGCGGATGGAAGCTTCACGCTCACCGGCAACAAGATTTTCATCAGCTCCGGCGAGCATGATCTCGCGGAAAACATCGTTCATCTCGTGCTTGCGCGCTTGCCTGATGCACCCGTCGGTTCAAAGGGTATTTCGCTCTTTATCGTGCCGAAGTTCATCCCGAACGCAGATCAAACTTTGGGCGCACGCAACACGATTTTCTGCACCGGCCTTGAGCACAAGATGGGGATCCACGGTAACGCCACCGCGCAAATCGCGCTTGATGGTGCAAAGGGCTGGCTGGTCGGCGCGCCGAACAAGGGTCTCAACGCCATGTTCGTGATGATGAATGCGGCGCGCATCGGCGTTGGTATGCAGTCACAGGGCCTGACCGAAGTCGCGTATCAAAACGCGTTGGCGTACGCCAAAGATCGCATTCAAATGCGCTCGTTAGCTGGCCCGAAAGCTCCGGACAAACCGGCTGATCCGATCATCGTGCATCCCGATGTGCGCAAGATGCTGCTCACCGCAAAGGCCTATGCTGAAGGCGGCCGCACGCTGTCGCTTTACTGCGCGTTGCTGATCGACAAAGAATTGAACCATCCTGACCAAGCGGTGCGCAAAGAATGCGCCGAAATGGTCGCGCTGTTGACGCCGATTGTGAAGGCCTTCATCACCGACAACGGCTGGATCGCCACCTCGCATTGCATGCAGGTGTACGGCGGCCACGGGTACATCGCCGAATGGGGCATGGAGCAGTTTGTGCGCGATGCTCGCATCAACATGATTTACGAAGGCACCAACACGATTCAGTCGCTCGATTTGCTGGGCCGTAAAGTGCTCGGTAACAACGGCGCAACGCTTAAAAAGCTCGGCGCGATCATGGAAGACTTCGCTGAAGAATGCGAAAGCATCGAAGCGATGAAAGAGTTCACCGAGCCAATGCTAAAGGCGGCCGAACTCTGGGCTACGCTCACGTTTGAAATCGGCAGCATCGCGCAAAAAACGCCCGAAGTCGTTGGCGCGGCGGCAGTCGATTACATGCGCGTTGCCGGTCACACAGTGTTCGCGTTCTGGTTCGCCAAGATGGCAAAAATTGCGCTGGAAAAACAGGACTCTGGCGACGATTTTTACAAAGCCAAATTGCAGACGGCGCGGTTCTATTTCGCCAAGTTGCTGCCAGAAATCGAGAGCTGCGCGATCACGGCGCGCGCGGGATTGAAGCCGTTGATGGATACGGAGCTCGCGCTGGCGTAGTCGGAGTCGCACGGCGGCGTCCATCCGCGTTTCGCAGTGCGGCGTCGAAAATGCCTTTCGCGCATCAATTTCTGGATTCAACTTTTATATGAACGCTAGCTTTTATCAGGGCTAGCGCTATGAAACGGTAAAAGTCGAATATCGTGAAAATGCGGTGCCAGCCCCGAAGCAAACGCCATTTTGGCAATAAGCTGTCACTCTTCAACGTAGTTCGTACTCACTGAAACGATGTGTGTCGCATGTTTCACGAAACGCGACGCCTTTGATGCTAGGATTCCATTGTCATATCAATGGATTATTCCGCCATGTCGTTTCGCCCGTCGTCCCTTCGCGCGCTGCTGATGTCTGGATGCGCACTTCTTATCGGCGCTGCGGCGTGGGGTGAAGCTCCGACGCCGGGTCACGAAGTTTTTCGGACGTTGTGGCGCGGTCAATGGGTGAACTATGTCGAGCAGGGTGATTACGCCATCACGCAGGGCGACATCATCATTGGCCAGAAGGATGCGGTGCGCGGCGCGCGCATTGCGGCCGAACAGGCATTGACGGCATTCGCCAGCGACGGCGCCAAGGCGTTGACGGTTGACTCTGACCTCGGGCTCTGGAAGCGCGACGGGTCGGCCATCGCCGAGGTTCCGTATGTCATTGACGGCGGCGACTCGGCGGTAATTAATGCAGCGATTGGACGGGTCAACCTTGCGCTTAAAGGCGTGCTGCAATGGGTGCCGCGTGGCGCGCAAGTGGACTATGTTGCGTTTAACCTCGTCACGCCAGGCGCTGGAGCGTGTTCCAGCGCGCTGGGGCGCAATGGCGGCCGCCAGCTGATCGTCGGTGACCCTGGCTGCGACGCTGGAGTGCTGGTGCATGAGATGGGCCACGCGATGGGTCTGCTGCACGTGCAACAGGACGTTGACCCGACGCCCTTTATCGACACCTACCTGAACCGCATCGCGCCGGCGCGTCGCTCACAGAGCGATCAGACGTTCTATTCGCGCACGATTGATGGCTATGACTACGCGTCGATCATGCATTACGGTCGCTTCGGCTTCAACGCTTATTCTGATCCCACGACGATGGAAACGAAGCCGCCCGGCATCGACGTGGGATACCCACCCACCTATTCAACGGCAGACGTGGATGCGCTCGCGCGACTGTACGGCACGCCGCCCACTGCGACCACCATCGTCACCCATCCGGCGGGGCTAAATGTCTTCGTCGACGGCTTGCAGGTCACCACACCCGTCAGTTACAACTGGACTATCGGCAGCGTTCACCGTTTGTGGGCGCCACCAGGATTGCAAACCTCTGATGGTTTCTCGATGGGATTCGAGGTGATCGCCGGTGACGGTACGTTGGGAACGCCCGCGACATCTCTGGCGTCGACCGTATTGACGGCGAATTTTTCGCGGCTCATGAGCATCACGGCCATGGATGCCGCGCAGCCGGGCGGCACCGTGACCGTCACGCCACGCGCCAAAGCGTGGCCCGGATCGACCAATCTCTTTCCGCAATACAGTGTGTTCGACGTGCGCGCCGTGCCCGCAACGGGCTATCTTGGTACCTTCAACTGGACGGGGCTCGCCCTGTTGTTCGGCGGCGGCCAGGGCTATGCGCCCGACGCATCATTGTTGTTGGTCGGTGTACCTGCGCAAACGGTCGGAGCGACATTTTTTAACGGCAACTCGATTGGCGTAGCGGTCACCGGAAATGGCATGACCGATGGCATGCGCGTTAGCGTGACGCCCCCAACCGGGGCAACGACATCTCGCACCGCACCGCTGGTATCACGCACCACGGCGGGCAACTGGAAATACGCTGTCACATCACCGCAATCGTTTAGCGAAGTCGGTCGTTTTGTGCTCGACGGTATTGACGGTCTCGACAACACGACGACGGGCGAAGTGGCAATGCCGACTTCTGGCACGCGAACTGTCACATTGCGCGCGCATCGGGAATGGGCACCGTTCAGGCAGGTCGTTCCCGGCTGCGCAGCCACCATGACGCTGAGCGACACGAGCGCCTATGTGCGCCACGGGGCTGCGTTAACCGCGACGCTAAATCCGCTGGTCGCAACGACGTTCACGGGCTGGAGCGGTACGGTTTCTGGCACTGGTAACACTACAAACACGACGGTCGGCGACCTGCTGCCCGAATTCGTCGCCACGTTCAACAGCGTTGCCACGCCGCTCACGCTGACCAGCATCACGCCGCCGAACTTCGGTGACGACGCGGCCAGCGCAACGCTGACGCTGGTCGGTGCAGGATTCACAGCGGACACGCGAGTGTCGATCAATCGCGTTCTGATCACGCCACAGTTTGTCGATGGCAACACCTTGCGAATGGTGCTGACGCGAGCACAGTTGCCGTTCGTCGGGCGCCTGCCGGTGTATGCGTACAACACGCTCGCGCCGGGTTGCCCGGTAAACAGCAATGCGGTCGCACTCGATGTGTTACCCGCAGGTCAGAAGGTCAGCATGACGCTCACTGAGTTCTACAACGCATCGCTCGATTATTACTTCCTCACCGGTCGTGACGGCGACAAGGCAGCCATCGATAAAGCTGCGGGTTGGGTGCGCACCGGCAGTGAAATTCGCGTGTTTGCTCGGCCCAATTTGAAGACCCTGCCGCTTGAGCGTCACTTCTTCGCAAACGTCGCGCGCGGCGGTACACGCGGATCGCACTTCTTTACCGTGTTACCGGGCGATCAAACGCTCTTGACCAGCCTCAATCCAACCAACGCGGCGATTGACGCCAAGCCTTTTCTTGAAGGCGTTGAGGGGTATGCGATCCCGAAAACAGCTACCGGTACTTGCCCGGTCAGTACTGTGCCAATTTACCGCGCATTCAAGGGCGTGCCGCGCTATGTCGATGATGGCAATCATCGCTTCAGTACCAACCTCATGCAACATCAGAAAATGGTGAACGAACTCGGTTGGACGGATGACGGCGTGGTGTTTTGCGGGTTGCAGTAGGCGCCGTTTTTACTTCGCGTAACGAATATGTATCGCCTACCGCTTCCCGCCAAAAATCGATCCCAGCAGGCCTCGAATCACGCGACGCCCTACTTCAGAGCCGACGGCCCGCGCCGCTGATTTCATCGCGGCTTCGCCCACCGTCTGGCGGCTGTGCGGTGTGTTTTTCGACTCCATCACATCGCCGATCATGCCGCCGATTTTGCTGAAGAAACCGGGTTCGCCTTTCGTCTCTGGCGTGGCGGCGGGAGTAGTCGCAGTCGCCGCTTTGTCAGCGGTTTCCATCCGTGCCTCAACGCGGCCTATGAGCTTTTCGTACGCGCTTTCACGATCAGCCGTCGTGTCGTAAATGCCCGCGACCAAGGACGTTTTGATGAGCACCGCGCGCTCCGCTGGCGTGACCGGGCCGATACGCGACGAAGGCGGAATCACCCAGCAGCGCTCGACCGGATTCGGTCGACCCTTTTCATCGAGAAACGAGATGAGCGCTTCGCCGGTTCCAAGCTCGGTGATTGCCTGTTCAGTATTGATTTTTGGATTGGGACGAAACGTCGACGCGGCTGTACGAACGGCTTCGGCGTCGCGCGGCGTATAGGCGCGCAGCGCATGTTGAATGCGATTGCCGAGTTGGCCCAGCACAATGTCCGGTATATCGAGTGGATTCTGGGTGACGAAATAGACGCCCACACCTTTCGAGCGAACCAGCCGCACCACCTGCTCAATGCGTGAGCGCAGCTCGGGCGGCGCTTCATTGAACAGCAAGTGCGCTTCATCAAAAAAGAACACCAACTTCGGTTGCTCCGGATCGCCCACCTCGGGCAGCGATTCAAACAATTCAGACAGTAGCCATAGCAAAAACGTCGCGTAAATGCGCGGGTTATTCAGCAGCTTGTCCGCTGCCAAAATGTTGATGACACCCTTGCCGTCGACCGTCTGCATCAGGTCTTCAAGATTTAACGCCGGTTCGCCAAAAAACTTCTCGCCACCCTGCGATTCCAGCGTCAGGATGCCGCGCTGAATGGCACCGATACTGGCGCCAGAAATGTTGCCGTAAGCGAGCTGATATTCCCTGGCGTTTTCGCCGGCGTGAACCAGCATCGCGCGCAAATCTTTCAGGTCGAGCAGCAACAAACCCTTGTCGTCAGCGATCTTGAAGGCGGCGGTCAGCACGCCGCTTTGCGTGTCGTTCAAGTTCAGAATTCGCGACAACAAGAGCGGTCCCATCTCGGCAATCGTCGCCCTTAGCGGATGCCCTTGCTCACCAAATACATCCCAGCAGGTGACCGGAAATTGCTCGTTGCTAAAGTTTGTCAGCTTCAGCATCGCGACCCGATCTGTCACCCGCTGGTTGCCGCCACCCATCTGCGAAAGCCCAGTCAAATCACCCTTGACGTCAGCCATGAATGTCGGCACACCCATGCGCGAAAAGCCTTCGGCCAGCACTTGCAGGCTCACCGTCTTTCCGGTGCCCGTGGCACCGGTAATCAGGCCGTGGCGGTTGGCCAGTTTGGGTAGCAGTAAGACATCGGTATTGGTATCGGTCGTTTTTGCGACGAGGTAGGGCTGGGCCATGATTGTTTTCTGTCTTTCGGAATAGTGCAACCTGACGCTATTTCAACTTCAGAGGTTACAGGTGAACATTTCCGGAACCGTATTAATCATCACCGGAGGCGCATCCGGTTTAGGCGCTGCGACCGCTCGCGCAGCAGCTGCAAAGGGTGCAAAAGTCGTATTGGCGGACATTCGCGACGGTGAAGCATTAGCCAGCGAGCTGGGCGGCATTTTTGTCAAATGTGACGTGACGAGTGAGGAGGATGCGAAAGCAGTGGTTGCAGCGGCGACCGCGCTCGGTGAACTGCGCGGATTGGTGAACTGCGCGGGCGTTGCAACGGGTGAGAAGGTCGTGGGACGCGAAGGCGCAAGCGGGCTCGCGAAATTTACCAAGACAGTGCAAATCAATCTGATCGGCACCTACAACCTGATCAATCAGGTGGCTGCTGCGATGCAGACACTGCCGGCGACCGCCGACGGCGGCAGATTGGCCAAGCCGCATACGGCGCGTCGAAGGCGGGCGTGGTGGGCATGACACTGCCGATTGCGCGCGAGCTGGCGCGTCACGGCATCCGTGTGATGACGATTGCGCCGGGGATTTTTGAAACGCCGATGATGGACGGCTTGCCGCCAGAAGTTCAGGCGAGCCTGGGGCAAATGGTGCCGTTCCCGCCGCGACTCGGCCGTCCGCCGGAATATGCGTCGCTGGTGATGCATATTTTTGAGAATGTGATGTTGAACGGCGAAGTGATTCGTCTCGATGGCGCGATCCGTATGGCTCCGAAATAGCGGGCAGCCTTGAAACTTCAGCAAATACTGTTTTCTCAAGGCTTTGGTACACGTCGAGAATGCACCGAGTTGATCGCGCGAGGTGTGGTGTCGATCAATGGCGAAATCGTGCGCAAAGCCGATGCCGATTTCGCCACGGCCGATTTGCAATTTAGCGTGGACGGTGAGGCGTGGGGTTTCGTCGAGCGTGCCTATTTGATGCTCAACAAACCCGCTGGTTATGAGTGTTCGCAGGCGCCCAAATATTGGCCCAGCGTTTACTCGCTTTTGCCCGCGCCGCTCACCATGCGACCCACCAAATCATCGGTCAATGGCGTTCAGGCGGTAGGTCGGCTTGATCAGGACACCACAGGAATGCTGCTCCTCTCAGACGATGGGCAATTTATCCATCGTATGGCGTCGCCGAAACATCACGTGGCGAAGATGTACATGGTGACGACGAAACACGCGGTCGATGACGCTGCGATCAGCGCTCTGCTCACGGGTGTGGTGCTCAACGATGACCCCGAGGCGGTGGCCGCCGTCGCCTGCGAACGCGTGAGCGCAACGCAAATAAATCTGACGCTGACCGAGGGTAAATATCACCAGGTCAAGCGCATGCTGGCAGCAGTCGGCAATCGCGTCGAAGCGCTGCACCGCGCGCAGATTGGTGGACTGAAACTGGAGGCTGATTTGGCGGAGGGGAAGTGGCGATGGTTGACCGCGGACGACCTCGCGCAGATCAAAGCCTAACGTCTGTCGGCGCTATCCGTATGCCCGCGAAACCAGTTCAGCGATGCATGCGGGTTTTGCCAGTCCGTCAAGCTCGAGCGTGCATTCCCACACCATCTGCACGCCGCCTTTGATCTGCTCCACCGCCATCAGCTTGAAGCGCGCGCGAATCCGCGAATTCACCTTCACTGGTGCCATGAATCGCACGCGATTTGTCCCGTAGTTCACGCCCATTTTCATGCCGGTTTTCATGCCGGTGAATTCGATGCATTCGCCTTTGAGATACGGCACCAGCGAGAGCGTCAAAAATCCGTGCGCGATGGTCGTGCCAAATGGCGACTCTTTCGCCGCGCGCTCGGGATCAACGTGAATCCACTGATGATCCCCGGTCGCTTCAGCAAACAGGTTGATGCGTTCCTGCGTGATGGTGACCCAGTCGGACACGGCCACTTCAAGACCGAGCCAGGTGGGGAGGGCGGAGATGGCAATGCTTGTTTTCATAGGTATCAGTTTAGTTCGCTAAATACAAGATTAGATACTTTCAACAACTTTTTACCGAAAGCACGACTGCATAGGGGCTGCTTCAATATTTTTCGCATAGTCGACTATCGACAATAACGACGTTTAGCCCCAATGAAAACGTCTTTCCAAAAAAAAGCCATATCAAATTATTCGGCAAAAAACCGCCGCAAAACCGCGTTCACTTCGTCCGAACGCTCCCGCGCCAGCCAATGTCCCGCACCTTCGATTTTGTGCAAACGCAGGTTCGGAACAAACGCCTCAATTCCGTCCAGCAAAATCGGCCGCAGCGCTTTGTCGCCAGTGCCCCAGATAATTTGCGTGGGCACCGCCACTGTGAACTGTTCCGGCTTCAGCGCGGTTGCCACGGCGAGCGCCCTTCCCGGCGTTTCAGGCGTGTCGGGATACAACGGCGACACCCGATACAAATTGCAACCCCCTGTCAGCCCACGCTGCCAATTGGCGCGATATTCAGCCCGTTCGGCCTCCTCCATCGCGTCAAGCATCGCGAACAACCGCTTGAAATCATCCTCTGCCAGCACCGCTTCTGCGCCGGGCTTGCGCAGCCAGTTCATGTACTGGCTTGCCGCCGCTTGCTCAGGGTCGGACGCCAACGCGTTGGCAAAGGCAACTGTGTGCGGCGAGTTCAGTACCGCGAACTTTTTCATTAATTCCGGGTGCTGCGCCGCCAGCCCCCACGACACTGCGCCGCCCCAGTCGTGCGCGACCACAGCGTGTACTGGCGAGCCCAGGGTTTCGATCACCACCCGCAAATCATTGATCAAAAGCTTCGCCTTATACGCCTCAACTGCCAATGGCTGCGACGACAAATTGAACCCGCGCAGATCAATCGCCACACAGCGATAGTTGCGCGAAAACTCCGCCAACTGCCGTCGCCAGGTAAACCAGAATTCCGGGAATCCATGAACGAAAAGGAGCGTCGGCGCGCCAGTTGGTCCGCACACTTTGGCGTGCAATCGAATGCCGGGCGCGGTGTCGAAATATTGAGATTGAAGTTCCATCGCAAGAAATGTAGTGGTTTTCTGCCTAGGTTCGCCGCCATTCACGAAACTGCCCTGCCACTGGCGACGCGGCTGGCCCATTCGTCGCATGCCGCTACACAAGCGTTCGCCGATCAGCAGAATTCGTTTCACTGCCGGATCACGCAAAAGAGTGCAGTACTTCGAATCACCAAAAAAGGGACCGAAATCATGAATCCGCTTCGTTTTGTTACTAGCCCAGTCTCAACGCTCACCCGCGCGATCACCGCGCCGTTGAGCTTTATTTTCGTCGTCGGGCTGTGCCTGTTCATCAACTGGATGGTGTCGCCCGGCCATTGGTGGGTGAAATGGGTCGCGTTTGGCATGGGCATCAACGTGATCGTGGCGTGGGCGCGCGTTGCTAAATTGCTGTTTGTGGTTGGCGTGCTGGCCGGCGTGGGTTACTTCATCTACAAACGCTACGGTGCAGAAGCCAAAGCCAAATACGACGCATGGCGCAAGGACGGCGAGCCAAAGCAGCCAGCCGAGGCCGTACAGTTCATGATCGAATCGCAGGCAGCGCCGAAGCCTGCACAGCGTTCGATGGTTTGAGCCGCCGATAGAGGAAAATAGGGTTTCTACCAACCCACGAAGACCCCACAATGAAGCTCTACTACAGCAACGGTGCCTGTTCCATGGCGCCCCACATCGTCCTGCGTGAATCCGGCCTGCCGTTTGATCTGGTTCGCGCCAGCACCAAAACGCATCAGCTCGACGATGGCACCGACTTCTACACCATCAACGATAAAGGCTCAGTGCCTGTGCTGGAGCTCGACAGCGGCGAGCGCCTGACCGAGGGCCCGGCCATCGTTCAATACATCGCTGATCAGGTGCCTGCCATGAACCTCGCACCGGCTAACGGCACGATGGCGCGCTACCGCTTGCAGGAGTGGCTCAACTTCATCACCAGCGAGCTGCACAAAAGCTACGGCCCGCTGTTTCGCCCGACTACGCCGGAAGAATTTAAAGTCATTACAAAAGAAAGCCTCACCACGAAGTACGCGTTGGTCGATAAGTGGCTGACAGGCAAAAACTATACGATGGGTGATGCGTTTAGCGTCGCAGATGCGTATTTGTTTACGGTGACGAATTGGGCCGGATTCGTCGGGCTTGATCTCTCGCAATTCAAAAATGTAGGCGCGTTTATGGCGCGCATGGCGGCGCGACCGAAGGTGCAGGACACGTTGGTCGCTGAAGGGCTGGCGAAGAAAGCGACGTAATTCGCTGCGGCTCAAATCTGCACGAAGGGCTCTTATTCTTAATGCGTTTGAACCTTCGCGCAGAACTCAATCAATTCGTCAAGCTCTGTTGACTTGTCGAACACCGCGTCGGCGCCGAGCCGCAGACATTCGTTGCGCACTTCCTGCGACGCGTAATTCGACAGCACAATGACTTTTTGCTGACGAGTGCAACCTTGCAGCGCTGCGACGACTCGAATGCCGTTGCCGCGTTTAAGAAAAATATCGACGACTGCGATGTCCCACTCGTGCGACGGGTCGCACAGCCATATCGTGGCTTCGCTTTGCGCGTCCGACATTCCCACAACGTCGGCACCGACCATTTCATGTAAGGTTTCAGCGAGGTTTTCTCGAATGACTGGGTTGTCTTCAACCAGAAAGAACTTGAGTGGACCATGGCGCTGAGGGGCGCCACCGGCTTCACCTTTTGACCATGGCGATTGAGCGGATGGTTCGTCGTCGTCAATCGCTGGCGCGCCAACATGCAAGTACGCGGACGTCGTTACTCTACTTGTGACGTAGGGCCAGCCCGTTGCAGTCGCGTTCAATGTAGCTTTCCGACCGATGGCACGAAAGCGATGAACTGGGATTCGGCCGCATGCGCACGAGGGCGACTAACAGCGTTTATCGATTTGGCGTTCCGCCGTTTGGCGGCAAGTACTGCCACGGCCAAAACTCCTACTGACCGCGCGACGGCAGCGAAACCTACCCGCTTCCACCGCGATGATTCGTGTATCACGCGCGAGGAGTCAGTCAAGGTACGGAGCATGGGATTCGCCAACAATTTATTTAACTCAATTGTGTCGATTCCACCATTTCCGCAATATCGTCCATTACGACAAGATGACGTAGGACAGCGACTATGAGGCGGTGCCAGTTCGCGCGTTGTCGGTCGCTCGTGCTTCGAGCAGACTCATGACTTGCTCAGCCATAAAGCTTAGCTGCGTGAGCTGTTCAGGCAACAGATCGCGCGGCACGTGGTCAATCACACACAGTGTGCCGACCGCAATGCCTCTGGATGTGACGAGCGGCGCCGCTGCATAAAAGCGGATGTACGGCTCGCCGACAACCAATGGGTGACTGCTAAATTTCGGATCGGCACGAGCGTCGCGGACAATCTTGACTGCGCGAGGCTCGGCAAGTGCTGCCTCGCAAAAACCATTTTCTGCAGGCGTTTGTTCAAGCTGCACGCCAACCCGCGACTTAAACCAGTTTCGATGGTCGTCCATCAACGTGATCAGCGAAATGGGCGCACCACATACCTGCGCCGCCATCCGCGTCAAGTCGTCGTAAGCGCGCTCGGGTGACGAATCCAGAATCAGCAACCGGCGCAACTCGGCCATGCGGTCGCTGGTAGCGCGGGCACCGGACTTTGGCTCAATCATGATGGCATCGCTTTCACCGTTTCGACGTTCACAATGCGTCGACGAAATCATGGGTGAAAAACTACATCGGCTCAGTGTTAACCGGTGAAAAGACGGCGCGTTAGCAGCCAATCGTCACGGCATTGGAACACGAATGAAGCACTTGGGAATTTTGTTTTTGGCGGCGGATACGCGTCCGTGTTCGGCCAGAAGCCAACCTTGTTACCCACCGCTCACTTTGCAGATTTTTTTGGAGTTTTGGGCGCAATCCGTGATTGTTACGTCCGCTAACGCACAGACATGGCCCGGTATTTGTCTTACTGTTACTCAATTCTGGCTGGTATCGATTCGATCCTTTACAGCGACACGCGTTGTAAATCCGTCACAGTTCGCCGTCCCAGTAGTCCAGATCGTCCTTTACGCGGTGCATGCGGCGTCCCCGCATGAGCGTTTCGGGGGTGTGATCGGTGAAGACGCCGTACTTTTCTGAATCGGGATATTCGCAAATCTCCGTGGCTGCCTTCGTGCTGGCCGAGAGATATTTCAACGGCGCGTCGGAGGTGTTGATGATCTGGTGCGGATATTCAGGCCCTGCGGGAATGAAGATCACATCGCCCGCTGAAATCGGAAGCATTTCGCCAGCGACGCGCAGCGTGCCCGCGCCTTCGAGCACGATGAACATTTCCTCTTCGACGTAGTGAAAATGATACGGACACGCGCGCTTTCCGGGGGGAACAATGTCCACCGAAAGGCCCATCTGTTTTGCCGCTGTGTCGCGCGCCAGACGCTTGCTGGTTACGCCGTCGTAGTGCGGCGCGCGATCCATGGTTTCCCACGCGGCGTCCTGCGTCAGAAAATTACGAATGAGTTTGTTGCGGAGTTCCTCGGCGGTATACATGGTGATTTCCTTCCTGGTGATGGGTCATCCTGAGCGCGGCGAAGGATCGGGTTGCAGCGCAACGATCATTGCAAAAAAGACCCGTGCAGGGTTCCACATGATTCTTCGCTGCACTCAGCATGACACTGGCCTACGGCGTCGGCATCAAGGTCAAAATTTCAATCATCACACGCTCGGTGGCGTCTGACATCCAGATCTCGCCGTCCTGAATCATGCATTGCAATTCCATGCCGCGTTCGGCCATCGCGGAGAGTGCTTTACTGCTTCTTGAGTCGACGGCTTTGATGGTGAGTTTGTCTTGTTTGGCCAGCGAATCCTTATTCGCCTGCCACCACGCATCGACGGTTTTGCCACCGCCGTAAGCGAGAAGCACCACTTCATCCGAGCGCCCGCATGCCCGACGCAACAGGCGCTCCTCCGGCAAACCGACTTCGATCCAGCGAATGATGCCGCCGGTCAAATCGTGTTCCCACAAAGCGGGTTCATCATCGCTCGAAATGCCTTTGCCGAACTCCAGTCGCTCACTCGCATAGAGGGCAAACGCGAGCACGCGCACCATCATGCGCTCGCTGGTTTCGGACGGATGTCGCGCCAGCGTCAATGGATGGTCGGCGTAATAGCCGCGGTCCATATCCGCGATGTTGAGGTTGCCTTTAAAAATCGTTGATTTGATGGCCATCGGTCAAACTTTCACAAATAAAGTGGTCAGCGGATCGACGCCGACTTGACGGCTCCAGTGACCATGCACCGTGGCGTCGAACTCCGCGCCCGCTGGCAAGGTGTCTGCCGAATAAAAATGTTGCCCCGCGCTGAAGACCCGTGAGCTACCGTCCTGCAACCCAATCTCCATCTGGCCGCCAAGAATGAACACCCACTGCGCGTTCGTTGAGCAGTGATAGGCGCTGCGGAAACCGACCGGGCTGTGCCGCAACTGGCACCCCGTGGCTGGCATAACGGCCGAGAGCATCGATTGCGACGTACCTTCGGCGAGCATGATCTGATGCTCGCGAAATTTTGCGCGGCCATCGTGATCGGTGAATAGTTCAACCTGAGTGAAGCTCGTCATCTTGTCGTTCCTCTGTTGATTGTGTTGAAAACTATGCGTTAGTTTGGCGCGGCGTTTGGCGCATCAGCTGCTCAAATACGGATGGAAATAGAAGCAGCTTTTCTATGTAATATCCGTTATATATGGGCTGAAGTGCATTTAAGTCGATAGTCGACTGTCTATCATATGAGCTTCTAGCCCCCATATGGAGGTTGTTTCATTGAAAAGCTGATAAAGCTATTTCACGATGCCGCGCTTACGACGAATCGGTGCGGAGAACGGCGAAGCAACCGGTTTGGGCTTTTTCACGCCCGTCCCTTTGGTTTCGGCGGCGACTTTCGCCTTCGCGGCTTTCAACACATTGACGGCCTTCATCGCGACTTCTGCCGCCGCTACGCGCTCGGCGTGTGCGGCCGCTTCCGCTGGGTCGGGCGCATGCACGTTGATCGTCGTGCCGGGTAATTTCACGAGCTGCCCGGCTCGAATCTTCGCGCTTTTGCGCAGCTCCAGCACGCCGTCCACGGTCACGTTACCCGACGCCACCAGCACCTTGCCTTCCGCGCCACTGCCAGCAATGCCCAGCACCTTAAACAGGTTGTGCAATTCAATAAATTCGTCGCGCAGCGTGAAATGCTGCACCTCAATTGGCTTATTTTTCATAGTGCGGAGTATTGCACGAGCTTGCAGACGCCCAACTTGCGCGGCCCGGTAAAAATCTATTTGTGATAATTCCCGACAGTAACAGACTGCAAAAGCCGATCTAAGGAGCAGATAGCCATGCACTACAGCGTACGTCGAGCCCTCACGCCGTTGACAATTTTCGTAAGCAGTGCGCTCTGCGGGCACTCAGCGTTGGCAGCGTCGGTTGCGCCGGTCGCCGCAGAACACGGCATGGTGGTCACGGCGCAGCACCTCGCCACCAAAATCGGCGTCGATGTGCTGAAGCGTGGCGGGAATGCGATTGATGCAGCGGTCGCCGTTGGGTACGCGCTGGCGGTGGTCTATCCCGCTGCGGGAAATCTCGGCGGTGGTGGATTCATGACGATTCAGCTGGCCGACGGTCGTAAGACTTTCTTTGACTTCCGCGAAAAAGCGCCGCTCGCTGCGACGGCGAATATGTATCTCGACAAGGACGGTAATGTGATCAAGGGCGCGAGCACCAGCGGTCATCTCGCGGTTGGCGTACCGGGGACAGTGTCAGGCATGGAGCTGGCGCGCTCAAAGTACGGCACGATGAAGCGTGCCGCACTGATCGCACCTGCGATCAAGTATGCGCAGCACGGTTACAAACTGGAGCAGGGTGACGTCGACATGCTGCGCACTGCGACCGAGAGTTTCAAACTTGATCCGGCATCGGCCGCCATTTTTTTGAACAAAGGTGAAGCCTATCTACCTGGGCAAAAACTGGTGCAGAAAGACCTCGCGAAAACGCTGCGACTGATCAGCGCGAAAGGCGAAGACGGCTTTTACAAAGGCACCGTTGGTGCTGCGATTGTGGCGTCGAGTCAGGCGGGTAAAGGCATCATCACGCAGGCCGATCTGGATCAATACAAGGCGCGTGAGCTGAAGCCCATCGAGTGCGAGTATCGTGGCTACGGCATCGTCTCTGCACCGCCGCCGAGCTCGGGCGGCGTAATCATCTGCGAAATTTTGAATGTGCTGGAAGGCTATCCGCTGAAGGATTTGGGTTTTCGTTCAGCGCGGGCGGTGCACTACCAAATCGAAGCCATGCGCCATGCGTACGTCGATCGCAATAGCTACCTTGGCGATCCTGGTTTCGTGAAGAACCCGTTGGATCGGCTGCTTGACAAAGCGTACGCCGCGAAGATTCGCGCGGTGATCGACCCGTCCAAAGCGGGCGTGTCGCAGGCGATCAAGCCGGGCGTTGAACCCCATGAAGGCACCAATACAACCCACTATTCCATCGTCGACCAATGGGGTAACGCCGTGGCCGTGACTTACACCTTAAACGACTGGTTCGGCGCGAAGATGACGGCTGCCCAAACGGGGGTACTTTTGAACAACGAGATGGATGACTTCACGGTGAAAATTGGTGTGCCGAATCTTTACGGTTTGGTGCAGGGCGAGGCCAATGCCATCGCGCCGGGCAAGCGTCCTTTGAGCTCAATGAGCCCCACGATTGTGACTAAAGACGGCAAGCCGGTGATGGTCGTCGGTACGCCCGGTGGCAGCCGCATTATCACCGCCGTGCTGCATACGCTGCTAAACGTCATCGATTACGGTATGAACGTGCAGGAAGCGGTGGACGCGCCACGCTTTCACCAGCAGTGGCTGCCGGACACCACCAATATGGACACCTTCGCGATTAGCCCCGATACGCGTAAATTGCTCGAAGCGATGGGACACAAATTCAGCAGTCCGCAAGCGCCGAATCACCTCGCGGCAATCCTGGTTGGAGCGCCGTCATTGGGTGGAAAACCCGTAGGTAATAACCGTTTCTATGGCGCTAACGATCCGCGCCGGAATACGGGTTTGGCGCTGGGATATTGATCGCGTCGATGCATCACAGCGACGTCCGGCGCAGCGCGCGTCAGGAGTGCATGACTATCGAGTAGCGGGGGGAGAGGCCGCGCGTACCGTCAAAAACTGTCGCTTCAATGTTTGCAGCTCAGCGTCGGAATAAGCCTCACCGACTCGCAGCGCGATGGTTGAATGCAACTGGAGTTTGGCAATGACTTGATCGGCTGCAATGTCGCAGACACGACGTCGCGGTAAGGCGCCGCTCGGCACCCCGGCGCTCACACTGCGGCGATCATCCAGAAGCCCCGCCAGCGCCGCGAGCGCTTTCGGAAGCAGCGCCGAACGATCGTCAATCTCGCCGAGGCTGGCGGCGAAAAATTCTGCATTGCTGATCGGCAACATCGCCGTGGGTAATCTCGCGACACCCTCGGTTTGCCCCATCACTACGGCGGCAAATGTCGCCGCTACTTCAATCGATACGGGCGGTGAGGCAGGTTCTCGCTTGACCATTGTTTTCGAATCGCCCAGATGTGACAAGACGAACTGTTTGTCGACCTCATCAACACTGCGTCCCAGCATCGCAAAAGCATAGGCTGACGTGTTGCCGAGCCGAATGGATTCACGCAACCGTTTGCCGGATCCGTCAACGCGTTTGACGATGTCCGGACACAATTGATGCAATGACCGGGCTGCCCGTTCCCGGTTGTCGGCATCGGAGTCCACAAGGGCTTCGGTCAAGGCGGAACAGGTGGATGCGCCCAGACTCGTTAACAGCACGGCGGCTTCACGACGAACGGACGCATTCGGGTCGTGCAAGTAGCGGGTTAGCTCCGGCATCTGCTTCGCCGTTACTTTTGCCTGTGCAATGGGTTGCAAATTGCCCTTGCGCACAGCTGTGAACGCAGCCTCTAGCGTCGCGGCCTGAGTTGCACTGACAAAGAGCACCTGCCCGAAGCAGCCCAGCAACGCGGAAATCAGATACCGCCGAAAAGACATGCGTTAGCGCCCTTTGCCCGGCGCCAGGAGTTCGCGAACCTCGGCCAATTGGGCAACCGAATATTGCCCGCCCGGTTCCAGCACAAAGGACGGCGCGAGTCGATTCCGATGTACGAACGCCTCAAGCGCGTGATCACACACACGGCGCTGCTGAGCGCCGCTGGGCACGCCTTCGGGAATTTCAGAGACATCCGCGAGCAACGCTGCCAACGCGCTTAATAGCTGCGGCGATTGCACATAGGGCAGAACATCCAGCATGAACACGCGGTGCGCACTGTCCATTTTGGTGAGGCCATCAGTGATCGTTTTCTCTGCGCCGGGATCACCGATGCGTGCCAAGGCCAGCGTCGCAGCCAGGCGCAATTCAACGGGACGCGACGAGGATTCAATTTTCACCGTTTCGTTGCCAAAATCATTCGAAAGCTGCTGCAACAAGCGCTTTCCCTGATCAAAATAGCCTAGCAACAAGACCAGCGAAGCCGAGCGAAAGCCGCGCTCAACACACGTCGCTACAGCGTCATAGACAGGTGCCACGGGGGCTGTGCCGCTCTCCAGACTCTCTTTTAGTATGGCATCGGCCGCGCGCGAGGCATCGTCGAAACTACCGCTTTGCAACGCCCGCAACCCGGACGTAAATTGGTTACTCATATCACTCTCCAATATTTTGACAGCAGCGGATTAAGGATTCATCACATTGACGTCAGCCATCGGAAGATGTTCGCCGCGGGCGTCAGTAATTCCGTGCATCAAGTGGATTCGTCGGGCGCCGTCGTAGTGGTCAGCCGCTCCGAGGTGGTGGCCCATTTCGTGTGCCATAGTGACGCCGATGGCGCGACCCGCATGGTCCTCAAAAATACAGTTACCAGTGAGCGTACCAGCGTCGGTGTCGCCAGTGCCGCCCTGTTCATATTCCCACACCAGAAAGTAGTTCATATCGGCCGCCGTGTCTCCCAGCGCAGTGACAGTGTTCCATTCTGAGCCCGCCCCCGCGCTCCAGGTGACGACCGTGCCCAGATCAATCGGAACCGCAAGTGATCGTGAGGTACGCAGGGTCACAAAAATATTGGCTTGACCGTTATAGATCCAGTTCATGGCGCGCACCCAGGCCGCGGCCGACGAGGGCGAACGTGTAGTGTGATGACCGGCTGAATCTCGGACAAAATTGAACGTAACGCGCACCGTTTTTCGATGTTTGGTATCGATCTGCAGGGCAGCAGAAGGCGGCCCGATAGTGGGACCTGCGCCGAGCAGCGCGTGCCCTTTGCTGATGCCCGTCAGTTTGAAAAGACGATCACCCGTGTGCAGCGGCATCAGGTGTCGCCCGTGCGTCGGCAGTTGGCTGCGGGTGATTTCGGTCACCGCAAGCACGCCGGTCGGACTGGCGCGCACGGTCATGTCTTTGCCATTGCGCAGTGCCAGGTAGCGGTCTCCACCGACGGGCACCATTTGCCATGGCGGGGTTTGATCTTTGTCAAAACCTTCCATGTTGAACACTTTATGAAACTCGGCAGCCACAGCACGCTCTCCTGGAGTGAAGTTACGTCTAATAATGCGTAACAAGCAATGTCAAACAACAGATCAACGGATCGTCGTATGTGTGAACGGACGGAATGCCGTGACCGAACACGACATGCTCTGATGCAGGAAACAACTGAATTTTTGAGTTGACCGGCAACACCGTGCGACTTTGAAGCAGGGCAGAATGCTGTCTTGTGCTCAGAATCTTTAAAGACTGCCCTATGCGTTATTCCATTTCACTCGCCGTGGCGGCGTCGATGTTGTTCACACTGGGCGGCTGCACGTCGCTCTCGCGTGCACCTGCGCCCGCCGACAGCACGACTGCCTATCCGCCCATCGTTTTTGTTCACGGTAACGGTGACACCGCTGCGCTGTGGCTCACGACGATGTGGCGGTTTGAGGTGAATGGTTGGCCGAGCAACCGTTTGCACGCCATCGACGTGCCGTATCCAAACTCGCGGGATGACGATAGCAAGCCGCAAGCCGGACGAAGCTCTACCGCCGAACACGCGCAGTTTTTAGCGAGTGAGGTTGCGGCGGTTCGGAAGGCAACCGGCGCTGCGAAAGTCATCCTGATTGGCAATAGTCGCGGCGGCTATGCGATTCGCAATTACGTGCAAAACATGGGCGGCGATGCATTCGTGTCACATGCGATTTTGGGGGCGGTGCCGAATCACGGCGTCTGGGCAAACGATAAACGTCCGAAGGCTGAAGGCAGCGAGTTTTTCGGCAACGGGGCCTTTCTGAGACAACTTAATGCGCCAAAAAATGCGGCGGGTGACGAGGTCGTAGGCCCGGTGCGATGGCTGACGTTGCGCTCCGACAATAACGACAAATACGCTCAACCAGACGGCGCATGGCTCGGGATCAAAGGCACGCAGACCGGCGTCACCTTTGAAGGTCCTGCGCTGAAAGGCGCAACTAATCTTGTGCTGCCTGCACGCGATCATCGCGAAACTGCATTTCATGCTGATGCGTTCGCCGCGATGTGGAAATTCATCACGGGCAAAGATCCGGCAACACTTTCAATTCCTGCCGAAAAAGTCGTCGTCCTCAACGGAAAAATCAACGCGCTCGGAATCGAAGGCGTGGGCGACTTCGTGACCAACGTGCCGCTCGCGGGTGCGACGCTCGATGTGTTCGCCGTAAACGCAGACGGCGAGCGCATGGGCGCAGCGGTTCACCACAAAACGACCACTGTCGATGGTTTATGGGGTCCGTTCAGCGCAAGCCCGGACGCGGCGTACGAGTTCGTAATTAGTGCAGAGGGCTACGCCACGACGCACATTTACCGCGCGCCGTTCCCGCGTTCATCAAAGGTGATTCACATGCGCCCCGCGCGCGTCGCGGCTGCAGATCGCACTTCCGTCGCAGTGGTCACGCTGACGCGACCGCGCGGCTACTTTGGGCTGGGACGCGATGTCATGTCGCTCGACGGCAAACCGCTCGCTGGCATCGTTGCCGGCGTCGCAGGTGGATCAACGGCAAAAGTCACTCTCAGCGGCGACGTGGGGCGTTCGGTGGTCGCTGAATTCAATGGCGATCGCATTACCGCGCGCGCATGGCCGGTGGCGGGCAATCATGTGACTTTGATCGAGTTGCACTAGGTTCTGAATATGAATCTGTCGATATTCGGCGGCACTGGTTATATCGGCACGCATCAGCTTCGCTACGCTCTCGCTCGCGGTCATCGCGTCACGCTGCTTTCGCGCGGTCACCGCCGCGCCGAGTTCTGCCACGCGACGGCATCGCAGCTGTCGGAGCACGAGAGTCAAGCCAGGTCGGATTGGCCAGTGGGGATTTCCGATGAAGGCGAAACGACCGGCGCGCATCGGCGCGGCAACGCACGCCGCATTGCGGCGGTGCTCACTTATCGTCCGCTCTCGATCATCGTAACCGACACGCTTTCTTGCTGGAAATCGCTGCCTGAAAGTCGCCGGACTAAGCTGAAAGCGGGTTTGACGGCGGAGCGCGAATCGTCTGTTTTGGCCAGTCTTGGCTAATGTATCTGGCGGATCGAACGTTTTTTGGGTGTCGGCACGGGGTGATCGTGCCGCTTTGAAAATCAGCGCGAGTGCCGGACTACGCTTTTGAGTCAGTCACTTGGATCAGTTTGTTGGTATCAACTTTTTAGCAGAAACCCTTTTTTAATAAGGGGTGGGGCTAAATTTTGTTTAAAGTCGACTTTATCGAAAAACAATAGAAAGCCCCTATGCAGTGGCGCTTTTGTCGAAAAGATGAATAGTTAATCCGTTGGAAAATGAGCGTTTTCCTACCTTGTTGGGGAGGCGACAAAGCGCGCATTTTTACGGACAATGCTGGTATGTCCAGCGTCTCCGGTCACCTTCGCGGTTTACGCGCCACGCTCTCACGGTTTGCGATCTTCGTAGCAACCGCCGTCGGCGTCTGTGCGCTCTCCGCCCCGGTGGCCGCGTTGTCGCATGAGGAATGGGTATCGGCCTTTGTGCGCTTCGTTGAATGGCCGATTCCAGCGTCAATCATTGATGGTCCACTGATCGTGTGTCAGCAAAACGGCGCGCCCGCACTGGCTCTCGACGGGCTGCAGGTGCGAGGATTGACGTTGAAGTTACGCCGCGTGGTGAGGCCACAACAACTTGCTGGATGTCACGTTTACGTCGCTTTCTCCGGCAGTGAAACCAGCTGGGCACCGTGGCTCAAAGCGGTCAATAATCTGAACTTGGTGAGCCTGACCAAAGCGCGGCCTCACATACTCCCGGTTGGTTTGGGTGGGGAGTTCTGTGATCTTGGCGGCGCGATATGTCTGGTCCGCGACAGGGTGACTGGCGCTGAAAACTACCGCCTGAATCTCGATACGTTGTCGCGAGCGGGTTTTCGTGTTGATACGCAACTGCTTCGTTCGCGGCCTTTACCCGCTGCGAAAGCGGAATAGGGGAATCGTGCGATGGTTAGAAAGCGTCCGGTATCAATCTCAGTTCAGGTCAGCCGCGTTGTCGTCGTGACGGCGGCGATTGCCGTTGTGCTGACCATGGTGGTCATGATTCTGGTGGCCGCGCTCTTCGCGCGAAACATTGCGCAGCAGCGCGCCGACACCATCAGTGAACTGATCGCCTCCAATGCGGATGTGCCGCTGGTTTTGAAGGACGCTGAGCGCGGGCGCGAAACGCTTTCAGCGCTCGCAAAATCGAACGCCGTACAGAGCGCTCGTTTGATTGACGCATCCGGCGCGGTGCTGACGTCGTACGTAAATCCGCGAACGGCGCTCACCGCGAGTCAATCGCCCGGCGCAGGATGGTTTGAGCGCCTTGGCGGCGCCACCGAATTCACCGCACTAAGTCCCGTGGTCAATCGGGGCGATACGCTCGGCTATGCCGAGGTCACTACTCGTGAACACTATCTGTCGCAGGCGCTGCTCGGTTTCGTGTTCTCAGCGTTAGGTGTACTCGCGGTAATGTTGCTGATCTGGGCCGCCATTGCTGCACCGATTGGAAGATCGTTGACATTGCCGCTGACGCGCTTCGCAGAGGTCACGCGCAAGATACGTGACACCGAGGATTTCACCCATCGCGTGCCGAGCACTCGAGTGTTTGAAGTACAGGAGCTGTCTGAGGATTTCAACGCCATGTTGCAGGTTATTCAGCGCAGAACTGCCGAGGTTCAGCATCGCAACAAGCAGCTCGCTCAGTTGGCGTTTTATGATCCACTGACCGGCGCTGCGAACCGTGTGTTGCTGCTTGATCGCATTGAGCAACTGATTGACAGTCACAGGCGGAATCAGCGCCCTTTCGCGGTCGTCGGATTTGATCTTGACAATTTTAAATTGCTGAACGATCAGCTTGGGCATCAAACCGGCGACGCCTTCCTGAAAGCGATGAGTCGTCGCTGCAAATCCGAGCTGCGTCCGGACGACACTTTTGCCCGATTGGGAGGCGACGAATTCATCGTGCTCCTGCCTAACGTTGGCGCCCTGGAACACGCGCTGACAGTGGCGAAAAAATTGGCTGGCGCGGTGCATGCCGCCAACAGTGTCCACACGCTTCCTGTCAGCTGCACAGCCAGCATGGGCGTCGGTTTATATCCCGCAGATGGCCAGTCCACCAACGAGCTCATTGGGCGAGTGGACGCAGCGATGTATGAGGCGAAAGCGGCCGGGCGAAATCGGATCAAATTTGTCCGCGATATTATGGTTGCTGATGAGATTTCAACGGTGGCATTCCATGAAAAATGACGGCGCTACAAGCCCTTCGCGCTGGTGGTTCGCTGTCGAATGCGGCATCGGACTAGCAGTCGTTTTGGCAATCTCGGGTTGTGCCACGGAAATCCCAAAGCCGACGCCAGTTGCCGCGCCCGTTGCGCCCAACGAACCAACACGCCTGGAGCGCATCGTGTCCGCGCTCAAGGCGTTGATCTTCGAGCAACGGGAAGACGGCTGGAACTTGTCGCTTCCGACCCCGTTGGTTTTTCCATTTGCAAGCGACGTGGTTTCCGACGACGCACACGGCAATCTGCTCCGTGTCGCCAAGGAGCTGCGGCGTCTGGGCATCAGTCACGTCTTGGTGCGCGGTCATACCGACGCGGTCGGAGCGCGCGAATACAACCTGGCGTTATCGAAGCGCCGCGCCGAGGCCGTCGCGCGGGTGCTGGCCGAGGGTGGCTTTCCATTGGAAAGCATCGATGCCAAAGGGATGGGGTCGACCGCGCCGGTGGCTGACAACGGCACCAGCGAAGGGCGCGCAAAAAACCGTCGGGTGGTGGTCATCGTGCAGGTCGATGAGGCTGCACCGAGATAGCACAAAGTTCGTGTGCGACCCACGCTTCAGGAAATCGGTATCGCGATCAATCCGGATACAAATTGCATGTCAGTGACAAAATCGAACGATGCACGAGCCTTCTCCGCCCCCCAAAACTTCCGCTCAACCCACACAACGCAGCAATCCGCTGCATGGCCTGACGCTCGAGACGATCATCAAAGCGCTCGTCGCGCACTTCGGATGGGCCGAGCTCGGTGAGCGCATTCCTGTTCGCTGTTTCACGCATGATCCGAGCGTCGCCTCCAGTCTCAAATTTCTGCGTAAAGAGCCGTGGGCGCGTGAAAAAGTGGAGGGCTTGTATCTCTTTATGCTGCGCGACATCAAGCGCGCGCATGTTGCCGAACATGGACCATCGAGTGATCTCACGGGCTAGGCAATATTCATGACGATGCGCTTCAGACTGGCAAAGTTAATTTTTGCTTTGCTGGCGGCAAGCATTGGATTGACGGCCTGTGACTCCACGACGCCTTATCACAAGAAAGACGGTCAATGGTTCTTCGAGTCGCGAAGGCTTGGCGTGGCAGCATCGGTATCGTTGACACCGCTGAACGCCACTTTTGCACGCGTTGGGGATCAGATTTTTTATCGTTATGATGCCATTGACGGGGCCGATAGCGCGACGTTTGTCGCGCTGGACGAGTCCTATGGAACCGACAAGTCAAACGCGTATTTCGGCGACACATTTCGCGAAAGCAAAGACTTTTTTCTGGTAAAGAAGACACGCGTTTTATCGATTGTGGGCGCAGACGTGACGGGCTTTCGAGTGCTTAAAGACAGCTATGCCGCCGACGCCACCCGAACGTACTATGAAGGTAAACCGTTCGCCGTGCACGACGTCGCGAGCTTTGAAGTGCTGGACAGCGGCTTCAGCCGTGACCGGGTTCGCGGCTACTATGCGCGCAATGAAATCGCGGGCAGCGACGGTGCCAGTTTCATTGTTTTAGATTCGGACTACGCCCGGGACGCGACGCACGCGTATTTCGCCTTTCTCGACAATCAGTCGAAGAGCGGTCGTATGCAGCCGACTGTGCTGCCCATTGTCGGAGCAGACGCAGGCAGCTTCGTTGGCAAAACAGGCGGCTACGCGGTTGATGCAAGTCGGGTCTATTTCAAGGGCCGTGTGATCTCTACGTCGCCGAACGGTTTCGAGCGCCTGTCCATGAGTTATGCGAAAACCGCTGTCGAGGTTTTCTACGATGGTGACAAGCTTCCCGGTGCGGACGCCACGAGCTTCAAAGTGATGCAACCCGCTGAAGGCGGCGTCGATGCTAGCGACGGCGAAGTGCGGTATCTGAGTGGTAAGCGAATTTAAGTCGGCGCCGTCAAAATAAAGTTGGTCGATGGTTGAAAATTTTTGCGTGCGGCACTACGGAATGGCTGCTGCAAAGCATCTCGCTGGCCTCAGTTGGTTGCAGATAAGGCGCTTCAAAACAAACAGCTGTGTGTCGGTGGTCGACCCCTCGATGATTGAGATGCAATTCGTAGGCCGTTGCGTGGCAGCGACTGTGGGTTGCAGCGCGGCGCGATGAGTGGTATCGTGCGGCTGTCACCAATCAATCGATAGGAGGCGACCATTCAGAACCTAACTATTCCCATTTTTTGTTG
>CAJDUD010000045.1_pt1 | contig 25940 bp, 25 predicted proteins | sample 7390161 | NCBI WGS metagenome assembly CAJDUD01 (sample SAMEA7055664, study PRJEB34461) | soil metagenome | biome: terrestrial ecosystem; feature: Peninsula; material: soil | place: Antarctica | collected 2016
TGCCCTGCTTGGCCAGCACAGTGAACGTGACATCCGTGACGACTCTATCTTTGTCGAGGCCAGGGCCTTTAAGCGCAGCGCATCTGAATTGTCCGTTGAAAGAAACGTGTTTCGAGAGAGGCTCGCCACCAGGTGTTCGCAAATCAGTCACATCGCCGTTACATGCGCTGAGCTCCAGTCGATCATCTGGCTGCTGATCGCCATAAACCACAGACAGGTCAGTGAACGATACTTTTGCCAAATCTAGCGGACGCGATTGCGCGGTGTCCGCTGGCATCCGTTCGTAGTTGTACTTGCCAGCGCTGTCACGCCGGATGGATACCCGCGCTCCGGTTGCGACGATAGTGCTGTAGACAATCTCGTCCTTAAAGATCGACGTCAGTGGGATCGCCACATCAAGCGCTTCGACGAAAGCCAGTTCAGCGCCCCGATTGCTGACGCGAACCTTGGAAAGCTTTACCCGCAATCCCGACCCCAAGGTCAACGCCAGCGGTCCCTCGATGGCAACATTCATGGCTAGCGCTCTCGACATCTCTGCTTCAATGCGCGGCTTGTAGCGATTGATGTCGAAGAACATTGTGAAGAGTAGCGCTGCAAGCAGCGCCGCAGCAACTACGACGCCCACGACAGCGAGGAAAATTTTGACTGCTTTGGACGCAATGGGCATAGCCTCAGATTTGAGCATCTGACGTTGGGTTAGTGTGTCGGTACAACCCTCAACGTTGTGTAGGACCTTCGCCGTCGTATGACGGTTTAGCGGATGAAATTAGCCTAGAAATTAGATCTTTTTCGTCGGTTGCAGCGAGATTGAATTCCTGCAACGAGGCACTCGGGAGTCCGCTACCGCGTCGCTCGATTGGGATGACCATCGTCTGCCGGGCGTTTAACCCTCGTCCAGACACTATAGACAATACCGCCAGCAAGGGCTTATTTAGAAGCAGAGCCGACTCAGCGCGTTGTTTTGGATGTACGCTAACGCACAGACAGCGAGTCTATTTTTGAGCATGCTCGACATTGCATTCGTCCCCCGAACATGAATCAAATCGTTGTGAACTCATCCTCCTCTAGCAAAGTCATTGAACATTCAAACTCGTCTCCTGCATCGGCTCGTACGCCAATGATGACGCGCGGTCGCATGCTGCTTGAAAGCCTCGGCTTGTTTGCGCTAATCGCGCTCTGGCTCACGGGATGCGCAGCGACTTCGCCGCTTTCTACCACTGTTGGCACGGGGCCAAACCCGCAGCTTCCCGCTCCGGTGACGACGCTTATCCCGACCGTCAACATCGCCACCGCGACAGGGTGGCCTGTCAGCGGCAGCCCGGTCGCGGCCGACGGCACTTCAGTGGTCCGATTCGCTGAGGGTCTCGATCATCCACGCTGGATCTATGTGTTGCCCAACGGCGATGTGTTGGTGGCCGAAACCAATGCACCGCCGAAACCGGAAGACAGCAAAGGCATTCGGGGCCTGGTCATGAAGCTGGTCATGAAATCGGCGGGGGCGGTGACACGCAGCGCCAACCGCATTACCCTTTTGCGCGATATCGATGGTGACGGCGTGGCCGAAACAAAAACGGTCTTTCTTGAAGGGCTGAATTCGCCGTTTGGGATGGCTTTAATTGGCAACGATTTCTACGTGGCAAACACGGATTCAATTGTTCGCTTTCCGTATGTCGCCGGGCAAACCCATATCGCCGATCGCGGCACCGTTGTCGTCGATTTGCCCGCTGGCACGCGCAATCATCACTGGACAAAAAATGTGCTGGCCAGCACTGACGGCAGCAAATTATTTGTGTCGGTGGGATCAAATAGCAACGCCGCAGAGAACGGTATGAACGAAGAGATTGGTCGTGCCGCGATCTGGGAGATTGACGTCAAAACGGGTAGCCATCGTGAGTTTGCGACCGGTCTGCGCAACCCGGTCGGCATGGCGTGGGAGCCAGACAGCGGCATGCTGTGGACCTCGGTGAACGAACGCGACGAATTGGGCAATGATCTGGTGCCGGACTACATGACCTCGGTGAGAGACGGTGGCTTTTACGGCTGGCCTTACAGCTACTTTGGCAAACACCTTGACTTGCGCGTGACGCCGCAACGACCAGAGCTTGTTGCAACAGCGCTCGTCCCAGACTACGCGCTGGGTTCACACACGGCGTCGCTCGGCCTCGTCGCTTCAAAGGGAACGACGCTTCCGAGCCGCTTTCAGAACGGGATGTTTGTCGGGCAACACGGTTCGTGGAACCGCAAGCCGCGTAGCGGCTACAAAGTTATTTATGTGCCGTTCGCAGGTGGCAAACCGGTCGGTGATCCGATCGATGTGCTAACCGGATTTCTGAGCAGTGACGGCAATGCGATGGGGCGCCCGGTTGGCGTCGCCATCGATAAACGCGGCGCGCTACTGGTTGCCGATGATGTCGGCAATATCATCTGGCGGGTAAGTGCATCTAGAGTGGGCGCGGTTCCGAGTGCCCAGTTGCGCACGTCGTCTGCGCTTCAGCGATAGCGCAGTTCGACGCACTATTTCTATGACAAAGAACATTTTTCTCCACACAGTTCAATTTTTGACAGGATAGCTGGCATGCCTATACTTCCGTCTAACGTAATCCCCTTGATTAAAGGCGGTGACGAGGATGTCGAACCCGGTCTTCAAAGCAGCGCCGTTGCCGGTCAAACCGCACGGGGCAAGCGCTTGGCGAGCGTGAAAAAAGCCGCAAACGACCCGAAACAGAACGATCTTCTCGCGGCATTGCCAGCTGCCGAATGGGAGCGTTGGCATCAGCAGCTCGAAGCGGTGGAAATGCCACTCGGTAAGGTGCTCTACGAGTCAGGCAGCAGGATGACTCACGTCTACTTTCCGACGACCGCCATCGTGTCGTTGCTCTACGTGATGGAAGATGGTGCGTCGGCCGAAATCGCTGTCGTTGGCCATGAAGGTATCGTCGGCATCTCCTTATTCATGGGCGGCTCGTCAACGCCGAGTCGTGCATTGGTGCAGAGTGCGGGGATGGGCTATCGGCTGCAAGCCAGCCTGATGATGCAAGAGTTCAACAGAGCAGGCCCGGTGCTCCATTTGTTGCTCCGCTACACACAGGCACTGATCACACAGATGGCGCAAACGGCAGTGTGCAATCGTCACCATTCGCTGGATCAACAATTGTGCCGCTGGCTGTTATTGAGTCTGGACCGACTCAAAAGCAACGATCTGGTGATGACGCAAGAGCTAATCGCCAACATGCTCGGTGTTCGTCGTGAAGGTGTCACCGAAGCGGCAGGCAAGTTGCAGACTGCCGGGCTGATTCGCTATCAGCGCGGACACATTACCGTGCTGGATCGGCCGGGTCTGGAGAAGCGCTCGTGCGAATGCTATGCCGTTGTCAAAACGGAGTATGACCGACTATTGCCGCTTAAGGTCGCGACCTAAGAATGGCGAACGAACGAGCTACCGCGCGAGTCGGAGCTCAATCATCGCCAAATACTTTGCTTTTCGGCCACCGCGGTGATGCCCATGGGTCAAAAGACGTCCATTCGACGCTCGTAGCCCTCGGATTCGCCGGTGGGTGGCGCTGCACGATGCAATTGAATTCAGTGCGTTAGATGCCAGGTATGCAGTGCGATCTGTTCGTCTTCTTGCGCTGGCATCACCCGCACGCACGCTGGCTCGGCGATGATGTGAAGTCCTTGCAGCCCTTCGCAGATGATGGTTCGGGTCGCAGCGTCGTTTTCACCAATGCCGCCGGTGAACACCAGCGCATCAACACCACCGAGTACCGCCGCCATCGCGGCGACTTGCTTGCGAATCGAATAGCAGAACATCTCAATCGCGAGCGCAGCATCGAGGTTTGACGTGGCAGCACTGCGCAGTTTCCGCATGTCGCCGCTGACGCCGGAGATGCCAATCATTCCCGAGCGATGATCGATCAGGTCTTCAAATTGTTCAGCACTGTAACCCTGTTCGCGAACGAAGAATGCCAGCACACCGGGGTCAATGTCGCCGCAGCGGGTGCTCATGATGACGCCGCCGCTCGGGGTCAGACCCATGCTGGTATCGATTGACATCCCGTTGGACACAGCGGTCACGCTGGCACCGTGACCGAGGTGCGCAATGATGAGGCGTTTGGGCACGTCGGCACCAAACTGACGCACGATAGATTCGCACGACAGGCCGTGAAACCCGTAGCGCTCAATGCCAAGCGCCCGAAATTCTTTCGGAATCGGCAATGTGCGTGCGACGTCCGGCATCGTGGTGTGAAAGGCCGTATCCAGGCAAGCCACCTGCTGTGCGTCGGGAAATTGTTTCTGCGCGAATTCGAGCAGAGACAATGCCGGTGGCACATGCAACGGAGCAAACGTCTTTGCATCGTTTAAATGCTGCAACACAGTCGCATCGATCACGGTGTGGTGGCGACACAACGGTCCGCCGTGAACGATACGGTGGCCGACCGCAGCAATCGTGGGCAATCTCTCTTCGACCAACAATTCAGCAATACGGTCAATCGCTTCGAACGGAGAGCTCAGCAGCTCGGTGTCGGTGACCAGGCGCTTGCCATCCGCGTCATTGGCTACGAAAGCAACGTGCCCTGCCGCAACGGTCTCCGCCTCGCCAGACACCAACCTTCGGCTGGTGTGCATGCCAACCAGATAAACACCGAATTTAAGAGACGAGGAACCCGCGTTCAGCGCCAGTATGGGCAAACATGAGTCGTCGTTCACGTCACGCTTTTCCAGCGCCATTCACGAACCTCCGGCATGTCATCGCCGTGCTCGCAGATGTAGGCTTTGTGTCTGGCAATCGTGGCGTGATAACGGGCGGTCGCTTCCTCCACCAGATGCGCGAGACGCGGTACGCGGCGGATTGCATCGAGCGCAAGCTGGAAACGATCCATGTTGTTCAACACCACCATGTCAAAAGGCGTTGTCGTGGTGCCTTCCTCTTTGTAGCCACGAACGTGGAGATTGTCGTGATTATGTCGCCGGTACGTCAGCCGGTGAATGAGGCCTGGGTAGCCGTGGTACGCGAAGATGATTGGCTGGCTCGTGGTGAAAATGGCATCGAATACATCATCGCTTAGCCCATGCGGATGTTCGGTTTTTGGTTGCAACGTCATCAGGTCAACCACATTTACGACACGAATGCGAATGTCGGGCACGTATTCACGCAAGAGCGTGACCGCAGCCATCGTCTCAACCGTTGGCACATCACCCGCGCAGGCCATCACGACATCCGGTTCTCCGTCATCGTTGCTGGCCCAGTGCCAGATCCCCGCACCTATGGCGCAGTGGCGATCTGCGGCATCGATGTCGAGCCATTGCCACTCAGGCTGCTTGCCTGCGATGATCAGATTGACGTAGTTACGACTGCGCAGACATTGATCGGCAACCGACAGCAAGCAGTTGGAATGAAGCCAGGATCCTGATGCGAAAATCCATTGTGATCCTGCCGCCAGACGTGAGACGTAAGCAGATAGTTCAACGATGCGATGGGTCTGCGCCATGCAATGTGATTGCACACTTTTAACCACTTCGCATGCTGGTTAAACATGGAATCAATAATGTGTATGAACGCCTCATAGCACGAAAAAAATCCGTGCCGCCCCGTGAGCAAATAGCCTTCGAGCCAGCCTTCACACAAATGTTCACTCAATACTTCCATGACGCGGCCATCAGAGGACAAGTCGACATCGACCGGTTCTATGTCCGCCATCCACGTTTTTCCAGTGACGTCGATCACGGCACCGAGGCGGTTAGACGCCGTCTCGTCCGGGCCGAACAGTCGAAAGTTGGCGGTCTCAAGATTCGCCTTCATTACGCCTGCCAGAAACGCTCCGAGCACACGCGTTGACTCGACTTTGACGCAGCCCGGCTGCAACACGGCCACCGCGAAATCTCGATAGTCTGGCAACGTCAGCGGCCGCAAAAGCTCGCCACCGTTGGCGTTGGGATTGGCACCCATGCGTCGCGAACCTGCAGGTGCAAGTTGCGCAAACTCATCGCGAAACATGCCGTGCTCGTCGAACAATGCTTCGGGCACGTAGCTTTTCATCCATGCTTCGAGTTGCGCAATGTGCTCCTGCGTTTTGAAGCTAGCGATGGGGACCTGATGGGCTCGCCAGGTGCCTTCAACTGGCAATCCGTCAACGAACTTTGGCCCGGTCCAACCCTTTGGCGTTTGAAACACGATCATGGGCCAACGCGGGCGCGTTGGTGGATTGTTAGCACGATCTGAGCGCGCAGCCACCTGTATGGCGCGGATTTCGGCAAGTGCTGTATCGAGCGTCGCAGCGAGCCGCTGATGCACCTCCATCGGATCATCACCGACAACGAAATGCGGCTCATAACCGTACCCGCGCATCAGCGCGGTCAGCTCATCATGCCCAATGCGAGCAAGCACCGTAGGATTGGCGATTTTGAATCCGTTGAGATGCAATATCGGTAGCACTGCGCCATCGCGTTCGGGATTTAAAAACTTATTGGAATGCCAGCTCGCTGCGAGCGCTCCTGTTTCCGCTTCGCCATCGCCAATTATGCAGGCGACGATCAAATTTGGATTATCAAATGCAGCGCCGTATGCGTGCAAGAGCGAGTAACCCAGTTCACCGCCCTCGTGGATTGAGCCGGGTGTTTCGGGCGCGACGTGACTGGGAATACCGCCGGGCCACGAGAACTGTTTAAACAGTTTCTGAATGCCTGCTTGATCCTGCGAAATACCCGGATAAGTTTCGGTGTACGTCCCCTCCAGATAGGTGCTTGCAACCAGCCCGGGTCCGCCGTGGCCCGGACCGATTATGTTGATCAGGTCGAGATCGTTTTCTTTAATCAGCCGATTGAGATGTACATACAAAAAGTTCAGGCCGGGCGTGGTACCCCAGTGGCCCAATAAACGCGGCTTGATGTGCTCCAGCTTGAGCGGTTCTTTGAGCAACGGATTGGCGCGCAGGTAGATTTGGCCGACGGACAGGTAGTTAGCCGCACGCCACCACGCGTGCATCTGGCGAAGCAGTTCTGGAGAGAGCGGATTCACAGCGCAGGTGGCCAGTTTCTGCTGCTCTGCGGGTCCGTCGGTGGCTACGAAAGGCATGTGACGGCGCTCAACGAATCAACAACACAGGCACTTTGCAGCGCGACAGAACGCCGGTCGTGACCGAACCCAGCACGACATTGAGCAGCGAGGAATGGCCGTGTGTTCCCATCACAATGAGGTCTGGTTTCTCGCTATCAACGAAGGCGATGATGGCATCAACCGCGTTGCCCTTGGCCTGATGCGTCGTGAGCTTCCACTGACGCTGTGCCGCGAATTCCCGGATCGGATGAAACACTTTCTCTGCCTCCTCGTGGTAGTAACTATCGAGCGCCGAGCGGTCGAGAAAATGCGTAGCGTTCGGTGTCACAGCAATCACTGATGTGATGGCTGTGAACTCATGCCCAGCCCCCAGCAGCTCATCGTGCGCAGCAATGTAGGCCAACATGTGTTTGCTGTAGGAGCTTCCGTCGACGGCTAAAAGAATGTGCATGGGGCAAGTCCTTGCGGGATAGGTGGATGAATGTGGAACAGTAGGTGATGATTCGCCTCAGCACTTTGATCACCGTCAAACTTGACACCGATTGAACGTTCGCATCCCAATCTTAAGCAGGTGAGTGGCACTCGTCTGTTCGATGGCGAACACAACGGACACGTCTCTTGATTCGACTTTTTTGCCTTGCGACGGGCCCGGCATGTGGAGTGCCAGTTTGCATGGGTCGCGATGCAAACTTTGGCGGCCAGGGCATGTTGCGACGATTTTTGTGCAACAAAAATTGTTTTTTTGCCCTTAAGTGCGCTGGCATACAGACCAAACCCAAGTTTGCGCATAAATTAGCCGCACTGCGCTTGGCAAACACATTGTTACCACGTGCATCCGTCAAATTTTTGACATGAATCATCAGGAGAGTCTCTATGACTTACGTAACGCGCGACCGCGCATCAGTGGTTTCGGGAACCGACCGCGGGCCGGGTCCGGATCTCATGGGCGCAGAGACGCTGATCGGCGATCTGGTCTTCAACCACAAGGATGAGGAGCTGGGCGAGATCAAGGAAATTATGCTCGACATGAGAAACGGCAAAGTCGGCTACGCGGTGATGAGCTTCGGCGGTGTGCTTGGCATCGGCGAGAAACTATTTGCCGTCCCATGGAACGCGCTCGAACTCGATACCAAGCGTCACCGATTTGTCCTGCGCATCGAAAAGGATAGCCTGAAGGACGCGCCCGGATTCGACAAGGGCCGTTGGCCCGACATGGCTGACCACACCTGGACGGCAAGCATCCACAACTATTACGGCACGACGCCCTATTGGGGCGACGTGCCGCTCTAGTTGCGCATCCTCTCGCCCAGGGAGATCGCGACATCGCTTGCCCAGTGACGCGATCTGCAACGACCCATTACCCAAACTTTCCACAATTTCAGCGCCGATTTGGTGCTGATCATTCAACTAAAAAAGGACTCTCCATGAAAACATCTACTTCGATACTGGCGCTAGCCGCCGTCGCAATTTCGTTCACGCTCGCGGGTTGTGACCGTCCAGTGGTCGTTGCGACACCGGCAACCGTGGCCGTACCGGTGCCAGTCGCTGTGCCCGGCCCAGCAGGCCCAACCGGCGCGACTGGCTCAACCGGATCGACTGGCTCAACCGGATCGACGGGTTCAACTGGCTCGACAGGCGCACCGGGCAACGATGGCATGAAAGGCGATCCGGGTAAAACCGGTGACAGCACGACGGTCATCATCACGCCGCCTGCACCAAAACAATAGATCAATCAACGCCCCCTAAAAGGAGACACTCATGAGCATCGGAACCATTCTTCTAATCGTCTTGATTCTGTTGTTGGTCGGCGCACTTCCCAGCTGGGGACACAGCAAGAGTTGGGGCTACGGACCCAGCGGTGGCATCGGGCTGTTAGTGCTCATCCTCATCGTATTGTTGGTGATGGGCAAAATCTAGCTGCGACCGAATCGCAGACGTTAGCGAACATCGAAGCGTCTCAGCGTCGCGCATCATAAGGGCTATCAGCTTTTGCTGATAGCCCTTATTTTATGGGGGCTACCATGCGATATTTCAAGAAGTCGACGTTGGGCAAAAATCGCGCTTAGGCCCGACAAAATATAGCGTTTCATCAAAAGCTGTCACGCGAAATCCCTGTGGCTATCCTCTTTGCTGACGTACGCCGAGATACGCCTTAAGCGACGCAATGACCAGCGGAACCGCTCCGAAGACGATAAACACTACGTCCCCCGGCATACGCATCCATTCAATGAAATGAGAGCGCTCGCTGCCAATAAACTCCAGGCTGCGCGCATGCCAGTAACCGTTTTCCAGCACATCCCAAACTTGTAACAAACCGCCGGGGAACAAGCTCAGCAAAACCATCATGGCAAGCCCGACGTTGGTGCCCCAGAACGCGCAGCGAACGTATTTCTCGATGCCCGGCCAATGGGCGTCGCTGCTGGTCTGGCGCAACACGAACACCATTAACGCAATAGCCAGCATGCCGAACACGCCCATCATGGCGGCGTGGCCGTGCGCCGGTGTCAGCATGGTGCCGACTTCGTAGTAGCTCACAATCGGCAGATTGATCAGGAAACCGAGCATTCCTGCGCCGACAAAGTTCCAGAAGCCTACCGCCATCAGGAAATAAAACGTCCATTTGTGCGGAACGACCATCACTTTGCCCGACGCATCGCGCTGCCCCCGCGTTGTGCGCACGAAGTCCCACGCGTCGAGCGTCAAGAGCGTCAACGGCACCACTTCCAGCGCTGAGAATATGGCCGACAACGACATATTGACGTTGGTCTGCCCGCTGAAATACCAGTGATGGCCGGTGCCCATCAGGCCGCCGAGAAAATACAGGATCGCATCGAGATAAATCACGCGTAACGCTACGTTGCGACGCGTCAAGCCGAGTTGATAGAACGTCAGCGCCACCACCGTCGTCGCAAAAAACTCGAAGAACCCTTCGACCCACAAGTGGATGATCCAGAAACGCCAGGTATCAACCACGGTGTAGTTCGTTTTAGCGCCGAAAAACATCGCCGGAATGTAGAAAAACGGAATCGCTAGCGCTGCCACCAAAAACATTCTGACGATGGGTTGTGCAGCACGATCAGTCAACGCCTTCGGGCGCACCAATGCCCACAGGATGATGAACCAGATGAAAAGTCCTGCGACCAAAAGGATCTGCCAGGCGCGACCCAACTCCAGATATTCCCAGCCCTGATTGCCGAGCCAGAACCACCACTCGCCGAAGAGTTGAGCAAGACCCGCCCACTCCCCCAGCAGGCTGCCGAAAATAACAATAGCAAACGCGCCGAACAACACATGCGTCCAGCCCGCCAGCCAGCGTGGTTCATCGCTGCGCAGAGATCGTCCGAGAAATAATGCGGCCGCCACATAGGCCGTTGCGATCCAGAAAATTGCCAACTGCAGATGCCAGGTGCGCATCAGATTGCTCGGGAAAATTTTCTCAAGCTGGAACCCGTAAAAGCTGCCCGGATCGGCGCGGTAGTGCGCCACTGCGCCACCTACCAACGACTGCCCTAGCAGCAGGATCGCAACGACCACGAAGAACTTCACCAGCGCCAGCTGGCCACGGCTCGCGTGCCCTGGCAGCATTTGCGGATTGACGCGATGACCGCGCGTGATCCAGCCCAGATAATCAAATTTGCCAAACGCCAGTAACACGGTGGCAATGCCTGCGAGCAGCACAGTAAGACTGAGCGCACTCCAGAACAGCGCTCCCGAGATCGGCAGATTACCAACGCTCGGATCGTAGGGGAAATTGTTGGTGTACGAATAGTCCACGCCGGGTCGCGCGGCGACGGAGGCCCACGCGGCCCACGTGACGAACGCCGCGAATTGGCGCAGCTCGGTCGGATCGGTGATGAGGTCAGCCTTCAGTCCGCCGTTCTTCGACGGGTCGCGGAAGTAGGCTGTCCAATACACGATTTCTTGCTGATAGGCCGCCGCCTGCGCCTCAGTGAACTGCAACGTACCCGTGGTCACATCAAAGCGATTGGTCTTCAGCGCCACTGCCGTTTCGGCGCGGATTGCGGCGGCTTGCGAGCGCGTCAATGCCGAAAATTTCTGCTGATGCTTCTCCTGCGCGAGCGCCTCGCCGGTGACTAATCCCATGCGATGTAAGGCAGCAGCTGAGAAGTCCGGCCCGAGATACGCGCCGTGTCCCCAGATACTGCCGTTGGCCATCAAGCCATAGCGCAGGAACACGGTCTGGCCCTCACTCACCTCTTCACCGCTGAACACCGCCGCACCGTTCGCATCCACCACCTGCGCTGGAATCGGCGGTGCATTCTGGTAGGACAGTGTGGTGATGTAGATCAGGCCCGAAAAGCCGAGCACCATCACGATCACCATCGCGCGTATCCACCACGGTGACAGCGGTCCGTCATCCTCCGCAACAGGTTGCGCCGCAACGGATTCGGATGCCGCAATGTTCGTATTCATAAGTTCCTTTGTATTCATCGCGCCGTCGAAAGCATTGTCAGTCGAATCATCTCTATGGCACGTGAAGGCGCGAGGCCTTTCGGACACACCTCAGTGCAATTCATGATGGAACGGCAACGAAATAACCGGTACACATCGTTGAGGTCTGCTAACCGTTCAGGCGTCGCCCGATCCCGGCTATCCACGATGAACCGCTCCGCCTGCAAGAGCGCCGCAGGACCCAGGAATTTTTCCGGGTTCCACCACGCTGAGGGGCATTGGCTGGTGCAGCACCCGCACAGAATGCATTCCCACAAGCCGTCCAGTTTGTCGCGCTCCGCAGGCGATTGCAGGCGCTCTTTTTCTGGAGGCGGTTCGTCGTTAACCAGGTAAGGCTTGATCGAGACATAGTGCGAAAAAAAGCGGCTCATATCCACCACCAGATCACGAATGACCGGAAAGCTGGGTAAGGGCCTGAGCACTACGGGCTCTTTCAAATCAAAAATTCGTGTGATGCAGGCTAATCCGTTGCGACCATTGATATTCATCGCGTCCGAGCCGCAGACCCCCTCGCGACACGACTTTCGGAAACTCAGTGTTTCGTCCTCGGCCTTAAGGCGAATGATCACGTCGAGCAACATCCGGTCGCTGTCGAGCAATGCGATTTCAAAGTCCTGCATGTGCGGCTGGCGGCCATCATCAGGGTTGAAGCGATAGATTGAGAATTTCATAGGCGTCTTTCGCGTGAACGTTTTATCCGCGGCTCAGAAACAAAATCTGAACAACCCATGCCGCAATAGCCACGAGCAGGACGGCGATCAGCGAAAGTGTGGCAAGCCGGGCAAGCCTGGGTGCCACATAGTCGAGTGTGACGTCACGCAACCCGACCCAGGCGTGCGCCAACAGCGCCGCGAAAAAGACCGCAGTGGCGATACTGACGCTCGGGCTCAGCGCCCAGCCTCGCCACGCTGAATACGAATGCGGTGGTTCGAATAAAAAATGCGACAGCACAAAGACAATGAAGGCGAGCATAAGTACCGCGCTGAAACGCTGCACCAGCCACGCGGGTAATCCGCTAAAGGGCCTTCTCAAAACAATGCTACGGCCGCCATGAGCGCCATCAAAATACCGCCCACGTTCACGAGCCAGGCGCTGCGGCGCGCTGCTGGCAAATGTGAACCCACATCAACGTCCATCAACAGGTGCCGCACGCCCGCCAGCAGATGGTGTGAGAGTGCCCAGATGAAGATGATGGCCGCCACTTTGAATAGAACCGTGCTCGCGATCTGCGCCAGACGTGCATAAGACTGCTCCGAATCGAGCGACAAGTGCAACGCGTAGAGCGCGAAAGGAATGCCCATTGCCAGCACTACGCCGGTGATGCGATGCGTGATCGACGTGAGCGCGCCAACCGGCATCTGGATCTGCAACAGATTGAAGAACATCGGTCGTGAATCTGAGGGGCGAGGTGTGTTCACGGCTGTTCCGATTGCAAAAGCGATAGCTGCGAACTAGGATCGTTGGCAGCACTGGGCGCCTCATCCGCCGCTGGCGGATAAGTCACGTGCAATCCATCGACTTGCGCGAAGGGCGTCAACACGTGCGGCTTTCTGCCATGTGCCCCGATAATGTCTTCAACGCACACGCCGCGAACCAGCAGCGCGTCTGCGATCAGCGAGCGATGACAGCGCCACGGCACGGCCTCAGCACACATGAGCGCACATCGCTCAGAGCGCGCAATCCGGATTACTTCATCAACGTTCTCGGCAAACGCGTCTGTTTGCATGTAGTCGGCGTAGCCGCGGAACGAAGCGTTCCTCCAACCGGTGTTGGCCGATGTCGCCAGCGCGTGCCGCAATCCGCCCAGACCCGGTCTGTGCTCATAGGCGATACCCACAGCCTGCAAAGACTGCGGCAGCGAGTCGAGATTGAATTGCGGATTGTGACGTGAGCGCGGGATGGTGCGCACATCAATCACGCGCGCGACGTCATTGGCTAGCAGCAGGTCGACAAATGCGCCAATCGTCCGGTTTGAATGACCGATGGTGCAAACCAGCGGCTCATGGGTCACGGCGGCGTCATTGCCTCCAGATTTTGCATCAGCCATCAAGAGCCGATGCACCTTGTAGCAACAGCGTGAACAGGATCGATGAATCCTCCAGTGCCTGTAACGCGTAAGGCACGCAGCCGCTGAGGCACATCAAATCACCTTGACGCAATATTTCGCTCGTGCCCGCGATTGAAAATTCGACGCTGCCCTCCAGGCACTGCACAGTGAATTCACCGACAACCTGATGTTCCGGCACGCTGACACCGGCCAGCAGCACCATACGAAAAACTTCTAGTTGATCGGATTTGTAGAGCGCTTTTGTCTGCGCGGTCAACAACTCCTCGCGCAAGGGTCGAACGTTGATCAACTCGCCTGACGCCGCATGATGAATAGCCATGATGATTGCCCTCCTCAGTGAAGTATGCGCCGACGATCGGGACGCTGTCTGTGCGCTGGCAGACATTAATCGCCCTCGGAAGGAGCATCAGCTTTTCTACTATTTGCTCGTATACACAAGGGCTACAACGGAAAAATTTTGTAAGTCGATAAGTGAACAAATTCGATGTTAGCCCCTGCGTAACAGTGCTTTCCGTTAAAAGCTGTTGCATCATTTTTAGTACTCACTCCACTCTTAATCAATCGGGCTCAAGCGCTGTCAAGCCGAGGAAGCTTCGACGCTGACAGCCGCAGAATCGTGTGGCGACGCGGCCGATGAATCGGTGTTCAGTGAAATTCGCGCACCACGCAAACGCAGCGCGTTGGTGATGACTGACACCGATGACAGGCTCATTGCCAGCGCGGCGATCATCGGGGACAGCAACCATCCGGTGAACGGGTACAGCACGCCCGCCGCGAGCGGCACACCAAGCGCGTTATAGATGAAGGCAAAGGTGAGGTTTTGTTTCATATTGGCGATCGTCGCCACCGAGATGGCGCGCGCGGTGGCGATCCCGCGCAAATCGCCCTTCACCAGTGTGACTGCTGCGCTATTCATCGCCACATCAGTGCCAGTACCCATCGCCACACCCACATTGGCCTGAGCGAGTGCGGGTGCATCGTTGATGCCGTCGCCCGCCATCGCAACGATGCGGCCCTCGGCCTGCAATTGCTTCACCAGCGCGAGCTTGTCGGCGGGCTTCACCTCACCGTGTACTTCGTCGATGCCCAGACGCTTCGCAACGGCATCTGCGGTCGTGACGCCGTCGCCCGTTGCCATGATCACGCGCAGACCCGAGGCCTTCAATGTCGCCAGCGCCTCGGCCGTGCTCGGCTTGATCGGATCAGACACCGCCAACACTCCCGCCAGCTTTCCGTCAACCGCCAGATGCATCACGCTAGCACCGTCTGCGCGCATCGCTTCAGCATTTGAAAGGAGCGCATCGACGCTAACTTTGTCCGCCTCCATCATCGCCGAGTTGCCGAGCAACAGCGCCTTGCCGTTGACGCGCCCGCGCACACCAATCCCGGTCGCTGATTCGAAGTTTTCTACTTTGTCTAGGCTCAGGCCACGATCTCGGGCGGCACGAACAATGGCATCGGCCAGTGGGTGTTCGCTGCCCTGATCCAGACTCGCCGCGAGCTTGAGCACCGCATCAGCGGTAAAGCCTTTCGCAGGCACCACGCGGTCAAACGCGGGCTTGCCTTCGGTCAGAGTTCCAGTCTTGTCGACAATCAGCACATCCACTTCGCGGAAGTGTTCGATGGCCGCTGCATCACGAAATAAAATGCCCTGACTGGCCGCTTTGCCGGTTGCCACCATGATTGACATCGGTGTCGCCAACCCCAATGCACACGGGCAGGCGATGATCAACACCGTCACCGCGTTGATCAGTCCATACACCCAGCTCGGTTGCGGACCGAACAGGCCCCATCCGAAAAAAGTGAGCACCGCACAGGCCACGACCGCCATCACAAACCAGCCTGCCACCTGATCAGCCATACGCTGCATCGGCGCTTTGGAGCGCTGTGCTTCAGCGACCATTTGCACGATTTGTGCGAGCATCGTTTGTTCACCGACACGCTCAGAGCGCATCACCAAAGCGCCCGTGGTGTTTAGCGTTGCGCCAATTAATTTGTCGCCCATTTTTTTGCTCACCGGGATCGGCTCGCCGGTCAGCATGGATTCGTCAACCGCGCTGCCGCCTTCGGTCACGATGCCATCGACTGGCACTTTCTCGCCGGGGCGCACGCGCAGGCTGTCGCCGACCAGCACGTCGGCTAGCGGCACGTCCTCTTCCGCACCGTCTGCGTTAATGCGGCGTGCCGTCTTCGGCGACAAACCCAAAAGCGACTTGATCGCGGCCGAGGTTTTTGATCGCGCCTTGAGTTCAAGCATTTGCCCGAGCAGCGTGAGCGAGATGATGACGGCGGCGGCCTCGAAGTAAACCGACACCCGTCCCATTGAAATGAATGACTCTGGAAACGCGTTCGGCGCAATCGTCGCCACCACGCTGTAGACGAACGATGCACCGGTACCCAAACTGATCAACGTCCACATATTGGGACTCCGATGCACGATCGACTGCACGCCGCGCGCAAAGAACGGCCAGCCTGCCCACAACACCACGGGCAACGTGAGCACGAGCTCAATCCAGCTTTGCGTCGCCATATCGAACCAGCCGAGCTTATGACCGAACATGGCAAGCGTGGTCACCACGACGGTAAACGGTAGCGTCCACCAAAAGCGCCGCTGGAAGGATGACAGCTCTAAGTCCTCGTCGGCTTCCAGCGTCGGCAGCACAGGCTCTAGCGTCATGCCGCAAATCGGACAGTTGCCAGGGTGATCCTGGCGAATTTCCGGATGCATCGGACAGGTGTAGATGGCGCGCAGTGACGCGTTGGCTTGAAGGTTGGGAGCTGGCATAAGGAGAACTTTCAATTTATGCGGCGGGCACAATGAAATAGTCGAGCTTTTATTGCTCTGCTTTTATGAACTCGCAGCCGCTCCGTCTGTTCGCTGCCGAACACAAAGAATGAATCGAATCTTTCCACTGCCCATTCAATGTGGGCAACCGCACAGACACTCACTGACAGCTGACAGACTATTCGCATTAACTCCGCTGAATGCTCACCCTTTGTCAAACGCCCTTGAGTTCGTCGAACCCACCGCAAATGCACTTCTGGCGGCGCTGCCGCGCCACGAATATTTCTGCTTGCTGGAAGATATGGAGCCCGTACACCTCGCCTTCGGCGAATTGTTGTACGACACCGGGGAGACGGTCAGATATGTTTTCTTTCCGAATGATTCGCTCATTTCGCTATTGACTGTAGTGGATCCTCAACACGCGCTTGAGGTGGGCATGGTCGGGCGTGAAGGCATGGTGGGAATTTCGTACGCGCTGGGCATGCGTCGATCGCCCTTGCGGGCGCTCGTTCACGGAGCCGGTGCCGCCATGCGGATGAGCGCCTCACGTTTCCGGATTCAATTCCGGCAAAGCGAGACACTGCAACGGCTTGTGCATTTGCAGACGCAGGCTTTGCTATCGCAGATCGCACAGACTGCCGCCTGTAATCGATTCCATATGATCGAAGCACGTCTGGCCCGCTGGCTGCTCATGACCCGGGATCGGCTTGGCAAAACCGAGTTCCGATTGACGCACGAGTTTCTGAGCGAAATGCTGGGTGTACGCAGAGTCGGTGTGACTAACGCAGCGCACGCGCTGAAACTTCGTCATCTCATCGACTATCACCGCGGAGATATTTCTATCATCGACAGCGCGGGTCTTGAGGCATCGGCGTGCACCTGTTACCGCCGAATCACGGCGCCCGTATGGCAGCGCTCGTTGACCGCCAAAAAATCGGCCCAGCTTATTTGCTAACCCGCTGAGGCACGGTGACAGCCATTGCGCCATTCATGCTGGTGCCACGACCCGCCTGCCGAATCGCGGAAATTTTCTATGCTTGCGTCTGCCAGCGCACATACAAACAAACTTTCTGACGGCATCATAGGATCTGCCTAGTCGCGAGCAAACCTCCCTCTGCCGCCCCGATTACCACGCCTTAAAGACGACTCCATGTCAACTCAGTCCACCGCCGCCTCGTCAACCGCGCCAGCGAGCGCACCACCGGCACAAGCTATCGCAGCGATCAAAGACGAGATCAGTGCCATTGTCGAGGCCGACGTCGCCGCGACGGAAACCGATTCCAGCCCGTGGGCGGTCGCCGAAGACGAAGAGCGACACCATGAGGCAGAGGACCTGGTCGCCGAACTAAAAATCCAGCTTCAGTCTAAGATTGAACAACCTGAATGGAGGAAACACGCCATGTTGAAGAGTCTCAGCCAGATTACCAGCGCCGCGGTGATTGCTACGGATGGAGAGATTGGCCAAGTCAAATCCGCGTTGTTCGACGATCAGTCGTGGACGATCCGCTTTTTAGTCGTTGAAACGGGAACCTGGCTATCAGGGCGCGAAGTGCTGATCTCTCCCTACGCGGTCAGGCAGCCGATGGGCGTCGACAGCAAGAACATCGACGTGTCGATGACCTGCGAGCAAGTCAAAGGCAGCCCCGACATTGACACTCACCAACCGGTGTCGCGTCAGCACGAACGTGATTATTTAGGTTACTACGGATTTCCGGAATATTGGGGTGGCGGTGGCATGTGGGGCATGGGCGAGTACCCACAGTATTTACCGCCGAGTGGCACACCTGAGGAAATTGCAGCCGATAAAGTGATGCGGCAGCGCGAGCTTCAAGCGGCCGACAGTCATTTGCGCAGCAGCGCGGCCGTCACCAGCTACAAAATTCAGGCGGCTGACGAGATGATTGGTCACGTCAAGGACTTCATCTTCGACGAAGCCTCGTGGGCGATCCGATATCTCGTGGTTGACACCCGTAACTGGTGGCCCGGCGGCAAAAAGGTTCTGGTGGCGACGCACTGGATCGGCGATATCTCATGGGCGACAGCGACTGTGCATGTCAAATTGACCCGTGATCAGGTGAAGAATAGCCCTGAATACACCGAAGCTTTGCTGGTTGATCGTGACTACGAAGAGCGACTGCATGAAGCCCATGACCGGAAGGGTTACTGGCGCTGAGAGACCGCTGAGGCCACGGGCAAACGACTGAGTAGTGAATTTCACGAGGCGATCTGGTTAGATTTGGGAGGGCTTTAACGCGGAATCGCCCATGAGCACAGGTTTTAGCTACGATGAAAATCGGATTGGCTTTTAGCTGAAACGCTTGTTATGCTGGGGCAACCTGCCAATTTATCGAATAGTCGACTAAGTGCAAAAATCGCGTTCAGCCCCTATGAAACAAAGCATACAGCGAAAAGCTATATAACTTTTTCAACTGAAAAGCAGGTTCCGAATCAGCCGCTAAACAAGAGCGGCGCAGGCTTTAACGCGCGACGGCCTCAGCGCAAAACCCTGCGAGTTCGGTCAGCACACGTTGAGTCACCGCCTGTGCGGCCACGACGCCGCCGTAGGTGTCCTCACTGCTCGACGTGACGCTGGCATCGAACTCCCGACGCGCGACGACGGCTTTGGTCGTTGTGTCAATAAGTACAGCGCGCAGGGTGAGGCGCACTCGGCTCGGAGCAGCGGAGAAATCCTGCTGTAGACGAATGATTTCCGTGTCCAGCCGAAACCGTCCTGTGGCCGCCGTCGGCGAGGCCAGCACCGCCTGAAACGCGCCGGTTCGTTCGACCGCACGCACGATCAACGGCGTAAGCATTTGCGCTGGCGAGTCTACCCATTGACTGAAGGCGAAATATTCGATTTCGTGGGTGCGGCGGGCATAGACGATATGCGACGTTGCGTACCCTGCCGCCGCCTTCGGGGTGTTGATGATCAACGTCCCATCGGGCGTCTTTGCGGTCGCGCCGGGTGCCGGCTTTGATGCGTTAGCCACAAACGCTGACGAGCCGTCGTCAAGCGTGAATAGCGACGGTGGCGTAGCAGGCGTTGGCAACAGCGACGAGCAGCCGCTCAACACACTTAAAGCGACGCAGGTAGCAACCCATCGCCCACGAAAGGTTCGGATCATGGTGTGACTTTCTCGCCCGGACCGGGCTTTATCTTTGGCGCGCCCAGAAGCAGACTATTTGGGTTCTGCGCGGTTTGTTCACTGAGTCGCTGCAACGACGCGGCCAACTGATTGAGTTCTTCGAGCAATTGCGTGAGCGCCGGGCCGGAGTCCGCCGCGACCTTTTGAATTCCGTTGGCGGCCGCGTCAACGCTTCGTGCGGCGCTTTCGCTTGCAGTGGTCGCCGTCTTCCCCAGCTTGTCCACGGAATCAGCGGCAACTGTGATGCGGTCAGCTGCCGCAGTGATGCGGTCAATGGCCTTACCGAACTTCGCGCTTGCCTGAGCCGTGTTTCGCGCGATGCGGGCGGCGTCCTCGATGCCAGCACTCAGGTTACCTTTTTGTGCAGCGAGCTCATGCATCAAAGTCGACGTATCCGCCAGTGTCTGTTTGAGCGCTGCCCGATTGCCGGCATCGAACACTGCATTCAGGCTGTCAGACATGCGATCCACATTTGCCAATACGGTCGTCAGCACATTTTCCAGTCGCGTGCTGAGCGATAGTTTTGAGGTAATCGTAGGAATATCGTGGCCGTTCGCAGCCACCAACGCCTTTGCCCCGGCCGTGCCGCCGGTCAGTTCGACAAACGCAATACCGGTGAGGCCCTGCGTTTTAAGTACCGCTTCGGTGTCTTCTTTAATCGGCGTGCCTGTTTCAATCCGGAATCGTAGTCGAACCTGACTCGAGTCTTTCGGATCAATCACGATCTCGCTCACCTTACCAACGTTGACCCCCAGATACTTGACGGGAGCATCAAGGCTCAAGCCCGCGACCGACTCGCGGATGATGGATTGATAGGTGTCGTAATGCTTCTTGCCAGTAATGCCGGCGGACAACCAGAGCACAGCAGCGATGAGCGCAGCACCCAGGGCCAACACAAACGCGCCGACCACCGTGTAGTTCACCTTGTCTTCCACGTCAGTCCTTTTTCATGATTGGTAGCGCCGGTTGCTCGGGCTTCGAAGGAGGTGAGACCGACGCGACGGTCTTTTTGTCCCGGCGATTGACGAAATATTCACGCACGATAGGGTGCTCGTTGTGCGAGAGCTCTTCCATCGACCCGTTGGCGATCACGCGCCCCTCGCCGAGAACCGCCACGCGATCACAGACCTGCCATAGCAAGTCAAGATCATGCGAAATGATGACGATGGTCAACCCGTACAGCGCGTGGGTGCTGAGAATGAGTTCGTTGACCCCGGCAGCGCTCGCCGGGTCGAGCCCCGAAGTGGGTTCATCGAGGAACAGCATCTCAGGGTCAAGCGCAATCGAGCGCGCGAGTGACGCTCGCTTTGCCATGCCACCGCTCAGCTCGTCCGGCAATTTGAGACTCGCCCCCGGTGGCAACCCGGTGAGCGACAACTTCCATTCGGCTATTCGATCAATCAGCGCATGACCAAGCTCGGTGTGCTCTCGCAGCGGCAGCCCGACATTCGCGCGAACGTTGAGCGCGCTAAACAACCCGCCGTACTGAAACATCACGCCCCAGCGCATACGCAGGGCTTTTGTTTGGACATCAGTCAGGTGCGCGACGTCGTCACCAAACATCCGGATTGAGCCCGACGTCGGCGGTTGCAGCATGATCATTTCGCGCAGCAGCACCGACTTTCCGGAACCGCTGCCGCCGACGATCGCAACGATCTCGCCGCGCCGAACCTCGAAATCCAGATCCTTGTGCACGACATGGCTGCCGAAGCGGGTGCAGACCTTATCCAGGGCGATCACGATGTCGGCGTTCGATGTCATCCTAAAGCCCGAGCAAATTAAACGCGACGGAGAACAAGGCGTCAGCCACGATCACGATAAAGATCGACTGCACGACGCTCCTCGTGGTTTGACGACCCACGCTATCAGCCCCGCCGTGCGTGCGAAAACCCTGAAAACAACCGATTAGCGCGATGACGATGGCAAAGACAAAAGATTTGCCGATTCCGATCAACAACGTGTCGCCCTGCATCTCGCGGCCAAAGCGATCAATGAATTCGTGGAACCCGATATCGAGCTGCGAACTCGCCATTATCATGCCGCCGAAAACTCCCGTCATATCCGCGAACAGGGTGAGTAAGGGCAGCGCGACCGCTAGCGCGAAAATTTTGGGAAGCACCAGCATTTCAATCGGATCGATGCCAAGTGTTCGCATCGCATCTACCTCTTGCGTGACGACCATGGTGCCAATCTGCGCGGCATACGCCGAGCCTGATCGTCCGGCGATGATGATGGCCGAAATGAGAGGGGCAAACTCACGCAACATCCCGTAGCCCACGAGATCAACGACGAAAATATTGGCACCGTAATTTTTCAACTGATCCGCGCCCTGGTAGGCGACGACGATGCCGATCAAAAATGACGTCAGCCCAATGATTGGCAGCGCATCAAATCCGTCAATCTGCAGGTTACGCGCAAAGGCGCGCCATCGCACCAGGCGTGGATGCAGCTGCACGCGAATCAGCGCAATGGCAACCTCACCGATGAAGCGCAACAACGCGGTTGCCTCTTTCGCCGACGCAGCAGCGCCGCGACCTACGCGTTCGAGCATTGCCCGCCTTGTTTCACGCGGCAACGGGTCGTCGGCTTGCGCGCTGACCAGATTCATCAACGTCTTCATGTGAGGTGGCCAGCCGAGCAGCGTCGCCGTTGCAGCGTGGTCGCGTAGCCAACGCTGCAACACCCAGGCGCCGGCGCTATCAATCGCTACGAGCTGCGATCCGTCAATTTCGACTTGGCCGCGCTCACAGGCTTGCCCGGGCAGTGTTTGCGGCAAATCCCGTAAGCCCCCGATGGTCCAACTGCCGGTGAGCGCCCAGCACATCGCCGCCGGATGAGTGATCGCGGCTGGCGGCGGGTGTGCGGAGGTCGGGTCAGTCACGGATAGGTAATAGAGGCAGCAATGTAGAACACAAAAAAAGCAGTCGCTGAAATTCTCGCAAGCATACGTGCGAAGCGGGTTTCGGTCTGTATGCAACCGAACATATCTCAGCGTGCGAATTAAGCATCATCGCTCACGCACACCAATCTCCGACGTAAAAGCGCTCGTCATGACCAATCTGGACGAAATAAACGCTACCGAGGCAAGCACCGCGAAATCAGAATCTGATACCCGTATGTGGCGTGTGTCGAGCTACGTCGAGCGCAGCTTTGAAGCCTACGACAATGCAGAGGCTGCGCAATTTCGACTCGAAGCAAAGATCGCGCACTCGAAGCCCTCGACTGACAACGACAGCCTGTCTGTCTTCAGACGTTCGACAGTCGGCGCTACCTTGGTTTCGGCATCGGTATCGGCGGGGCCGGAACGTAGATATAGCGAGTGTCGTTACCGAACGGGGACCAGGGGCCGCCCCACGGATTCCAGTAGAACCGACTATTTCGCCATTGGTCATCGCGTACTGCCTGCAACTCTCGCTTTTGCAATTCATCCAACACGGCGGCGGGCAGGCCGCGCTCTTTAAGCAATGCGTATTCGGAGCCACTGAGCGCGAATCGCTCGCGACTACCGCGCAGTGAGGCCAGTAATGATTCAACGCTTTCGCCGAGTTTTGCGCGTTGGACCAATGCGTCAATCGTCAATGGCGGCGCGCTGTCAATCATCGTTGCGCATCCGCCGAGCGCAAAGGCGGTTGCCACTATCGGAGCGGCCAGCAGGTTGTGGATTCGCATGTCTTTTTCTCCTAAACAAAATCGTTGTTGCCGTAGTTCTTTCAGGTGGGTACGAGACTCACCTGCGCAAGCATTTGCCGCCGCGACTTGAAGCCTCATGCCGATGACAGACGGTATCGATATGGACGATATCCTTTTGTGTTTTTTTTGCAAGTGCGGCTGAGTCGCATCTAACCGTAACCGCAAAGCACTCAGGGTTCACTAGCGTCACCTTCGCACCCACCAACGCAACAACCGCGCAATCCACGGCGTCAGACGGGTTCTGAGGTAGGCATCTGCTGCCTGCTTGATCGCCTCGGCTTGAGTTGGGTAGGTGTGTATTACTCGCGTGAAAGTTGCAAGACCGATGCCCGTAACCATCGCAAGCGTGATGGCGTTGATCATGTCACCGGCGTGACGGGCGACGATGGTCGCGCCGAGAATCTTGTCAGTGCCTTCACGGACATGAATCCACGTTCGCGAGCTTGCTTGACATAGATGCCGACGTGAGCGATTTCCGGATCGGTATACGTGCACCACGGAATGGTCAGCTCGCTTAAGCGCTGCCGCCCCATGAACAATGCGTTACGAACCACGATCCGGGCCGAAGCGTCGGCAGTATCAGTGAACTTGTGCTCAAGACAAACGTCACCTGCCGCGAATATCCGTGGATTGGTGGTGCGCAGAAAATCATCGACCTGGATGCCGGACACGGCGTCGTAGGCGACACCGGCAGCTTCGAGGTTCAGTCCATCGACCGCGGGCACACGGCCAATACCGGTCAAGATTTGGTCGACCGTGATCGTGGCGACGTTGCCATCGTTGATGGTTTCAATGCATTTCTGGCCACCCTCAACACGCACGTTAGTCACCGTGGTGTTCAGGTGAATCTCGACACCATCGCGCGCCAGACCATCGCTCACCATCTGTGCGGCGTCGCGTTCCTCCTTCGGCAGGAACAGTGGTTGGTTGTGCGCGATCACGGTGCGCGAACCGAAGCGGCAGAACACCTGTGCCAGTTCGCAACCCAGCGGGCCACCACCGATCACCAGCAGGCTCTTTGGCAACTCGGTCAAATCGAACACCGTCTCGTTGCTCAGATAGCCTGCCTCAGCTAACCCCGGAATGGTTGGCAGCAGCGCGCGTGAACCGGTCGCGATCATCGCCTTTTTGAAGCGCAACCGGGTGCCGTCAACGGCAACCGTGTCGCCACTCACGAACCGCGCCGTGCCGAAAAAAACATCGATCCCTTCGGCCGTCAATCGCGCCGCCGAATCGACGCGGCTGATGCGCGTGCGGATGCGCCGCATACGCTGCATCGCCAGGGCAAAGTCGACTTCGATATCGGGGGGTGGGCGTACGCCGAAGTTCTCGGCGTTGCGCATGTCTGCGTACAGGCGTGCGCTGCGGATTAGCGTCTTTGATGGCACGCAGCCGTGGTTCAGGCAGTCGCCACCGAGCAGATGTCGCTCAATGAGGGCCACTCTGGCACCGAGCGCTGCTGCACCACGAGCCGCCACCAGCCCCGCAGGCCCAGCGCCGATGACCAGCAAGTGATAGGGCTCGCGCGGCGTCGGATTGCGCCAGTCGGCGGGGCGCACATTGGCACGCAACTCAAGCTTGTCAATGTCCACGTTATAGCCACCCGCCCGCGAAGCCCGCGCGCTTAAGACCGCTGCGGATGAAGGGATTGTCTCGCCCAAGCCGCCACAGCAACCCGCTGCGGTAGTTCTCGATTATGAGCACGATCATGCCCTGATCGAGACCGAAAGCACCTTGCGAAATCCAGCCGTCCGGCCCGGCTTCGGCAAGCGTTGCGTTGAAACCGCTGGCATGAACGCGTTGATCACTGTTGCCCGGTTCGTGGTCTACAAAATTGTGCAGTGTGGGCAGCACAATCTCGGGTGCGAAAACCAGGGATGACAGCATCGCCGAGCCGCTGATGGTTCCGTCATCGGGCCCGTACGGCACGCCACGCGCGGCGTAGCCATAGAACCCCTGGCGGCGTCCTGCAAGCAGCCGCGTTGGCGCGCTCGGGCCCTCGCCTGCCGACAGCCCCCAGCAATCAGCGCTGTAGCCCGTAAAGCTGCGCGGATTACGGCATGCGTATTCACGCTGCACATAAGTGGCGCGGCGACTGTTCTCAAAATAGTCGCAACGCTTTTCGCGCATGAATTTATCCTGAATACCGCGAAAGTCGATCCACGCGTGCGAGAACTGATGAATAAACAATGGTCCGGCATACAGGAAATCAATCCCGTACAAATTCTCCCACTGGTAGGTCATTGTCCAGGCGCGAAAGCTCTGCTCAGTGAGCGGATGCGTCGGCGATCCCAGGCCGAGAACGTAGAGCAAAATCGCCTCGCTGTAGCCCTCCCAACCGTAATTCAGAAAGCCACATTCGGGTTTCCAGCCGTGCACTACTGCGGCACCGTCATGCTGCGCCCAGCGCCAGTCAACCCGCCGGTAAAGCGCATCGGCAAGCTCACGCAGCGCCTTCTCGTCGTGCGTCTCGGCGTTGAAGTAGGCCGCCGCAGTCAACACGCCAGCGATCAGCAATGCGGTGTCGATCAGTGACAATTCAGAAAGCCAAACGCGCGTGCCCAGCTGCATATCGAGAAAGTGAAAATAGAAGCCATGCAAGCCGGTGGCATCTGCAGCGCCGGACTGATCACTGTTCATAAAAAAACGCAGCGTGACTAGCGTGCGCTCAGCCGCGTCGGCGCGCGTCATCCAGCCGCGCTCGACACCCACCGGGTACGCCGA
>CAJDUD010000033.1_pt1 | contig 25480 bp, 21 predicted proteins | sample 7390161 | NCBI WGS metagenome assembly CAJDUD01 (sample SAMEA7055664, study PRJEB34461) | soil metagenome | biome: terrestrial ecosystem; feature: Peninsula; material: soil | place: Antarctica | collected 2016
ATCACGGCCGCGATGATGAGGCTAGTGAGCGGATCGAGCCACAGCCAGCCGGTCCACGCCATCACCAACGCGCTGACGACGACCCCGAGCGACACTGCGGCATCCGCGACCATGTGCAGATAGGCTCCGCGAACGTTGATGTCCGTCTTGCTGCCACGCATGAAGAGCCAGGCGGTGAACCCATTGATCAGAATGCCGATCGTCGCGATCCAGACGACGGGCCCGGTCATGATCGGCTGTGGATTGGCAAACCGCGTCATCGATTCCCACACGATCACGCCGAGCGCGGCGAACAGCAGCATCGCATTCGCCATTGCCGCCAGGATTGAACTGCGCCCGAGTCCGTATGAATGCCGCGACGAAGGCTCGCGCCGCGACAGCCAGACGGCGGCCCACGCCAGCAACAGCCCGAGAACATCAGAAAAATTGTGCCCAGCGTCCGCGACCAGCGATAGCGAATTGAGCCAGAAGCCAGCTGCCGCCTCAATCGCCGCATACGTGACATTCAGCGCGATGCCAATGGCAAACACGCGGTCATAGTTCATGGGCCCGTGCGAATGTCCGCCCGGGCCATGCGAATGGCCGCCGTGGTCGCCATGGCCCGCGTCACGCGCGTGATGATCATGTCCGTGATCATGCGGGTGGTCGTGATCGTGCGGATGAGGATTGGGGTGACCTTGCATATTTAGTGCTCAGTCCGCGCCGATCAGCACTTTGACGTGCTCGCCAACACTTCGTGCCAGGGCGTCCAGCGAGTAACCGCCTTCGAGCGTCGACACAATGCTGCCGTTCGAATACAGATCGGCGACAGCAACCAACTGCTGCGTTACCCAGCGATAGTCCGCCTCCACCCAACCGAGCGAGGCCAGGTCGTCGTCACGATGCGCGTCGAAACCGGCAGAAATCACGATCAACTCCGGCTGAAATTCTTGCAGCGCGGGGAGCCAGCGATCGGTTACGGCGGCGCGCATCGCGTCACCCTTTGTGTAAGCCGTCAATGGCACGTTGACCATGTTGTCGGCAAGCGGTCGCTCGCCAGTGCCAGGATAGAGATGGTGCTGAAAGGTCGACACCATAAGGACGCGCCCGGCATCGCACTCCTCGGCCAGAATGTCTTCAGAACCATTACCGTGGTGCACGTCAAAATCAACCAGCGCCACGCGTTGTAAACCATGTGCCTCAAGCGCGTGCAGCACGGCAATTGCTGCGCTATTCAAAAAGCAAAATCCCATCGCGCGATTGCGCTCGGCGTGATGCCCTGGCGGCCGGATATTGCAAAACGCTCGCTCGACTTCGCCGGTGCAAACCAGATCCACTGCCCGCACGGCCGCACCGACGGCGTGCAACACCGCATTCAGGGTGTGCGGATTCATCGTCGTGTCGCCGTCGATACCGGCATAGCCTTGCAGTGGTGAGATCGCAAGAAGCTCGTCCAGCAGCTCAGCACTGTGAGCGCGCAAGATTACCTCACGTGTGGCCGCCGGAGCCGTCTCTTCCCGCATGAAATCGAGCAGTCCGGTTCCCCGTAAATAATCATTGATGACGCGCACGCGATCCGGGCATTCGGGGTGATGTGACCCCATTTCGTGCTGGGTTGAAGACGGGTGAGTAATGTAGGCAACAGTCATAGTGAGCAGTTTAGCGGGCATGCGCGCGGCTTGCATCGAAGGTGTTAAAAACATGGCCGGTCAACACCGTTCCTGTCGCGCGTCCACGATGGCCTGGAAACCGCGTAACTTGACTGTGCCCTGATGTTTGTCGAGTCCGAGTAGGGGTTTCGTGCCGCAGCCGCCGACTGCGAAAATCGCGTGAATCGGCGTGACTTGCGTCCTCTTCGTCGCCATTATTTGGCTGCACTGCAATGAAAACTATATCAATTCCGCTCCGCCCAGATTCCTCTGCATTTGACACGGTGATCGCACACGCGATTCGCGGAAATCTGACGGAGGCACTGCCGCTGCTCGAACGCATCGAACCGTCGACAATTTCCGACGAGTTGAAGGCCACACGAGCCTGCATGTTGGCTCGATTTGCAGGGCCGCGTGGCGTCGCCGACATAGTCGGTGTTCCTGCGGTGGTCTCGAACCTGATTAATCTGTTTCAAAATTATTGGCATGGCCAGCTGATGCGATCGCAGGCGAAAGATCTTGCAGAAACGTCGTTGCGAACGGGGCTCACTCAACTGCTGCGGGCTGAAGCGGTAGCGCTCTCCGCTGAGCCTGATCTGGATGAGTTGTCAGCGGCCGTGGTGGCGTTTGTCGAGCGCAAGGGCATGCATGCGTTGGGCGGCATTACGTCGCCGTATCGTGAGCTGATGATTTGGCGACGGGAAGACGAAAAGCGGTATCCGGTGACGCTCGTTGAGGGATCCATCGAAGTACCAATCGTGTTTATGGACGATTTTCTGGTCTGCGGCTGGCTTCGCTATGCGACGTGCGACAAGCGTGGTACCGGCGGCTGGGCGAAACCGGACAAGCTGTACGCGGTGAAGCGACGCTATGACGTTACCAGTCAAGCCTTCGTAGTGAGCTACGTCCATCACGAAGGCCAACATTTTTTTGACTACCAACAATTTCCAAAACTTGAGCAGCCGGAACTTGAATACAGAGCGAAGCTCGCGGAAATCATCGCCACTCAAACCGACGATTATCTGTTTGATCTGCTGAAAGACTTCGGCAACAGCGCCGCGCGTGGCCGCGGCTTACCGCACTCGCACGCAGCTTTTTGGTTGCTCGCGAACCTGAAAATGAGAATTGGCCGTGATCCAGCGTTCGAGGTCAATGGATGGCGATCGTTTTCGCCTGCGGCGATCCGATCCGCGGCGCGCGCAGAGCTGCTGGAATCAAGCGCTCAGTTGCGAGCGCTGGGCGCTGCCAGCGTGACGGGCTATTTGCCGGAGTAAATGGATTCGTTTTGATCGTGCAAAACGAGGATCAACGGATTGCGCTGTGGTGCGGGCGTTGGCGTAGGTCGGCAACCGTCGGCGCGACAGTGGCGCGTCCAACAAAAAAGGCCCCGAAGGGCCCTTTTTTAGCGGAACAGTTGAGCGACGTTTACACGCGCTTCTTGAACTCATCGGTACGCGTATCGATCTCGATCACGTCGCCCGTGTTTACAAACGCCGGAACCGGGATCTCGAAACCCGTTCCTTTGAGGCGTGCAGGCTTCATGACCTTGCCGGAAGTGTCGCCACGAACCGCAGGCTCGGTGTACTCGACTTCACGAACCAGCGTGGTCGGAATTTCAAGGCCGATGGCGCGTCCGTCGTAGAACGTGACCTCGCACGGCATTGCGTCTTCGAGGTACTTGAGCGCGTCGCCCATGCTGTCTTTTTCGATGTCGTACTGGTTGTACTCCGCATCCATGAATGCGTACATCGGGTCGTTGAAGTAGCTGTACGTGACTTCTTTTTTCTCAAGCATGACGACTTCAAATTTGTCGTCCGCCTTGAATACGGTTTCAGTGCCACCGTTTGAGAGCAGATTCTTCAGTTTCGCTTTAACGACAGCGGCGTTGCGGCCCGATTTTGACAGCTCGGCCTTAATGACAACCATCGGCGCGCCGCTGATCATGATGACGTTACCAGTGCGGAGTTCAGATGCGAGTTTCATAGATTAATTTTTAGAGGTTACGCGCCTGAAACGTTCGGATTCAATCGCGACGGACACGATCAATGGGACTGGCGCTGGTTTTCGTAGCAAAGCCTTTAATTTTAGCTAATTTTTTGCTTTGTCTGCGAATTTAGGAATTTGAGGAGACGCGTGGCGAGGTCGGTTTCGGCGAATAAGTGGTCGCGCCAGCGGCTGGCGTGAGCCGCAAGTGTGGGTAATTGCCTGGCGAAACCGGCGTAGACGGCTGCGTCCACGTCACCGCGATTGAAGGCGTGTTGAGCACGTCTGAGCGCGTCGGTGGCATCAGGTGCGAGGCCTTCGCAATAACGATCCAGCCATGCGTCCAGCTTGATGATATGGGCATTGTCTGGGGTCGGGTAGATATGCCAGAGAAACGGCTTTGCTGCGTACTGGGCGCGCAGGAAGGAGTCCTCGCCCCGCACCACAAGGACATCGAACTCGCCGAGGAGGGCGTCGAATCGGGTTTGTGCGACGGGCGCGGTGGCGAACCACGCTGGGTCGGCGTCGTCGAGTTTGCACGATGTCGTGACATGGCCTTTAAGGGCAGTGGCGAACGCGCGTACGGGGGCATGCGGGTAGGCGAAGGCGAATAGGTGCGTCGCGTTGTCATCAGCGCACTTGGTTCCAGTCGAGGAAACGGCCGCCAAACCGCGCTCCCGGATCAGACCGCCACTTGCCGCAGTAAAACCCGGACAGAAAAAATACTTCGTCAACGGAAGCCTCTGATGCGCCGAGGGAAGTCCGTGCACGCCGTCAACCCACGCCTCTGCAGTGAGGTATTCGAGGTTGATCCAGACTGGCTTTTCGGTGAGCGCTGCCATTGCTTCGACATACGCCGACGGCGGGTCGCAGGCAAAGGCTTCAATCACAACTTCGGCGGGCGGCAGCGCGTCGGAAATGCGCCACGCAATAACGTCCACGCCGAGCAGATTTTGCTGCGTCAACGTCGGGTCAATCTCCGGCGCAACGAATCGAAACGCTTCGAGATCGTCAACGATGAGCCGGACTTTGCAGCCGCGTTCAACGACTAGCTGTCGGGCCAATCGCCAACAAACGCCGATGTCGCCATAGTTGTCGACGACATGACAGAAAAGGTCAATTGAAGGCATCAGCTTTTGCGTAAAAACGCCATAAATCAAGGGCTAAGGCCTGAAAATTACTAAAGTCGATATTGTAATTATTCAACAATCAACCCCCGTAGAACGGTTAATTCGGCGAAAAGCTGATGCAGGAGCACTGGACCCGAATAGCGTTTGTCTACGCCGCCGAAATCAACGCTTCCAATTTGCCCGCATCGACTGCAAACGCGCGAATGCCTTCCGCCAATTTCTCCGTTGCCATCGCGTCGTTGTTGAGCGCATAGCGAAACGCCGGCTCGGCCGTGTTGAGTTTGACTGGGGCGACTGCCGCCGTGTCCGGTGGCAAAAGTTTGCGCTCGACTGGATCGCTCATGCCTTGCAATTGGTTCAACAAATCTGGCGAAATGGTGAGCAAGTCACACCCCGCCAAAGCGAGGATTTCGCCGATGTTCCTGAAGCTTGCGCCCATCACTTCGGTCTTGTAGCCGTAGTGTTTGAAGTAGGAGTAGATAAAGCGCACGGACTGCACGCCAGGATCTTCTTCGGCCGTGAAATCCTTGCCGTCGCGCTTTTTGTACCAGTCCATGATGCGGCCCACGAACGGCGAAATCAGCGTGATCTTGCCCTCGGCACAGGCGGCCGCCTGAATCGGGCTAAAAAGCAAAGTGAGGTTGCAGTGAATTCCCTCTTTCTCAAGCACGGTGGCGGCCTGAATACCTTCCCAGGTCGACGCGATTTTGATCAGCACGCGTTCTTTGCCGATTCCTGCCGCAGCGTAAAGCGCGATCAGTTCGTGCGCCTTCGCAATGGTCGCCAGGGTGTCAAACGAGAGTCGCGCATCGACCTCGGTGGATACACGACCCGGCACGATTTTGAGGATTTCGAGACCAAAGCGGATGAGCACGCGATCAACAATCTCGCCAACCGCCAGCGCACGATTCGCGGCCACCGTTTCGCTGAATAACGGCTTGTAGGCGTCTTGTTGCACCGCCTTCAAAATCAGCGATGGATTGGTCGTGGCGTCCCTTGGCGCATAGGCGCGCATCGAATTGAAGTCGCCAGTGTCGGCGACAACGATGGTGAATTGTTTTAGCTGATCGAGCGTGTTCATAGTGTGCGGTTGGCTTTCTGGGCTTGCGTTTGTCGTCGTGCGCCGAGCGAAGGATCATGTGACACCGGGACTGTCCTGAAATTAGCAACAGCCAAAGCGGTGAACGCGATCCTTTGCCGTGAGGCTCAGGATGACGATATTTATCGTGCGTATTGTCGCCATGTAGCCCTGTAACTGCCTCTTGTTGTTTTACTACATGCCTGTTATTGTTAAGGCATGGAAAGCAATTTTGATCTCGTAATTTTCGGCGGCACGGGCGATCTGGCGCTGCGCAAACTATACCCTGCATTGTTTCTCGCCGATTGCGATGACAGGCTGCACCCACAGGGGCGCATCATCGCCGCCGCGCGGCAAGCGCTGGACGAAGTGGACTTTCGTGCCAAGGTGTCGGAGGCGCTCGCGCGCTTTGTGCCGGAACTCGTGCAGGGCGCGCGCGCTGAATGTTTGCAGCGCTTTCTCTCGCGTCTGACGTACTTCGCGCTCGACGTGAACGATGTGAATCAATATCGCGACCTGAAAGAATCACTCGATGAGCGCGACAGTCATACCGTGTTTTATTTGTCGGTCGGGCCGAAGCTGTTTGCACCGATTATTGGCGGGTTGAAACAAGCGGGTTTGAATACCGCCGAGACGCGCATCGTGCTCGAAAAACCTCTCGGTCGCGATCTCGCCTCATCGCGTCAATTAAATTCGCTGGTGCTCGACGCATTCACTGAGTCACAGGTCTATCGCATCGATCATTATCTTGGCAAAGAGACGGTGCAGAACCTGCTCGCGCTGCGCTTCGGTAACACGTTTCTGGAGCCGTTATGGAACCGAACCTGGGTGAGCGATGTGCAGATCACCATCGCCGAGTCGGTCGGTGTCGAGACGCGCGGTGAGTTCTATGACGAGACTGGTGCCTTCCGCGATATGGTGCAAAACCATTTGCTGAATTTGCTGTGCATGACCGCAATGGAGCCACCCGCGAGTCTTGACCCTGACGCAGTGCGTGATGAAAAATTGCAGGTGCTGCGGGCGCTCAAGCCGTGGACGCAGGACACCATCCGCGAGAACATTGTTCGCGGTCAATATCGCGCTGGATCGATGGCTGGCGTACCAGCAGTCGCTTATGTCTCGGAGCAGGGCGTTAGTGCGACTTCGCGCACCGAGACCTATGTAGCGTTGCGCGCTGAGCTGTCAAATTGGCGCTGGGCTGGCGTGCCGTTTTATCTGCGTACTGGCAAACGTATGGCAGAGCGCCGTGCCGAAATCGTGATTAATTTCAAGTCTCCACCCCACTCGATTTTCCAGAGCCCGCTGGTGCCGAACCGGCTTGTGATCAAGTTGCAACCCGAGGAAAGCGTGCGTCTCTACACGATGGCGAAAGCGTCCGGTGATGGCATGCATTTGCGCGAAGTGCACCTTGATCTTGATTTCAAGGAATTTTTCCCTGAGCGCAGGCAGGACGCCTACGAGCGCCTGCTACTTGACGTGTTGCGCGGCAACCCAACGCTCTTTATGCGTCGCGACGAGGCCGATGCGGCGTGGCGCTGGGTGCAACCCATACTTGACTATTGGGGCACCGATGCGGGCCCTCCGATCGGTTACGCAGCAGGCAGCTGGGGGCCGCCAGCGTCAAGCCGCCTTACGGCACGTGGCGATACGGCGTGGCATGAAGAGCGCAGTGTTTAAGCGCGGCACCTGCCAAATAAAAGAGCAATAAGGAGAAAAGCGTGAATGCCGCCGTTGAATTAGCAAACGTTGCGCCCGTGGCCGCTTCCGACGCGCTCGTTTCGCGCATTACAGCCGTGCGCCTGTCGCTGCGCCCGAGCGAACAACGCGTTGCGGCGTACGTGCTCGGTCAGCCGAACCGAGTTGCACACATGGCGATTGCGGAGTTGGCGGAGGCTGTTGGCGTCACTGATCCCACCATCGCGCGCTTTTGCCAGGCGCTGGGCTTCACCGGTTACAAAGCCTTTAAGGTGGCACTGGCGAAAAGTCTCGCCACCGGCGTGCCCTACGTACACACGGATGTTTCTGCGCAGGATTCGTGTGCCGACGTGATCGCTAAAGTGTTTGACCGCTCCATCGCCACGCTCATCGCGATGAGAAATCAGGTCGATCCCAAGGTGTTCGAGCGCGCGGCGGACGCGATCACTGGGACGCCTGAGGATGTGGTAGTGGCAATCTCGCGCACCGGGCGCACGCGCGACATGATTCAAACCTGTGAGCTCGCACAGCGCGCCGGTGCGACCGTGATTGCTGTCACCGAGCGTGCTTCGCAATTAGCGAAGCTGGCCGACATCGCGCTTGCGGTCGACGTCGACGAAGACCCGGATGTCTATTCACCGATGGTTGGCCGGCTCGCTCAATTGGCGCTTGTTGATGCATTAGCCGTTGCCGTGGCCTTGAAGCGCGGCCCCGAGCTGCAGCAGACGTTACGCAGAGCGAAGGAAACACTGGTCGCAAAGCGCGAAAAAGAGGGCGACATGCTGACTCCGCTGACGTTGGCAGCACGCAGTCGCTGGATTTGACCGCGTTGGACCGCTGCCTACTTATACTTCTGCACATGAAACATCGCCATTGCACCCATTGAACGAAGCAGATCGCCAGACCCTTCGCGAACGCCGCGCCGCACTGAAGCTCAAACTGCGCCGTCGCGGCATGTTCGCGCTGCCCAGCATGTTTACGCTGGGCTGTTTGTTCTTTGGATTCTTCGGCATCATTCAGGCGATGAATTTCCGCTTCGACTATGCGGCGACCTGTGTATTTGTCGCGATGGTGCTTGATAGCCTCGATGGTCGTGTCGCGCGCATGACCAAAACCCAGACTGCCTTTGGAGCCGAGTTGGACAGCCTCGCCGACATGGTGAGCTTTGGTGCTGCACCGGCATTGATCATTTACGAATGGTCACTGAGTTCGCTGCCCAACCCGCGGATTGCCCTTGCGGCAGGCTTCATTTATGCAGCGTGCGCAGCGCTCCGACTGGCCCGATTTAACGTGCAAATTAGCGTCGTCGATAAAAGTTTTTTTAACGGTCTTCCGAGTCCCGCTGCGGCCGCTGTCGTGGCGGGCTTTGTGTTGCTGATGGATGACCTGAATATCGAAGGTGATGCTGTGGCGTGGTGGGCGTTTGCAGTCACGCTCGTGTCGGGCGTTTCGATGGTGACCACAGCCAAATTTTTCAGCTTCAAAGCCATGAGCCGACGCGCACTATCGTTCACAGCGGTGGCTACGTTGGCGGTCGGCTTTGGCGTAATCCTTATGGACCCACCGAAAGTGTTGTTCCCGGTGATCCTCGCCTATCTCGCCTCGGGCTACATCGTCTGGCTGTGGCGCGCGACGCACAAATCGCAGTACCCCGCGCCCGGCGATGCTGTGACTGATGTAGTCGTGGACTGTGTCAAAGCGCCTGAAAAGCTCCCGTGAAGGCACGCAGTGCATCGCGTCTAACCTGAGCGATTTCACCTCCTGCGTTATATTTGGGTCATGCAGTTGCCGCAATTCAATGCCAAAACGATTTTGAGCCCGGTTTATCCGGTTCGCTCGTCGCGCGGTTTTGGCTTGCCTGTTCTGCTGACCAGCACCATTTCAGCCATCGCACCGATTGCGCTGATCTCGCTGCTGCTGCGCTCCCAGCGCAAATAAATTTCCCCACTCCTCTCCGCTGCGCCACATCCTGATCCCTGAAACGGGCGGATGTCGCTGCACTCCCGCATTCCATTTTTCAGATCAAGAGATTCATCATGGCCATGTTGAAACAACCCCATCAAAAGTACGCCGCGTTCAAACCGATCCCCTTGCCGGACCGAACCTGGCCCAATAAAACCATCACCAAACCACCAATATGGCTCGCCACTGATTTGCGTGACGGCAATCAGGCATTGATCGAGCCAATGGATGTTGAGCGCAAGAAGAAAATGTTCGCGCTGAACGTCAAAGTTGGCATCAAGGAAATCGAAGTAGGCTTTCCTTCCGCGTCGCAAACGGACTTCGATTTTGTTCGTCATTTAATCGAGCAAAAACAGATTCCGGATGACGTCTGGATTCAGGTGTTGTCCCCCGCCCGCGCAGAGTTCATCGAACGCACCTTTGAAGCGCTTAAAGGGGCCAAACGCGCGATCTTTCACCTGTATCATGCCGTCGCTCCAGTGATGCGCAATGTGGTGTTCGGCTTGACGCAGGATCAGGTCGTCAATGACTTGACGATTCCGCACGTGAAGCAAGTGCGTGAGCTCATGAAAAAGTATCCTGAAACCGATTGGCGATTTGAGTTTTCGCCCGAGATGTTCTCGAACACGGAGCTTGAATTTTCCAAGCGCGTGGTCGATACGGTGGTTGATGTTTACGGCGCGACGCCGCACAACAAAATCATTATCAATTTGCCGACTACCGTTGAGAACGCGACGCCGAATTGCTACGCTGATCAAATCGAATGGATGCATTGCAACGTCGCCAAACGCGATTGCATTTTGATTTCTCTGCATCCGCACAATGACCGTGGCACCGGCACGGCATCCGCCGAACTTGCATTGATGGCGGGTGCTGATCGCGTGGAAGGCTGTCTTTTCGGAAGCGGCGAGCGCACAGGCAACGTGGACATCGTGAACGTCGCGATGAATATGTATTCACAAGGTGTGCATCCGGACCTGGATTTCAGCGACATCGACGAGATCAAAAAGACGGTGGAATATTGCAACCAGATTCCCGTGCATCCTCGTCATCCCTATGCTGGCGATCTGGTGTACACCAGCTTTTCGGGCTCGCATCAGGACGCAATCAAGAAGGCATTCGCGAACCGTGAAGTTAATCCGCATGGCATTTGGGACATGCCCTATTTGCCTATCGATCCGATGGACGTCGGCCGTAGCTACGAGGCCGTGATCCGCGTCAACTCGCAATCAGGGAAGGGCGGCATCAGCTACCTTCTGCAAAGCGAATACGGCGTAGATCTGCCGCGCAGAATGCAGATTGAATTCTCGCAAGTCGTACAGCGGGTGATGGACGACACCGGCAAGGAGATGACGGCTGACGACATCTGGAATATTTTTGATACCGAGTACGTCAGTCGGGGCGCGCCGTACAAATATGTCGGCCATAAACTCGCCGAAGATTCAGCGCGTCCCGAAGCCGTTGAAGTGCACGCCGAAGTCGTGATCGACGGCGACGCGCACAAAGCCAAAGGGTTGGGCAACGGCCCGATTGATGCTTTCGTTGCAGCCATTGCCAGCGGACTGCACGCGCCAGTTAAAGTCATGGACTATCACGAGCACGCCATCGGTCAGGGCGCGAACGCGACTGCGATCACCTACATCGAAATGCGCGTAGGCGACGGGCCGTCGCTGCATGGCGTAGGTATGGACAGCAATATCGTTACCGCATCATTCAAGGCGATTTTGAGTGGTCTGAATCGGGATGCTGCGCGGGTTCGCCTGGCGAGTCCCGTCGCGTCGAAATAGCTGACTGCGAGGAGGCGCCGAGCGTTTCCTCGCACGGTTTCGGAGATGACGTCGTTGTCGTTACAAATTCTGTTGATCAACTCAGCCGACCGCAACTGCAGCAAACACCATCAAGCCCCGCCCTTCGCAATCGCCCGCTGATACGCTGGTCTTGCCTCGATCGTCGCAACAAATCGGGCGAGATTCGGAAACATCGCGGCCCCTGGTCCACGGGTCGCAGACTGCGCCACAAAGGACAACTGGACGTCTGCCCCAGTAAGCGCGTCTCCGACGAAGTACGTTTTGTTGGCCAGCTCGCTGTCGAGCCAGCCCATGTGGTTCTGGATTTCGCTTTCGATGCGCGGTTGCAGCGGCGCGCCTGCCTCGCCCAGACGGCTGGTGTAGAGCTTCAACATCAGCGGCAGCATTGCCGAGCCCTCGCCGTAGTGCAGAAACTGGATGTAGCGGTTGTAGGCAGGCGTTCCCATCAAGGGCGCAAATTTACCGTTGCCATACTTGCGCACGAGATATTCGATGATTGCGCCGGACTCGATCAGAACCTCGTCACCGTCACGAATGACCGGTGCTTTTCCTAGCGGATGAATGGCCTTGAGCTCAGGCGGCGCGAGGCGGGTTTTCGGGTCGCGCTGATAGCCGATGATTTTGTAGTCCTGGCCCAGCTCTTCGAGCATCCAGGTAATGCGGCGCGAACGGGATTCGTTTAGGTGATGAATTTCAATCATATGCTGCCCAATCCTCGTCTAGATAAAGGTTGATAGTCTAAACCCGGGGCGCAGGCTTCGATGCGACGTCGGGCTATGCTTGAAACGATACGCAATCGGGCGCGTGCCGCTTAAATAATTACACTTCGGTGCTATGACTGATCGCACGATTCACCCCGACACACTCCACCGCTGGGTGGCCGATTTATTTTTGGCGGCGGGATCGTCGCCGAAAGAGGCGCAGCTCACAGCCGACCACCTCGTGTTGTCGAATTTAAGCGGACATGACTCACATGGGGTGGGGATGGTGCCGCGCTATGTCAAGGCGATTGGTGCCGGTGAGCTGGTGTTGAACACCGACGTTGAGGTGGTGACCGATACCGGCAGTTTGCTGGTGCTTGATGCACATTGGGGCATTGGCCAAAGTGTGACGCATCAGGCCATGGCGATCGCGATCAAGCGGGCGAAAGATACGGGCGTTTGCGTGATGGGATTGCGCAATTCGCATCACCTTGGGCGTGTTGGCCACTGGGCAGAGCAGGCCATTGTCGAGGGATTGATTTCGATTCACTTCACCAATGCGGTTTCGAACCACTGGGTGGCTCCATACGGCGGCGCAGAGGCGCGGTTTGTGACAAACCCGTTCACCGTCGGCATTCCGCGTCCTGACGCCGATGGTGGGCCATTTGTGTTGGATTTCGCTACGAGCGCGATTGCGCAGGGCAAAGTGCGCGTGGCGTACAACGCCGGAAAGCAAACGCCAGCGGGCGCGCTGATCGATCACGCCGGTAAGCCAACTACCGATCCGGGCGTACTCTTCGAGCCCGTAGATGGACGGATAGGTGCCCTCACCACGATGGCGGCGCACAAGGGTTATGCGTTGGCGATGGTGTGCGAACTGCTGGGCGCAGCGCTGACTGGCGGCGCTGTGACGATCCCGAAGAATCAGCCGAAAGCGGGCGTCTGGAACAACATGTTGACGATTGTGTTCGATCCTGCACGTTTTGGAACGCAAACCGCATTTGAGTCGTCAACGCGGGAGTTTGTGGAATGGGTGAAATCGGCGCGCCTGATGGAGGGGCACGATGAAATTCTGATGCCAGGTGATCCAGAGCGGCGATCGCGAAAAGCACGGGCGGAAGCGGTCCCGATAGACGAGGGCACGATCACGGAGATGGACGCAGCGGCCGCTACAGTGCTCGCCTCCAGCGGCAAAGGCCCCGGTGCTTTATCGGCGTTGATGCGCTAATTCTGACGTCGAATAAAGTATCAGCTTTGCGCTGAAAGGACGTTCATAAAGGGGCTATACCGAATTTTTGGCGAAAGTCGACAAACGGTTTGATCGTGGGTTAGTCCCATGTAGATAAAGCGTTTCAACGTAAAGCTGTAGCGCGATATTCGCCTCTAGTCGCTGGCCATTCGAGACTCTCGCGCCAAAAAAGAAGCGACTTTCACGGCGTTTTTGAAAGCGAGTTACGGCTTGGCAGATAGCGTAATGTCGCCAAACCTTGCGCTGGCTTTTTCACCCGTGTTGTCGGTATCGACCATGATGGCGATGCCAGAAATTCGTGGCGGCTCTTCTCCAAACGCGCGCTTGTAATCGTCGTAAATGTCGCGCGCGAACGACTTCCATTTACCGATAGCGGCCGGATCAGCATCAACCACGATTGATTTCACGCGCTGGGTATACGGGCTGGTGATGATAGTGCCCAGAGCAGCTTTGTGCGTGAAGACGTATGCCAGTGCGGCGTGTGGTGGCGTTTCACCGTACAGCGCATGGGCAATGGCGTTTTCTGCTCTTTCTTTGACGCTTGCGTGTTCAGGATCCGTGGCGAACGTGATGTAGATCCGCGCTACGTAGTCATCGAATGCCTTGCTTCGGGGATCGCTCGTCGCAATCAGATTGCCGGGTTTCCATTTGAATCGAAGCATGGCGCTGGCGCGCGCATCGCCATCAAAACGGTAGGTCAGCGCACCTGCGGCGGCGTCCGCCACGGCTTCAAGCACCGTTGTACCAAGCTCATCGTCACGGACAAAGGCATAGCGGGTAAATTGTTTGGCACTGCGAACGGGTTGAAAGCTCCATTCCTGCGGCGAGGTTCCGGGTGCTTTGCTGGAGAAGCGCGGAATTGCCGCGGCACTCGGAGCGACAACATCAGCCGCCATCGCTACCGAGACAATCGTAGGCAGCAGGAATGAGCCGGTCGCTAAAAGGATCTTCGCAAAATTTGCCATCGGGATACTGCTTCCGGCGATGCCTTGCCGTCAAAATTCAGATGCTCACACACGTTGGCAAAACGCGCCATCAGGTCGTCGTGATCAGCCCCGCCCATATGGACGAGCGCGTAGCGATAGGTACCCAGCCACTTGGTCTCGCGCGCGCGCGAGGTGCTGTGCTTGATGTCAAGAAAGAGCTTTGCATCAGGATAGGTGTTTGTTAACCAACGCTGGTCGTGATCAGGGGGGGGCTGCTTAACAGCGTCACCAAACTCCCGGAAGACAAAACTGGCTGCAGCGCCAAATTTACCGCCTCGACGGGGCCAAACCGGCACTTTCCCGAGCGCAAGGTCAAGTTCGAGCGCCCACAAACTCTTGCCATCCACGCGTTCATATAAATCAGAGAACTGACCTGCCATGCGCGGGTTAATTTCGATGATCGTAATGCGCTCCGTCTTTGGATCGAAAAACAATTCGACATTGAACAGGCCATGTGTTAGCCCCACGGCTTCGACCGCCCGTTTGGCAACCGCCTCAAGCTTTTCGACGTAATGGGCAGCGAGTTGCGACGGATATTCGAAACGCATAAACGCGTTCGTACCCGGATACATGACCGAGTCGACGGTGCCAAGAATGGTTACTTTACCTTTGTGCGCATAACCGTCAACGCAAAACTGCAGCGCGCCATCGACACTGCCCTCTGCAATGAAGCAATCAGCGTCAATTTCGCAGTCAATGTGTTTAACCGAGACGCGGCGAAACGGTCGGGTCAGCCGTTTGATGATGATTTTTTCCCAGACCCGAAACTTCAAATGCGAGCGCAGGGCGGCCTCGTCCTTGCACCGCTTGGCCAACACCGAGAATGCTGCCTTGACCGGTTTCACGAAGATCGGGTAGTCAATCGTGATGGCGTGACTCACATCCGCGTCATAACGGAAGCCGCAGAACGGCGGAACATTGGCGGGCATAACGTCACGATGGATTTGTCGTGCCAGATATTTGTGTTGCGCCGTGAGCAGGCCTTTCAACGGCGTGCCTGGGAGCCCGAATTTTTCTGCAAACAGGCTCGCGGCGAGTGCGCCGAACTGCTCGTGCGTAGACACGACAGCGACGATTTTTCGGGAGCGAAATTTGCGTGCCAGATTCTCGACGAACCACTCAACGTTGAACCAAAGCAGACGGGCATTCGACGGGAACGTAAAAAGATCGAATCCGGCGCGCACGAACTCGTATTCGCTGTACGCAATCTCAAGCGGCGCGAGCGCAAGATCGTCATATTCCTGCGCAAAAAGGACGAGGACGACGGGCTTCATCGTCAGCTCAAATGTGGCGGGCCGTACAGGCCCATGCAATGGTGAACAAAGGCTACTTCTTGTCGTTCAGATTCCAGTCGTAATCGAGATACGAAATGTCGACCTTTCCGGTTTTGATCTCGGCCTGCGCTGCGGTGTCGGCGGAGAGATTGTCCGCATACTTGCCAAGCGTAGCTTCGAGCGAAGTGAAACCTTTGTAGCCTTTGGTGAAATCCTTTTTGTACCAGTCGAAAATCTTGCTGATTTCGAGTGTTTTCTTCCCGGCGTTGTAGCGATTGCGTGATTTGTCCGAGAGGAAACGCCGCATACCATCGTCGAGTTGTGCGTCAACTTTTTCCGCAGTGAAGGCTTCGTTGCGCAACATTGGACAGCCAATCGATGCACACACCACGCCAACGTGAATGCGCGGATCATTGAACACGCCTTCAGCGCGGATCATGTCGTGCTCAATGCCGTCAAGCGTCATCTCTTTGCCAAACAGTTTGAAAAACTTGATGCTCCATGGCTTGGTAAACGCACCACCCAAATCACGAATGGACTTGAGGTTGGGGTATTTCGTGAGGATCAGCTCAATTGTGTACGCGTTGTAAGCATTAATCAGGAACGCAAGCTGCTGATTCTTGTTCCAGCTTTTGTACGTCGCTTCGGAGACGGCGGACACTGAATTAAGGTAGGCGGTCAAGGCGGCGTGATCGCGCAAGACACCAGCGTAGGAAAGCTGTGACGCGTTGCCACCGCTGATGTAGGTGACGTGCTTCTTGAGCAAATCATCAAACGCTTTATGCGATTGATCGAATTGGGCGAAGGCGGTGGAGGCGATTAGCGCAGCGGCCATCACAAGTAATGTCTTCAGAAATTTCATTTTTGTCATTCTTTCGTCGATAGGGTGTGCATCAAAATGCGCACCATCGTTGCGCTTGTCGCGGTATGGAGATTACGACCAACTGGTGCGCACTTTGGTGCACACCCTGCGTCGGTGGGGCGACTTACCCCCGCTCCCACGTATGAAACTTGGCCACCCATTCGAGCAGCTTGGTCGGTTGATGGTTCCGTTTCCATACACCCGCCGCGAATTTATTGGCTTCGCCGAGCGTCGGATAGGTGTGAATTGTGCCCAAAATCTTGTTCATGCCGAGGCCATATTTCATCGCGGTGACGTATTCGACAAGAATGTCGCCACCGTGATCACCGACAATAGTCGCGCCCAGAATCGTGTCCTTGCCAGGTACCGTCAACACTTTCACGAAGCCATGCGCCTCGCTGTCGGCAATCGCGCGGTCAAGGTCATCGAGGCCGTACACCGTGACTTCATGGGGAATTTTCTTTTCTTTTGCTTCCGACTCGGAGAGGCCAACACGCGCCACCTCAGGGTCGGTAAACGTCGCCCACGGAATCACGCGGTAGTCAGCCTTGAATTTCTTGAAGCGACCGAAGAGCGCGTTCACTGCGGCATACCAAGCCTGATGGGCGGCGGTATGGGTGAACTGGAACGGTCCGGCGACGTCGCCACAGGCATAGATATTCGGGTACAGCGTCTGTAAAAAATCGTTAGTTTCAATAGTTTTGTTCGGACGCGTCGGAATGCCCAACTCTTCAAGTCCGAAGCCAGTGACGTTCGCCGTGCGTCCAACGGCGACGAGGATCTGATCAAACGGAACCCGCACGTCCGCGCCATTGTGTTCGCAGACGAGTATCTTCTCGCCGCTTTCAATCACAACCTGTTTAGCCTTGTGTCCAGTCAGCACTGCGACGCCGTCTCTTATGAACGATTTCGTGACTAACGCTGAGACTTCCGGATCTTCTCGCAACAGGATTCGCGGTGCCATTTCAATCTGCGACACCTGCGAGCCAAATCGCGCAAAGCATTGCGCCAGTTCTGAGCCGATCGGCCCGCCGCCTAGTACCACCAGGCGTTTTGGCAGTTCGCGAAGATTCCACACGTTGTCGCTGGTCAGATACGCGATGTCAGCCAGCCCCGGAATCGGCGGCACGAAAGGCCGCGCTCCCGTGGCAATCACGATATTCTTTGTTGTCATCGTCGATTTGCTGCCGTCTGCCGCCGTGATCTCGACCGCCCACGGGGAAACGATTCGAGCGCTACCGGTCACGCAATCCACGCCAATTTCGGTGTAGCGCTCAATCGAGTCGTGCGGCTCGACTTCGCGGATGATGCGTTGCACGCGTTCCATCACGTCAGCAAAATTCCACTCGGCGGATGCGCTCTTCAACCCGAACTCTTCGGCGCGCTTCATGTGCGACAGAAGCTTTGCTGTTTTGATCAATGCTTTTGAAGGCACACAACCCGTGTTCAGGCAATCGCCGCCCATCTTGTGCTTTTCGATGAGCGTGACTTTTGCCTTAACCGCAGCCGCGATGTAGCTGGTCACCAAACCTGCGGAGCCCGCACCAATCACGATCACATTGCGATCAAACGACTTCGGCTTCATGCTGGCAAATCGCGAGTAAACCTTGCGGCCTTTCAACCAATCCAGCACTTTCTTCGCGATGATCGGGAAGATACCCAACAATGCAAAAGAGCCCAAAATCGCGGGAGAAATGATGCCCTTGAGCGAACTAATTTGCGCGAGTTGAGTGCCCGCGTTCACAAAGACCGCCGTGCCTGCCAACATTCCAAGCTGACTCACCCAGTAGAAGGGCCAAGTCTTAATCGTCGTTAGCCCCATCACCAGATTTACCACGAAGAACGGGAAGAGGGGAACCAAACGCAGTGCAAACAGATAAAACGGCCCGTCCTTTGCAACGCCATCATTAATGGGTTTCAATCGGTCACCAAATTTGCCCTGCACCCAGTCGCGCAGCAAAAATCGCGACGAGAAAAACGCGAGGGTGGCACCGACTGCCGACGCGAACGACACCAGGACGACGCCTTCAGCAAAGCCAAAGATCGCGCCGCCAAGCAACGTCATCAACGCTGCACCGGGCAAAGACAGCGCCGCCACCGCGACGTACGCGACAAAGAAGCCCACGGCACTCTGCACCGGGTTTGCTGCTACATAGGCGGCGAGCGTCGCCTGCTGCGCCTTGAAGGCATCAAGACTTAAAAACCGCCCCAGATCAAAGAAGAAGAATGCCCCGATTGCAGCCGCGATCACGACCAGCAACGCTATTTTTGATTTCATGTGTGCTCTTTTGGCTTTTAATACCGCTAACGAATCGCTCAAACGACGACTCTAAAGGCGGTTTTAGCGCTTTGTCGTCCCGCTGTCGGAGAAACTTACAGGTGATTGAGGTTATCGCAAAAAGCGCTGCAATCGACTGTCGACGTGGCGCAATATCAGTCCTAGCGGCGACAGGCTGATCAGCAGGGCACCGGCGACCCCCACGCCATTTGCAAACGCGTCGTGCCAGTCAAATTGACGATTGAAATAGGGCTGGATAAATTCGATGCCAACCCCGAGCGCTATTAGCGCTACGGCGACCACCAGCCGCATCCGTAGTGGCACGTAAATCTGCGAAAAATAAGCCATCACAACAAAGTACGTCCCTGCGTGCCATAACTTGTCTGACTCGCCAAGCGGCGGCAACGCCTTTGCGGGTGCCAGCGAGCCGTAGAGCAGTAGCACAACGAGAAAGGCACCCATCGTAAGCCATAGCCTTTGGTACGCGAGGCCCGAGTTACGAAGCGCCGAATCGGTCATGTTGTGTGGCGGTTGGCTGTGGGGTACGCCATGCTAGAGCAACCGTGTTGAGTCGACGGTGGCGCCGCTCATTAAATCCTGAATGACTCCAGGGACTCCGGCGCGAACAATTCCTCTAGCGAGAGTTGTCTTTTGGACAGCCCTTGCTCAAAGTGATAGCGTGTGAACGTTTCCAGCGTCTTGCGATTCTTGTCGAGTCCGTAGGGCCACCAGTCTTCACCCATTTCCCTGCGAGCCTCTTCAACGTGCGCGACGAGCCACGGCAACATTGATTTAAGCGCAGCGGTTTCGGCGAGATCTTCGTAGGTTTTCTGTTGCGCCGCGTAGAACGCTTTGGTTAGCGACTGCGCAATCCAGCGGTTAGCCTCATAGATGTCGCGGCGCATAACAATTGTGTGCATGATGGGGAAGATGCCTGTCTCGCGCCAGTAAGCACGTTCGACTTCGGCGTAGTTCTCGAACAGCCGTTTCACCTTGCCATCATTACGTTTGAAGGCGGAGGGCATGCGTGCGGTGTACAGCGCGTCTATGTCGCCGTCGTGCAGCATTTGCGATAGCGTTTGCGTGGGCCCAATGGGTTGCAGCTTGATGCTTGGTGGTAAGTCGAGCTTCAACTTTTCTACCCGACCTGTCTCTTCTTCGCCGCCGAAAAGGTATGGCTGCCCACCCGCGTTGGCGACTGGTAAGCCGTAATGATCCTGCAAAATTCCGCGAATCCAGACGGGCGCTGTCATCTGATATTCCGGGCTGGCGATGCGCTTGCCGATCAGATCTTTAGGTTCGTTGATACCGGAAGTCGCATTAATGTAAATGGATGAATGGCGGAAGAATCGCGACGGAAAAATCGGCAGTGCCACAAACAGTCGTTCGGGTCGATTCAGCGATACGCAGTACGACGACAAGGACATCTCTGCGACATCAAATTCACGATGGCGCGCCATGCGAAAGAAGGTTTCTTCGACTGGCAAGCAGAGGTAATTCAAGTCAATGCCATCCGCCTGTACCGATCCATCGAGCAGCGCCCGCGTGCGGTCATAATTCCAGCAGGCAAAGCTTAGTGTTAGTTTAGACATAGGTAGGAATCATTTGTTGGCATTGAGCGAGTAGGGCGGACGCTGTGCCTACGACTGTACGGGCGTTGTATACGACGGTTCCAACGCAGGGGCGGTTTCATCCCAAACGTAGCGCGTCGGATAGGTTCGCCAGTCGGTGGTCTTCGGCACAATCGCCTGAAACGCGCACACCGATGTCGGAATGCGCAAATCGCCTGTGCCAATTGCGATCTCGCCAGTCTGAAACGCTTTCACTGCATCCAGCATCAGTTTGCGAAATTCAATGATTGCCAGGTCGCTTGCGCCCAGCCGCTCATGCGTTCGATCCGCGATCGGTCCCATCGTTACCCACATAGCAATGTCCTGATTTGGGAAGCCGGTAATGCCGGTGAAGTTTCCTGCCTTCATCGCATCACGATCCTGCCAGAAATTGTTTTCACGATTACGTAACGGGCGATAGGTTGCGTCCAGATCAACCCCCACTGTCTGTCCCAAAAATTTGCGCCAGGTCGTGCTGTCTGGCGTGCGGCTTTTGTGCCCCCACGCCATGAAATAAAACGCTGTGTTGCTGTCGTCCATCGGCACGTTGATATTGGCAACGTTGTACAGATTGTTCGGTGGAATCAGCGTTGTTGCGGGCGCGACGAACACACTTGAACGCACGTAGTCATTGCTCGCCGCGTTCATGATTGGGCGGCGAATGGCTGCGTAACGAAAACCATACACGGTGCGCTCAACCTGCAAACGCGGCGCCTTGTCGGTGGACGGGCGCAGCCAAGTCGTCTCGGTAGTTTGTGCCGTCGCTACACGTGCGGGCACCATGTCGGACGAATGCAGACTAGAGCTGTGTGCCGAGTCAATTGCTCCTTCCAGAATTTGCGCCCAGTTACAGGGGATGATCGCTTTGGCAATCGTCACCTGCGCATCAGCGGTTGGCGCCCACGCGGGTGGCGTAAAGCTCGGCATGGTCGCGGTGCCGTGATCCGCGCCCATGTATGCCCACACAAAACCGCCCCATTCGCGAACCGGATACGCTTTGTGCTTCACTTTTTGCGCCGCCACGCTAGCGGCAGGCTCCGACACCATCTCGATCACATTGCCCTTCACGTCCATCTTCCAACCGTGATACAGGCAGCGCAAACCGCAATCCTCATTGCGACCGAACACCAGCGACACGCGGCGATGAGGGCAATACTCGTCCATCACACCCACGTCGCCGTTAGTGTCGCGAAACACCACCAAATCCTCGCCGAAGACGCGCGCCTTTACCGGTGCGCCATCAGGTTCGATGACCTCCTCAATCAGGCATACCGGTGTCCAGTGACGCCGCATGAGTTGGCCCATCGGCGCAGAGCCTTCGACACGACACAACAATTCGTTTTCGTCATGGCTCATCATCATTGTGTGGCTCGCGTGGTTATCATCAGATTGGGCGAAACTATACTTAGTTGACTAAGATAAATGAGCGTTATAGAAAACGCAAGCCCGCATCACGAAGGAGTGAAATGACAAGCTCAGGAACATTTGAGAACGTCGAACTGGAACGTTTTTTCGATGTTCGCGTCGCTGGCAAAAGAGCGGTTGCGCGCGACACATATCACTTCGAACTGGTGGCGATGGACGGCGGGAAGTTGCCTGGCTTCTCGCCCGGTTCGCACATCACGGTTGTCACGCCGATCGGCTCACGCCGAAACTATTCATTGTGCAGTGACGCGGCCGACACCATGCGCTACGAAATCGCTGTTAAACGCGATATCAACGGGCGTGGTGGATCGATCAGCATAACCGACGACGTGAACGAAGGCGGAGTCCTGACAATCAGTGCGCCGCGCAATAATTTCGAATTGTCACCGCGAGCGAAGCAGTCGATTTTTATCGCGGGTGGCATTGGCATCACACCGATTCTCTCGATGATGCGCGGCTTAAAGCGAGGCGCCAATGGTCATTCATTTGAGCTTTTCTACTGCACGCGTGACGCGGAGTGCACGGCATTTGCAGACGAGTTGCAAGCAGAATTTCCCGGGCTCGTCACCGTTCACCACGACAAAGGTGACAGTGCCAACGGGTTCGACTTCTGGCCTGTGTTTGAGCGGCCAACAGCAGCACATGTTTACTGCTGTGGCCCGAAAGGACTCATGGATAGCGTGGCTGACATGTCCGGTCACTGGCCATCGGGCTCGATTCACTTTGAAAGTTTTGGTGTGGACGCGAAGTTGTTTTCGGAGAACACTGCGTTTTCTGTGACGCTTCAGCGATCAGGAAAGCGAGTCTTCGTTCGACCTGAGCAGACGCTACTGGAAGTCTTGCGCGCCGCCGGTTATGTTGTTCGAAGTTCATGCGAAAGCGGCACGTGCGGGTCGTGCAAAACGGGGCTCGTCTCAGGGGCAGGTGAGCACCGCGACAGCGTGCTGAGTGATGATGAAAAAAGGGATCACATCATGGTGTGCGTGTCGCGAGCGGCGGCGGGCGAACTGGTGCTGGATCTGTGAGCACGGCAGCGATTGCCGTCGGCGTGATCGGGCTGGGGCGTGCGTTCACATTGATGCTCAATACATTTCAACACGATCCTCGCGTTCGGCTGGTCGCTGCGTTCGATCCGTATGCAGCGGCTCGCGCGCAATTTGAAAAAGACTTTGCGGAGCGGACTTACGAGAGTGCCGAGGCGTTGTGTGCCGACGAGAATGTGGAGCTGATCTACATCGCATCGCCACATCAGTTTCACGCACAACATGTCGCGCTAGCGGCCGCGTACGGTAAGCATGTTTTGCTAGAAAAGCCGATGGCGATCACACTCGACGAATGCACGCTCTCGATTGACGCGATGCGGGCTGCAGGATGTACGTTGATCGTCGGTCCCAGTCATAGCTTTGACGCGCCCGTGCTGAAAGCACGGCAGATCATCGACAGCGGCGCAGTCGGCGGCGTGCGCATGATTCAGGCGCTGAATTACACCGATTTTTTGTATCGTCCGCGTCGCCCGGAAGAGCTGACAACGGAAGCGGGCGGCGGCGTGATTCACAGTCAGGCTGCGCATCAAATGGACATTATTCGTCTGCTCGGCGGCGGCATGTTGCGCAGGGTGCGCGCGGTGACCGGAAATTGGGACGCGGCGCGTGCGACTGAAGGTGCGTATAGCGCGCTGCTTCGATTCGAGGATGGCGCGTTTGCCAACATCACGTACAGCGGGTATGGGCATTTCGACAGCAATGAATGGATGGAAGGATATGGTGAGCTTGGCGTGGCGACGGAAGCAAACGCCTACGGTCGCGCGCGCAAGCGCCTTGATGCGATTGCCGTAGGTTGTGACGACGAAGCTGGCGCTAAAGCTGCGCGAAACTACGGTGGTCCTGATTTCACCCAACCTACAATGCCCTCGGTACACGAGCATTTCGGGCCGATCATTATCAGTTGTGATCGCGCGGATTTGCGGCTTACACCGACTGGCGTTTGGGTCTGCTCTGACGCGACGCGCGACTTTGTACCAACACCATTGCCGGGTGTGCCGCGTCGCGATGTGATTGACGAAGTCTGGGCCGCTCTGCGTAGCGGCGAGAGCGCGCTGCACGACGGTGCATGGGCGCGTGCGACGACCGAGGCCTGCCTTGCCATTCTCATCTCCGCAAGAGAGGATTGTGATGTTGCGCTTCAGTGGCAGATTCCCTGGCGGCGATAATCGGCCGATGAGTGTGCCCACCGTTAAAACAACACCGCGCCCCGCGCCGCGCAAGCCTGTATCAGGCGGCGAATCACAAACCATCCTTCGCCACTGGCGGGAGGCAGTGCCGGATGACCGCTTTGCGCATCTGGTGAAGGACGCCACGCGCTCATTTCAACGCGCACTGCAGCAACGACTTTTTGAGTACGACATTCCGTTTGGACACTGGACTTTTTTGCGCGTGCTGTGGGAGCATGATGGCCTCACCCAAAAGCAACTGAGTGACGAGGTTGGCGTGATGGAACCAACGACTTTCACCGTGGTGCGTGCGATGGAATTGCGCGGCTGGATTGCGCGGCAGCAGATGGCGACAAACAAGAAAAACATTCATATATTTTTGACTGACGAGGGTCGTGCTTTGAAGAAAACACTGGTGCCACTCGCCGAGGAGGTGAACCGCGTTGGCGCGGCCAGTCTGTCGGCTGAAGATCTGGCCACGGCGCGCAGCGTGTTGCTCGCCATGATTACGAATCTTGCAAATGACGCGAGCGCTGCAAATTAGTGCTGCGTTCAATCGAAAGAAGCGATGACTATTCTTGAAACTGACTACCTGGTTGTGGGCAGCGGTGCAGTCGGTATGGCCTTCGCTGATGTGCTGTTTTACGAGACCAATGCGCGCATGGTGATCGTTGATCGGCACCACGGCCCCGGCGGACATTGGAACGATGCGTATCCGTTCGTTCGTTTGCATCAGCCGTCGGCCTACTATGGTGTGAATTCGCGCAGACTGGGCGGTGAGATTCGCGATGCGACTCGTCTGAACTTGGGTATGTGTCATCGGGCTACTGGTGCTGAACTGCTGAGTTATTACGAGCAGCTTATGCAGTTATTTTTGGCATCGGGTCGGGTTCAATATTTTCCGATGTGCAACTACGTAGGCGACTACAAAACCCACCATGCGTTCCAGTCCATGATGTCGGGGGAAGCACAAAGTGTCAACGTCCAGAAAAAAATCGTAGATACGTCCTACCTGAACACGTCTGTTCCGTCGACGCATCCTCCGAAATACGCCATCGCGTCTGGCGTCAAATGCGTGCCGCTGAACGAGTTGCCGCGCGTGAAAAAGGCACCCTCCGGCTACGTCGTGGTGGGCGCCGGAAAGACCGGCATTGACGCGGCGCTTTGGCTGCTCGACAACGGCGTTGCGCCGAAAGATATTTGCTGGATCATGCCGCGAGACGCGTGGTTAGTGGATCGCACCAATGTGCAGCCGGGCGAAGAGTTTTTCACACAGTCCTACGGTTCCTTCGCCACACAAATGGAAGTGCTCGCACAGGCAGAATCAGTAGACGAGCTTTTCTTGAAGCTGGAGGCCAACGGTCAACTGTTGCGCTTTGACCAAGCCGTTCAGCCCACCATGTATCACGGTGCTGTGGTTTCGCAGGCGGAGCTGGTGGAGCTGCGTCAGATCAAGAATATCGTGCGGCTCGGCCGCGTGCAACGCATCGAAACAGATCGTATTGTTCTGGCGCTAGGAACGGTGTCATCCGACCCGGATCGTCTTTATGTCGACTGCTCCGCAAGCGCGGTCGAGCGGCGACCGATCGTGCCGATTTTCGA